>Ga0123355_10020774_pt1 | contig 10496 bp, 7 predicted proteins | sample TergutEmb28metaG_3_FD_89872 | JGI IMG/M metagenome (GOLD analysis project Ga0123355, IMG submission 89872) | Embiratermes neotenicus P1 segment gut microbial communities from Petit-Saut dam, French Guiana - Emb289 P1 | ecosystem: Host-associated > Arthropoda: Insects > Digestive system > Gut ... | reverse complement strand
GTGGTGGTGGTGGTGGTGGTGGTAGTGGTGGTGGTGGTGGTGGTGGTGGTGGTGGTGGTGGTGGTGGTGGTGGTGGTGGTGGTGGTGGTGGTGGTGGTGGTGGCAGTGGCGGTGGTGGTGGTAGTGGCGGTGGTGGCGGCAGCGGCGGTGGCAGCAACAGCAGCTAAAACTTACTGTATTGGTATTATAGTTACTTTAGATAGTGTATGTGAGTATATTTTTTCCCTCATCATATGAATTGTGAAGTAACATGAGCTGTACAGCACTTATTGTTAGTTTTGTCTTCAAAAACTTGGTTTATGCATCATAATCATATGCTCCATTTTTATGTGATATTGGATTGAAAGTTCTTCTCATTTAAATTATTCATATTTGGTAATGACACACATTGCAGGGTTTCGTGGAAGTGGACCAGGCAGCCACCCCTGAAGAACGGCATGTTGCCAATATGCAGATCAATGGCTATGAGAATCCCACCTACAAATACTTTGAGGTGAAGGAGTAATTGTCGGGTGTCAAATATCATTCCTTCCACATTCTAGCAGCTAGCCACGCCATCTAGGAGTTGACAGTAAGGTTAAGATCGGTCATACATAAAACTCATAATAATATGGTAGTGACTGTCGTTTTTATCGTCAATTGTTTCGTATCCGAATGTTAAACTCCATCTGTCAGTTGGTGGCTCCCTCTTTAGTTTCTGTACAAGTACAATGTGAGCTTTAACATTAACCCCGTATTGATAATACAGCTGCGACTATTTTAAGTATACTGATGTAGCAAGTGGTTGAATTGGTAACAGTCAGCAAGAATCTTGCATTACTATAGTGGGTGTTTAATTTGGCTGCACCAGCCATTCTTAATGTACAGTGTATAAACGAGCAGAATGCTTTCGTCAGTTAGATAACAGTTCAAATGGTTTTGAAGCTGAATATGAAGAGCAAAGGGTTCTTGTAGCTAGATAAAAAATCTCACTCTCTTTATCATTCCAGACTTTTTATTAATAGTTTTCACAGTTCTCAGTTGCTTTCTCATAATTTTACACTGCATTCGTAATAATGCAAAATAAATGTAAGATATTATTGGAAAGGCTTATTTTGGAGATAAATTTTGATAGGTATTGTGGCAATACAGAATGAAGCTCCCTCCAGCCATAGTATTTTAATTTTTCTAATTGTATTACTGTTAGTGTATAAATAGAGTGGTGTGTGGTCGGATGCAAGTTGTGTATCTTGAAAATGGCTTTTTTTGTACAAAACTTGGGTTACTTCTAGAGGCTTCATTGGGCACAACTATTTAGTTGAATGTTCCAACAATACTTGTAGTATATATTTTGATGGTAGCTAAAATAACTCAGATGTTGAATATGATGTAACCCTTTTATTTCTTCTTCTACCTTAATAAAATCCTGTTTCATGTTCCACAGTTTAAAAAAATTAAAACTTGGGTCACTATATCATATTACTCTTTTTTTTTTCAAATACAGAAAATGTTTTTGCTCTATTCCTTATTGTAAAAATGATCCTTCATACTATCAAGTCTACAATAGTGTAACCCTATAAGAGTCTGCATGTTTTGTTTTCAAATTTAATAATAATTATTCATGGTGTGTGAAAAAAAAGTAGAAATATATAAAAAGGGCGTTTTTTCTAGAAGTGAAGCTTGCTGTATGTCATGCAAATTTTGCACTGGATATTGTGTACAGGGCAGAAACTTATATCAAACAGAAGTGTCTTGTAATCTATGTTTCATGTAGTCCAGTCTTTTGGTGGCTTTGTAAAACAAAATAAAAGTGAAACCAGAATATGTGTATGTAAGCAGTGGGTGGCAAACTGACAAGTGAGTAGAGTTTGCACATATGCTTCTCCAAAGAAGCAGAACAGATGTCATATTTCTTACTGAATCTCACCCAACACTTGTAGGAGTTTTATTGTTGGTCATATGAAACAATTATTATACGTAGGTGTGAACTGTATCATATACAGAAAAATAAATATTAATTTTTAATTTAAAAATATAAATTGTACTCTGATATTTGTATATCTTAATTCTAAGTCACTTCTTTAATAGGCATTTCTTTCTGCTGAGTCCAGTAAGAGCCTCATTTTTTGACTTGCAGTTGTGCCATATTTTATGTGTAGAGTCACCACATTCTTGAACATGATGTCTCCACACTAGTCACTTGTTGTTGTAAGTACTCCAGAGGGGAACAGACAATACTGATACTTTCATTATACATACAAACTTTGGAGTCAAAATGACATATCTCTGCTGAATTTCTGCTTGGTGCTTATGGAGTTATGGTATATGTGTGGATGAAGCTCGAATCTGCCTCATTTTGTTTACAAAATGAGTATAGTTTGCTAGCCATAAGGCATAATACTCTGATGACATTTATTGTACTCACCCCTTGATGTTGATTTACATAACAGTACCAATAAGAGGATATTAATTTCCAAAGAGAGTAGCTGTGTATAGGTTCACTGGAGGATGTGTGCAACTGAACATTTTATGTTACTCACTTTTCTACTTGTCTTTATTTAATTGTATAAATTAACAAGACAGCGCAGACAGTGCACAAGTTTTATTTCATATTATTTGAAGAAACTGAAGTATTTATTTGAAACAAATAACTGAAGTAAGAAATAAATTATTCATATGTTTGTTTTCCTAAAACATCCAACAAGAAAGACAGTAAGTACCAGAATTTATACATTTGTAGAAGGACTGTAACCACCTTAGTTCATATTTGCCCATTGTATGCAACAAGAAGTCATATTTCTAATTGTGCTTTGGTTAGCTTGAATGTGGTCACGTTATAAAGTATTGTTATTTGAAATGTGCAGTGATTCAACCAAGTTTTTAAAAATGATTATTTGCACAGAGCACTGCCAAATTCCTAATTATTGCTTGGTTCAAATGATCACGCATCCCAGCTGCAGCTGAACTGTCCTACTGTATCATCACTCATGTTTTCCTGTGAACCACAACTCTCTCTTAGCCAAACTCTTAATGCAGTTTCTACCCCTCTCCTGTAGATTAGACTGCTGCTTTTATTGACAGAGAAGCCCCATAGGGCCCACCACAAAAAGTGGATATACACACACTCAAGTCCTGCATTTTTTCTCATGAGATTCTATGCAGTATGTAAGCAGTTTTACAATGGCCACAGAATAACAGGGAGAGGAAGAAGAAGGTGTGGCTTAGTGGCTTCTCTGTCCCCTGGCAGTGGTACCAGCCTTGCATAGGTTGGCACTTCTCTATGCACTGGTGACACTTACTGGTGATTGTAGTGCATTCAGATATATGTCTGCATTGTGTTCCGTGGCCATTGTAATTTTAATTAACAATAAATACTTAATTTAAATTATTCTGTGATATATATGCTTCATAAAGAATACCATCACAAATAACACCATTTATTACCATCCTTCTTTTCTCCCTAAATATCTTCTCTCAGAATTGCAGCTGAGCGTATGGTGCAGAGGCAAAGTGTGCTGTGTTGCTGCTGAGGTAATAGTCCCTTAGTGTAAGTATCCATTTGCCTGGGAAGTGGCACCCTTCACTCGGTGATTGGTGCCTAATGCATCACGATAATATAATGGTGTTCAAATGCCCAATTAGCTACTTGATCCATCATTCACAGCAATACAATTTCATACACACTTCTGTAGTCAAGGTTAGTTGTAAAGAATCTACAACATCCATAAAAACCATGTGGAAGGACAAAATGAACAAAGTTGATGTGCTTATTTCTGTGGTTTTACATGCTAATGTGGCCTAGGCCTCCATTTTTTGAGTTCCTGAATCTTATTTTTTAGATGTTTGGTAGGACTTGTTGAATGTTGTATAGGCCCATTACAAAGCCTGTATAAACACAGGACACCAAAACACAAGAAAGGAACATTCAAAATGTTTTAGATGTTGTGTCCTTTTAATGGATATCTAAATTCCTATGTGAAATATTTTTGTATATTTTGTTTCAAACAAAATTGATCATTTGTATTATTGTATGAAATGTAGCTGGAGAGCCATGGTTATATGATTCATATAACCATGGGGCACTCATATGCACACACACTTATGTAATATGAGTGTATGTGTATATCCCCTTATAACCCTGTCATATCAACTACCTAGATGGGTTTATTCACCAAATGCTTTTGGGATTGAAACCAAGGAGCCCTCTTGCTATCACTTTCCACTGAAAAACTGGGTTTTAAGGTCTAATAATGAGCCTTCCACTTAGTTTTCAGTACATGCAACTGGAAGAGAGACGTGCTTTGGATTGAAGTTCTGTTATAGCTTGGAACAGCAGAGAGTAACTGACTGATTGATCAATATGGAGTTGATATTATTGATTTCTGCTGAGCAAATGAATTAATGAACGAACAAAGCCTCAGGTTGTATCAAAAGGCGCATCCTACTCTGGGATCAGAATTTTTAACAACCAATCACAAAGTATTATAAGCCTTAGGAATGAAAAGCCACAGTTTAAAGTAAACGTAAAAATTTTTTTTATATGCACACTCCTTTTACTCTGTGGATGAATTTTTTGCATGTACAGATGAAATGTATTACTAACTTATATGACGGTGTAATTTCTTACACTATAGTAATTTCTATATGTTTTGTATGCTTTTGACATGTTCCACATCGTATTGTCTGGTGACAGCGTCAGGGATGTATGGAATGTATATATGCATGTATGTAAAAGTAGGGAATTTCCTAAATACATGGGTGATTACTAGTAATGATGAATCCTGATCTGGAAATCAGGTCTAGCAGAAAGGTAATTAGAAGGCAGTGTGTACCCTTCATTTGCATATGACCTCTGGATCAGGATTCACCACCAATTTTAGCTTTTCAAGAAGGACTGTTCCTTGAAGTTAGTTACACAAGGCCGTTGAAGTCGAGCTACATGTCATTTTGAAACGTAAATGAGCAGAAGGATATAAATGTTGCTTTTCTGTATAGTCCTGCCATTCAGAACTAAGGAAAAAGATTGAACCAAGCAAAGTGATGTAGCAATAAAATCTAGACTTATAATGTGGGGATGCTTAGTTGGAGTCAACAACAGAATGTTGGATATGATGGCTGAGTTTTCTTGTCATTTCCTTGGTCACTAGGAAATTGCAGAGTTTATAATTTGACTGAACCACAGACACTTCTTCTGAATCCTTTCCTGTTTATTACTCATCGCACTATTTGGCTGCCATATACTGTCTGAGATGCTGACAGTGACATGAAAGAAACCGCAAAAAAAGTGATAATGCTAATGAATGGACTGCGAAGCAGTAATGTGGGCTGCAGGGACAGTAGGTACAATTAAAGTCCCTCCACAATTCTTTAAGTAAGCACAAAAAGTACCATCAATTTCTGGTTATAAGTGTGTAATGTGGTGTCTTCCATCAAGTTACTCTCCATATTTGTCACAGTGTGCTTACAGCTGTACTTTGTTTCTTGAAATACATTGTTAGGAATGCTCTCAGAATTATCATACTTCCCACAAGTGTTTGTAACTTTCATGCACTGTCTTTCAACCATGGTTCATTGATAGGATGAAAGGAGGTTCAGGACCTATCTCATTTTACCAGAAAGTGATACTTTTTTGTGAAGTAGTAATGAACTGCATTGTTTGTATAGGCAAATTGTAGCTTCCAGCTATTTGACTTTCTGCATTGAACTACTTATACGTTTGTTTAAAAAAAAATACATATTTCGGTACAATGTAAGGGCTGCTTTGGACACCCTTATCTGTGTGTGTGTGTGTGTGTGTGTGTGTTGGATGTTCTGACTTGGGGAATTACAGCTACGTGTATTGGTATTCCTTTGTGTGTATTTTTGTTATGTCGTCGGCGAGCAGATGGCAGTGTAATCCCAAGTTCGGTGGGAATGGGGAATGAAAGAGAGTGACGTCAAAATGGGCAGAAGGTGATACAATGGTGGTGAAACGTATGATTGTTTGTGATATTTCAGCCTTGACTGTGGAGAGAAAACTGTGACGATATAGTGAAAATGTTTTTGAAATTAAGAGGTTTTGGACTGACTTGTTAAGTGACGCCAGGACTGTGCGAGAAATTTGTAGGGTGAGTAGAAAGTAAACACGCTGGTTTGTTGTGATTTGCTCACGATGAATGGACAGTTACGTTAACTGTAGTAATGTGTATTACCATGGCATGATATGAAGGCTTTTACATAAAACTGATAACGAAGTTATTTTACGAATTATGACGTTTCTATTAGGTTGTGGTGGATAGGTTATGTGTCATGCTGCAATTGACACGTGGTATTGTTTTTAAGGGCGTTTCATCGCAAATAGGCTTGCCTATGGTCAAGGTCTACCATGAATTCAATGTAGGTTATGTTGGTACTGGCTAGTCGGTGTAATAATTTATATAGTCGAGGTAAGTAGGTAAAGGTCACAGCCGTTATAGTACGACGTTCATATATTCTTTGGCGATAATTCCACTGTTTTAATGCGTATATTAGCCATATGTCTATTTGCTGCTTTTGGTTATCTGGAAAGTTCTGCGTACTAGAGCGTTCTGTTAATTTTTTTCATGAGTGTTGTTAACTAACTGACATATATTTATCAAAAATTATTAATTTGGTATTCATATAGTTGAATGTCATGTAATTTGTTATGAAGTGAAACAGTAGTAATAAATGTCCCAAAGTGTGCCACTTTATTTTGTTTGTTTTTCATATGCATGGGTGGTGCAAGTGAATGATTAGTGGAGACTAACCAGTTGGCTTGCTCTGTCTCAACATGTCTGTTGTCTGTAGTCACCATACTGTCTTCTGTCAATAACAGCTTACAAATTATATTCTGTCAGACAGTGCAAAAGTGGATGTGATGAAACAGTGCTGTCTACCTTTGAACAAGTGTCATTAATATATATGAGCATGTTTTACACCATTGAATGCTGTGTATGGATGGAGGATATTGGCCGTATAAAAGAAATCCAGTTTTAGCATTGTCATTGATATTAGTGGCAATGCTCTTTGGTCACTTACTGTGAGAATACACTTTGCTTCACTTGTGCACCAGCATTTTGCTACATGGAAGTTCTGTATAGGTAAATTCACTGTGTCAGAAGTTTGTTTGCATGTTTGATGAGACAAAAACTGTACATGGAGAGTGTTCTAATGTGGCACTGAATGTGGCAGAGCAGGGGCAGTCATTGGTTTGAGTGCAGCAATTGATGTTATCCATTCAACAGTGTGCAGTAACATGGTAATGGGTTTGTGAATACTGCAGAGAAGCAGTGTCATCACTCACCATCTAGCACTGCACCCATGACTGGGTTTGTAGATTCCATGTGCAGATACGACATTCATTTGTGCACTCTGTATATGATTTGTGTGGAGAATAATAGTTTGTGAGGTATTGAAAGGTTTGTATTTTCTTTCTGAATGTTTTAAATTATTGCTTATTTTAAGTTACATAGCTGCTGTGTATTACATTCTGCAGGTAATGATAAATATACAATTACATGCCAGCCTTCTAGTATGGGATCTGCCTTCAGCTTGTTATGTTCCACGGGCCTAGAAATTCACTGTTTTTGAAACACATGCTCAGAAGTCTGTTCTTAGCAAGTCCATTCATATCAAAATGCCAAATGAAAATATATATTTGTGGTGTTAGACATGATTTTGTTTTAAAAATTGCATATCATCTGAAGCATGGTTTTTCTGACAAAAGACTCATCTTGTAAGATGTTACCTTAATTAGCTGCTATTAAATTCCTTGAATCATTTTAAACCTAAAAACTGTAAGATATCTGGTGATGGTTTTAGGTTTGTGATTGACTGTCCTGTAAGAGTCATAAAAATATCTGAAATTTCTTGAACATACATTGCTTAAAATCATTCCAAAAGATGACTTTTGTGCGTGTTTGTTTGGGTGCAGTTTGTTTACTTTGATGGTATAGAATTGTGTCATGAATTGGCAGTAGGCCTGCTCTGTTTATTTACAAATCGTAAACATAAAACTGATATATGCAAGCATTTTGACAATGGGCACTGTATGTAGTGTCCTACCCTACTGTTTTTGTGTGCCTTTCTGTATGCAGGTGTACTGGGTATATAAGTTATGCTTAAATTATTATGTTGATAGGAGTTGTGTCATAAACAGAAGGGAAAAGAGAACAGTGTATACATTAATGTTTGTGGGAAAGTGTTGCTCTGGTTGAGTGACAATGTGTGGTGGTGGCAGATTCTTAAATATGTGAATTGCTGTTGGTAAGGAATAAAAGTGTTGTCATAAGGCAGCATTATGTACTGTATGTTCCATGAGACATAATGGTATTTGAGCATACTCGATGTACAATCTTTTAGGGCGGGCAACTGTGATACTGATCACTGTCTGATGGTTGTAAAAGTTAGGGAAAGATTGGCAGTAAGTAAACAAGAAGCACAGAAGTTTGATGTGGAGAGACTGAATCTCAGGAAACTAAGTGAGCTGGAGGTTAGGAAATATCATCAGATTAAGATCTCAAACAGGTTTGCAGCTTTGAAGAACTTATAAATAGGGCTTGTGAAAACATTAAAGAGAATATCACAACCTCAGCTAAATAGAGTCTAGGTCTGTATGAATTGAAGCAGCATAAACCATGGTTTCATGATGAATGTTTACAATTTTTAGATCAAAAGAAGTAGGAAAAAATGCAGTGGTCACAGGATACAAACCAAAGGGATGTAGATAATCTAAACAATATAAGACATGAAGCTATTAGACATTTCAGGAACAAAAAGGAGGAATATCTGAAATCTAAGATAGATGAACTTCAAACTAACAGTCATATCAGAGACATATATAGGGGCATCAGTGGAGGATGATAAGGTTGATTGTTTACACACTCCCATAGTATTTTGGCAAGGTGAAGGAACCATTCTTCTCAGCTACTGCATGTACATGGTGTTAATGATTTTAGGCAGTCAGAAATACATAGAACCACTAGTGCCTGAGCCTAGTGAGTGCCTTTGAGGTTGAGATGGCTGTTGGAAAACTAAAAACACACAAATCACCAGATACTGATCAAATCCCAGCAGAGTTGATTAAAGCAGGAGGTAGGGTAATTCGCTGTAAGATTTTGAACTTTTTAATTCCATTTAGAATAAGGAGGAATAACCTGAGGACTGGAAGGAGTTTAATATTGTACCTATTTATAAGAATGATGATAAATCAGATTGTAGTAATTATAGAGGCATACCATTTTTATCAAGTATTTACAGAATTTTATCCAACATCCTGCTGTCAAGGTTAACTCCATATGCAGAGGAAATTGCTGGGGATCATCAATGTGGATATTTACACATAGGTCAACTACTGATCACATAGTCTGCATTCCTCAAATACGTGAGAAAAAATTGGATTACAAGGAAGCAGTGCATCACCTATTTATAGACTTTGAGAATGCCTATGATTCTTTCTGGAGAGAGGTCTTGTATAATATTCTCACTAAGTTTGATATCACTGTGTTACTGCTAAGGCTAATAAAATGTGTCTAAATGAAATCTGTAACAGAGTTTGGGTAGGTAAGCATCCGTCTGACATGTTTCCTATTGGGAATGGTTTGAGACACGGGGATGCTTTATCACCATTGCTTTTCATCTTTGCTTTAGAGTGCGCCATTAGGATTGTTCAGGTAAACAAGGATGGCCTGAAATTAAATGATACACATCAGCTTCTGGTTTATGCTGGTGATGTTAATATATTGGGTGGAAGTGTACATACAATAAAGAAAAGCACAGAAGCTTTGTTAGTCCATAGCAAGGAGATTGGTCTAGAAGTGAGTGCTGATAAAACTAAGTATGTGGTCATGTCTCGAGATCAGAATGTAGGATAAGGCACAACATAAAGATTGATAACAGTTCCTTTGAAAGGGTGAAACAGACCAAACATTTGGGAACAACCTTAACAAATCAGTTATGTTGAAGAAGAAAATAAGGACAGATTGAATCTGAACGCTTGTTGTCATTCAATGCAGAGTATTTTGTCTTGTAGTTTGGTATCCAAAAATATAAAGATTAAGATACACAGAACTATAATTTTGCTTGTTATTTTGTATGGGTATGAAACTTGGTCATTCACATTGAGGGAGGAATGTAGGCTGAGGGTGTTGGAGAACACAGTGCTGAGAAGAATATTATGGCCTAATAGGGATGACATAACAGGGGAGTGAAGAAAATTACGTAATGAAGAGCTTACTGATCTGTACTCCTCACCAAATATGATTCGGGTGATCAAATGAAGAAGAATGACATGAGCGGGACATGCAGCACATATGGGGGAAAGGAAAGGTGTGTACAGGGTTTTGGTGGGGGAACCTGAGGGAATGATACCACTTGGAAGACCCCAAGTGTAGATTGGAGGGGATCTTCAGGAATTGGATTGGTGGTGGGGGGGGGGGGGGGGGTGCGGGAAAGGCTATTGGTTGCAAGATAACTGTGATAATGTGGTTATGTAGTTTAAATTTAATAAATCACTTTTG
>Ga0123355_10020772_pt1 | contig 10496 bp, 9 predicted proteins | sample TergutEmb28metaG_3_FD_89872 | JGI IMG/M metagenome (GOLD analysis project Ga0123355, IMG submission 89872) | Embiratermes neotenicus P1 segment gut microbial communities from Petit-Saut dam, French Guiana - Emb289 P1 | ecosystem: Host-associated > Arthropoda: Insects > Digestive system > Gut ... | reverse complement strand
TCTGGCCTGTGAATGCAACCGACCGTACAGTGTTTTGGCAATCAAGCAATACATCCATTGCAACAATTGATGCAAATGGAGTAATTAGAGCCATATCACCAGGTGCAGTAACAATACAAGTGACAACACAAGATGGCAGCTTTACAAGCACAATACAGACAACCGTAATCCCACCACCGCATCCATCGGTATCGCTTCTGGGTGACGTAAACGGCGATGGAGTGGTAAACAGTGCTGATTTGAACACGCTCGGCATGTATATAACAGGACAGCTAAGTCGAGACCAACTACCCAACTGGCGAGCAGGCGATATAAACGGCGACGGTGTACTAGATTTTGCAGATATGTCGCTGCTCAATCTGTTGATAATATTGCGTATAACACAAAGTAACACAAATGCCTTAAGCGAGTTTGCATTTGTGCCGCTAGACGAGGGTATTTCTTTGGAGGATATACAGGCACTGCATGACGAGCTGTTGATGATTCAGCAGGAGGTTTTGGCTATGTCGGGGGTGGTTTATTCTCAGTGGTAGGGGGGTATTGCCTTAGGATATGTTACCGCAATTACACTAAAAAGGAGCTGTTCAAATGAGGCAGCTTCTTTTATTACATAGACTATAACACTTCATACCGATTCCAAATAAAACATATATGCATTGAAATTCATAAAACAAGGTCAATATCAAAAAAGGTATATTTTTAGCCAAAAAAGCGGTATGACACCATACCACTTTTTTTATATTTCGAAAGCATAAATATTCATATTATTTGCATAAATATTCATCAAATGCTATACTAATTTCACTTCTCATTCTAAGAGGTGATCATGACAAAAATATTCATAGATGGTCAGGTTGGCACAACAGGCTTGCAACTAGAAAAACGCCTTTTGACCCGAGACGATATTAGTTTATTAACCATTGACCCAGCTTTAAGAAAAGACCCGTCCATTCGCCTTGGCCTTATGCGTGAAGCCGACATAATTTTTTTGTGCCTACCAGATGAAGAAGCCAAAAAAGCGGCTAAGATGGCCCCAGAAAACAAAATAGTTATCGATGCATCACCTGCTCACAGGGTGACACCTGGCTGGGTATATGGTCTGCCAGAGTTGTCACTAAATCACCGCAACGCACTTATAGGTGCAACAAGGATTGCAATACCAGGTTGTCATGCGGCTGGCTTTATTTCTTTGGTTTATCCATTGCTTCATGCAGGTACAATTTCATATGATGCAAAACTTCATTGCAACTCGCTAACCGGATACTCTGGCGGCGGTCGGCAAATGATAGAACAATACGAAAGTATAAGGCTCTATGGTGACGTTCTTTCTTCACCAAGGCCATATGCGTTGGGGCTTTCTCACAAGCACTTACCCGAAATGCAGCAGATTTGTAATCTCACGTACCCACCACATTTTATGCCAGTGGTTGGCGATATCGCTCAAGGGATGTTTGTTACTGTGCCGTTATGGACAAGTGATTTATTAAAACCTGTTACTAAAATGGATATATGGCAAACATTTGCACTTCATTACAAAAACAGCAGGTTTATTAATATAATACCAATAGAAGATTCATCCCAAATAAGTTTTATGGACATGACTGTATGCAACAATAGCAATCAGCTCGACATATTTGTCTTTGGCAATGATGACCAAATACTACTGGGAGCGCGTTTGGATAATTTGGGCAAGGGTGCTTCAGGAGCTGCCGTCCAGTGTATGAATATAGTTTTAAACTTAGATGAATCATTAGGCCTATAAGGAGGCATTATGCATAATATAGACTTTATCGACGGTGGAGTAACAGCCGTTTCTGGTTTTCAATCCGCTGGTATCCACTGCGGCATACGTCGAAATAAATCAAAAAAAGATTTGGCTCTGATCTTGGCTGATAGGCTTTGTAATGCTGCCGCTGTGTACACCACCAATAAAGTCAAAGCCGCACCCATTTATCTGACGATGGAAAATCTTAAAAATGGTAAAGCAATCGCAATACTTGCCAACTCTGGCAATGCAAATGCCTGCGCTCCTGGCAGTACCGAGGCAGCGACAGCGTGTGTAGAAGCAGCAGCTCATGCACTTGGCGTAAAATCTACAGATATTATCATAAACTCCACTGGTGTCATAGGCCAACCGCTACCAACCGATGCAATTACATCTGCAATACCAACGCTCGTAAGCGCACTCACAACCGACTCTCAAGATGCAGCCGACGCTATAATGACAACAGACACCTTTTCTAAAAGTGCGGCAGTACGCTTTATGATCGGTGATAATCCTGTAGTCATAGGAGGCATTGCAAAAGGCTCTGGCATGATTCACCCAAATATGGCAACAATGTTTGCATTTTTGACAACCGACTGCGCAATAGCTCAACCGCTTTTGCAAGATGCTTTACGAGATTCCACAAACCAGACCTACAACAGGATAAGCGTAGATGGTGACACATCCACCAACGACATGACGGCAATCTTGGCCTCTGGTGCAGCTGGCAATAAAGAAATAACAAAAAAAGACGCCAACTACAACGTCTTTTTGACAGCACTAAATGCACTCAATCTAAAATTAGCAAAACTGATTGCTCAAGACGGGGAAGGTGCCACAAAACTAATCACATGTCTAGTAAAAGGTACCGCTACAGAAGATATCGCAGTAAAACTAGCCAAGAGCGTAATATCATCATCGCTAGTCAAAGCTGCTATGTTTGGCAGTGATGCCAATTGGGGTCGGGTACTTTGTGCAATGGGATACTCAGGAGCTGACTTTGATGCGAAAAATGTATGTGTTTCATTTTCGTCAAAAGAAGGCCGTATAGATGTATGTAAAAAAAGCACAGGCCTACAATTTAACGAAGAAACCGCCAAAGTAGTGCTAAACCAAAAAGAAGTAACAATAGAAATTGTGCTGTCAGAAGGCAACGCCTCGGCCGAAGCATACGGCTGTGACTTAACATATGATTATGTAAAAATCAACGGCGATTATCGGTCATAATGGAGCTGTCACGTTAAGCATAAATCATGCATATATATGCTACGTTCGTCACTGCGAGCGCAACGAAGCAATCCAAGACTTGTATAATAAACTTGGATTGCTTCGTTGCGCTCGCAATGACAGAGCAAGTGCATATATATGCAAAAAAATGCTTATCGTGACAGCCCCATAACTTCCTTATAAACTGCTTCGATCTCCAGCCCAAAAACCTCCGCAGAAAACGGTTGAGCAGCTGCGTATGCTCGCAGTGCTACTTTAGACGCAATATCAGGATGTTGTATCACGTATGCAATCGTTTGTGCAGCATCTTCATTGTCTTCAAAAATAAACCCGGTCTCCTTGTCCTTTATAAGGCCAAGAAAAGCTGGGTCTTTTTTTATCACTACAGGACTCCTTGCGGCAATTGCTTCAAGATATGTGAGTCCTTGAGTCTCAGAAGTAGAGGCTGTCGCAAACACATCCCCTATGCAATAGTATTTTCCTATTTCGGCTCGGGGTATAAGACCTGCAAAAATTACTTCTTTACTTACGCCAAGATTATGTGCGAGAGCTTCCAACTTGCTTCTATCAGGCCCATCTCCTACTATTAGTAGTTTTGCATTTGGTACCATTTCAAGGAGCTTTGGCATCATGTTAATTAATACATCAAGGCTTTTTTCTTTGGCTACTCGTCCAATAGTAGTTATTATTTTATCATCGGCTGCGATCCCGAGTTCTGTCCGGGTGCGCAACAGCTCCCGTGCCAAAAAGCGGTTAGGATTAAAAGGCCCAAAATCCAATCCTGTAGGAATTGCGTGTACAGGTTTTTTTACCCCTATTTCTTTCAGATAAGTTGTAGTCTTTTCTGTAGGAGCAATTACAATGTTGGCTTGATTGCAAAAAACTCGGCTATATCGCTGGGCTCCTTTTTTTGTGATTAATCTGCCATTGGCAATATAATGCACATAGTCTTCATACATAGTGTGATAAGTATGAACCATTGGTATCCCAAACATTGCAGAAAGTAGTTTCCCAAAAAAACCAAGGCTAAACTCTGTATATGTGTGAATTACATCAAGTTTTAGTTTCCTTACCTTCATCATAAGCCAAGGCGGATAAAAGTAAGCCATCCTATGCGTATCCTTGAGGAAAAAAAGAGGAACACTGGGTAAGCGGTAAACCCTGGACTCAAACTTAGGTGCTTGCGGATCCGTAGTTGTAAAAATGTAGACTTTATGTCCCAGGCTTGTAAGCTGTCGCTCCAATATTTGAGCTGACGTCACAACACCACTTATACGAGGGTAATACATATCTGTAAACAACCCAATATTCATAAAATCACCTGTGTATTTTATTTGCCAACAAGAGCTTGCAATTTAGGAGCTGTCACGATAAACATTTTTTACATATGTATGCACTTACTCTGTCATTGCGAGGAACGCAGTGACGAAGCAATCCAGTTTTTATACAAGTCTTGGATTGCTTCGCTGCGCTCGCAATGACGAGCATTGCATATATATGCATGATTTATGCTTAACGTGACAGGTCCTTACTTATGCAACATAAAACAATAAAATGTATAAAATAGAAACTACTAAAAAAGTGCTTTTATTTCTTCAACCAACGCTGCAAGTTTAACATCTGCGATTGCATCATCTGCTGGCGTTTGTAAGCATATACCACAATATAGTTTGATTTTAGGTTCTGTCCCAGAAGGTCGTATACACGCCCAAGACCCATCTTCCGTTGTGAAATAAAGCACATTGGATAAGGGGAGGTCTGTTGTTGTAATTTGACCAGTGCGTATATTGGTGATTTTTTTGTTTTGGTAATCGCGCATTTCTATCACCGCTGATTCGCCTAGGTTTTTTGGTGGATTTGTGCGCAGGTTAGTCATGATTTCTTTAATTTCTTTTAAACCCTCAACGCCTTTCATGGTCAAAGACATAATGGTTTCTTTATAATATCCATATTTTTTGTACAAACTATTTAGCACATCACAAAGACTTAAGCCCTGATTACGGTAAAATACCGCCGCTTCACAAATGAGTAGTGCTGCCGCAACTGCATCTTTGTCTCTTGCATATGTGCCTGTCAGATAACCATAACTTTCTTCAAAGCCCAGGACAAAAACATTTCTGCCTGATTCTTCAAACTCTTTTATTTTTTCTCCGATATATTTAAAACCTGTTAGGACTTCTAAATAATTTACGCCATAAGCATCAGTGATCGCTTTAGTCATATTTGTAGAGACAATAGTAGAAATAATTGTGCTGTTTTTTTGCAAGATATCTTTTTTTGTTAACTGCGAAAGGATATATTCCGTCAATAAAACACCGGTCTGGTTGCCAGTAAGAAGGATGTATTCACCTTCATGTTTTACTGCAAGGCCTACCCTATCTGCATCTGGGTCTGTTGCGATTACTATATCGGCGTCTTTTTTTTGGGCAAGATCTAATGCCAATGCAAAAGCAGCCTTTTCTTCTGGGTTTGGATAATCCACTGTCGGAAACTCACCGTCAGGATGCTCCTGCTCTTTGACTACATACACATTTTTAAAGCCAGTTTCTGCCAAAGCACGGCGTACACTTATATTGCCTGCACCATGCAAGGGAGTAAACACAATTTTTATATCTGAATTTGGGATAATGTCCGGGTTTTGGCAACATGTTTTTACATTGTCAATAAAAGCAGTGTCAATCTCAGGTGATGCGATATTATAAAGCCCCTTGTCCTTGGCCTCTTTTAGAGGCATTGTCTTTGACATGCTAAAATCTGTGATTTTGTTGACCTCCTTGATAATTGCTTCGTCGCGAGGGTATGGGCATTGGCCTCCATCGTCCCAATAAACTTTGTATCCGTTGTACTCTGGCGGATTGTGGCTAGCGGTTATAACAATGCCAGCAACACAGCCCAAATGCCTGACGGCAAAAGATAAAAGTGGGGTTGGCCTAAGACTGTCAAACACATAAGTTTTGATCCCGTTTGCATTTAGCACCAAAGCGGCTTCAAGCGTAAACTCTGGGGACATACGGCGGCAGTCATGGGCAATTGCTACACCCATACCTTGTTTGTATGCATCTGATGATAAAATATAATTGGCAAGCCCTTGTGTTGCTTTCCTGATTGTATAAATGTTGAGTCTATTGCTGCCCGCGCCAAGGACACCACGCATACCACCAGTGCCAAACTCTAAGTCTTTGTAAAACCGATCTTGTATTTCTGACTCTTTATCTGCTATAAGACGAAGCTCGTTTTTTGTTTCGTCATCAACTACTGGGGAGTTCAACCATATTTCATATTCTTTTTGGAAATTCATATAAATCCTCCTAACAAGTCATTATGGCTGACTTCGCTAGCCAAATATAAAAGACATTCGAGTGGGGACGGCTGCGCCGTCTCCACACACTCCTTCTTTGTTATTAACAAGTCATTATGGCTGACTTCACTAGCCAAATATAAAAGACATTCGAGTGGGGACGGCTGCGCCGTCTCCACGCACTCCTTCTTTCTTATAAGGCAGACTTCACTAGCCAATATACAAAACCCGCCATCCAGAGCTTGATACGGGACTTTCATAGCCAAATGGCTATCACGTATTTCATCTAGTATGGCGGGCTGATTTATTTTTTATGATAACTCATACATCTTCCTATCTTCTAATTTTGCTCAAAATCCTTGTTTTCCATGAAACTGTTTCGGATGTAGCGTCAGTTCCATCTGATTTGCGTCTAGCTTTACGCTGTTCTGCCATTTGTTTTTTAGTTTTTTGGCCTTTCATACTAACGATATATGCACCAGCTATCTCAACCGTTACGTTTTTCTTCACGGGTAGAGCTGGGAACACATTGTTATCTGCTATCAATGTCATTATCTGTGAGCCTATCTTTGCTTTTACAAGTGGCATCTTCATTATACGACCCATACGAGGTATTTGGCTTGCCATTGCCTTTGGAAGATTGGCGTTGGTTATTTTATCTTTTTTCTTGTCAATTATATATATTGTAACGGTTTGTTTATGCTTAGCCACCATGTCTTGCTGAGTGGCCATACGCTTACCAGCCCATTTGTTTAAAAAATACAGTGCTACAACAATAACAGTTATGATTATTGCTATCAAAATCATTACATCAAAAATGCCCAAAAAAATCCCTCCGTATGCTTATTTATGACCATTATAAAAGCCTGTATCTAAATAAGCAACTCTAACACCATTTTAATCTATTACGACTCTTGTTGATTTAATAATATATGCAGCCTTTCGGCAACCCAATCTGGTCCATCTTGCAAGGCTTGCAAATACCAGTAGACAGCCATTTCTGCATCAGATTCGACCCCAGTTCCGTTTTCATACATATAACCCAAAAGTGCTGCACCTCTGGGATCGCCAGTTTGAGCAGCTTGCCTAAACCAATGCACTGCAAGCTCATAATTTTGGGGTACCCCCCGTCCAGAATACAGCATAATCCCATAATTGCTTTGCGCGCTTGCGTTCCCAAGCTCTGCCGCTTTTTGATACCAATAGACCGCTTGCTCTAAATCAATGTCTACCCCAAAACCAAATTCATACATCCATCCAAGATTTACTTGTGCACCGGGCATATTTTGATTGGCAGCCATACGGTACCAATTGACAGCTTCGTCATACGATTGAGAAACACCATGCCCCATCGAATACATGATGCCTAAATTGCTCTGAGCATATGGGTCTCCCATATCTGCAGCTCGGCGATACCAATAAGCCGCTAGTTCATGGTTTGCTTGCGTCCCTTGACCGTTATAATACATGCCCCCTAAGTGTACCTGAGCTTCTGGCAAATCTCGCTCAGCTGCCTGACGAAACCAATATATCGCCTGCTCAGGATTATAATCCAAGAGGTTTCCTTCTCTATACATCATGCCAATATCAAATTGGACAAACAGATCATCGGTTTCTCCTGCTTGGTAAAACCAATATGCGGCTTGTAAGTGATTACGTGAAATACCTACTCCCCGTTGGTAATTGACCGCAAGTGCTAATTGTGCCGACTTATGCCCTTGCTCGGCAGCTTGCATAAACCAATGTGTCGCTTCTTCAAATTCTTGGATTATCATAAGCATACGCCCAATTTCATATTGCGCTGCTGCTTCTCCTTCTTCTGCTCGGATAGTAAGGAGACGACGCGAATCGGGACGTTCTTCTTCAAAATATTCGAGTCCCACCTGAACTCTGGGCTCACCCCGCAATGAAGAAAAAGTCAAAACACCGCCAGTAACGCCTATAATCAAAATCAAAATATAAATAAGTCGCTTACCAAGTCCATGGGCAGGTTCATCTTCAAAATCTTCATATGCTTGATTGTTTTTTTCTATTATCCTGCTGATATATTGAAAACATTCATGAAATGCGCTGTCCTTAATTTCTCCATCATCTATTTTTAACTCCACTCTGTTTTTATCTAGTGCAAGCGCATGGGAGACGGCAACCTGTACATCGTGACTCATGGTCGCATTGGTTGACGAAATAAACAAGAAGACAGAACATTCTTTTATTATTTCTAGTATTGAGTCTGTGCAATCATTGTGAGTAAGCGGCAGATCTCTTTTTGCATGCCAACATGTCCATCCGCCGTGATTTTCTAATAGAGTTGCAACCCGTATAGCCTCAGCTTCATCCGAATCTGAATAGCAAATAAATATATCACGGGGATGTATACCATATCGATCAGCATCTGTATCATATGAATACATTCATAAACCCCTTTCATAATTATTAATACCGCTATACATTGTATCATGGAATCCATTGTCAAGTTGCGTTATAATTTGTAGGATACAAAATATTGACTTGCCTGGCTTTGCAGATCAAATATTTATAACAAGGTGATATATGAAAATAACAGTAGTTTCTCTCAATCCAAGCATAGATTGGCAACTCACGACACCGCAATTTGTATATGGTGGCTTAAACCGAGTTGTACCAGGAAAAAGATATCCTTCTGGTAAAGGCATAAATGTATGTGCAGCACTTGCAAACCTGGGGCAATCCCCTCTTTGCACAGGTTTTAATTATTATGAAAACGGCAGTCTAATAACAGATGCTCTAGACGAATGGGGTCTACAACATGACTTTGTTATGGAAGCGGGAACCGTGCGCACAAATATAAAACTATATGATGCTTCCACCAACGAAATGACCGAGTTAAACCAACCAGGAGCAAAAATATCAAAAGAAAAACTGGTCAAACTTTATAACAAAATCAAGGGTCTTGACGATTCTATTTTGGTATTAAGCGGCAGTATGCCAGCAGGTGTACCTTCGGATGCATACCAGCAATTATGTACAGCGTGGCCTGGCTTGGTAATTCTTGATACAGAAGGAGAAGCTCTACGTTTAGCTTTAAGTGGGGAAAAACCACCGTTTTGTATAAAACCCAATTTGTATGAATTAGAGCATAGCTTTCAAATAAAACTAACCACACATGAAGAAATTGTTGCATTTTGCAAAAAATTGATAGTGGCTCATAAAGTCAACATGATTTGCGTCTCTATGGGAGCAGACGGTGCTATGCTTGTCACGGCTACTTCTGCTTTTTTTATGCCAGCGCAAAAACTTAGTGTCAAGGGATTACAAGGTGCCGGAGACGCTATGGTAGCTGGGATAGCATATGGTTTGACTCAAAGTGTATCAGAGGCTGAGCTTCTTAAAATGGCAATGGCTGCGGCTGCGGCTTCTGTGATACGCAAAGAAACCCTTATGTGTACTCGCAAGGATTATGACATGTATATGGGTTTGTTACCCGACCCTAAAAAAATATAAAAGTATAGCAATTCACCTTTAAATCGGCCTCGTCTGTCGCCGAAAACGCGTTGAAGCGTTCGCGATTTTCGGCTCGGACGAGACCGTTTAAAGGGGGAATTGTTATATGTAAAGGGGAAATAATTATTATGATAAAAAAGCGTATAGTCTACTTTATATCTGCACTGTGGTATGCGTTCATCTTTTTTTGGGCTACGCAAAATATCTTTTATGTTGTAGAAATGGATGTGCTTCGTGCAACTATCTGGAACACGGCCTTGATCATCTTCTTTGTCTTGTGGGACAGGATCGAAGACAACATATACATCCGTATAAAACCAAAGGACGAACATGACAAACCCAGCATTTGGAGAAGGTTTATGCTCTTTTATTTGACAGGTGCAACATTTAAGACATCTTTGTATCTCTTTTATTTTATTATGCTTATATGCAATGCACTTGTTTCTGCAGACCCTTACTTTCCCATCTTGCGATATATGACAGATTATTTTAAGTCTGTATACTATGGCATATTGATTCTTTTTGCAGCTGATACATTTCTATCCAGGTTGCTTGATGAGGTTCACGAAAAGCGGATAAAAAAACTTGAAGCAAAGCTAAATCAAGTCGCACAAACTTCGGATATAAACACGATCAATCAAGAAAATGCCGATGATGAGCATCAAGAAAACCAACAATAAGGTATGAAGCACATCGTTATGTCAAAAAAGGAGCATAAAATGAATA
>Ga0123355_10020771_pt1 | contig 10497 bp, 8 predicted proteins | sample TergutEmb28metaG_3_FD_89872 | JGI IMG/M metagenome (GOLD analysis project Ga0123355, IMG submission 89872) | Embiratermes neotenicus P1 segment gut microbial communities from Petit-Saut dam, French Guiana - Emb289 P1 | ecosystem: Host-associated > Arthropoda: Insects > Digestive system > Gut ... | reverse complement strand
GGTCTCTCTATGGGATGTTATACTGTACTAACATAGCAATGTTCTCTCTATGGGATGTTATACTGTTTAACATAGCAATGGTCTCTCTATGGGATGTTATACTATACTAACATAGCAATGGTCTCTCTATAGGATGTTATACTGTATTAACATAGCAATGGTCTCTCTATGGGATGTTATACCATATTAATATGCAGTAATGGTCTCTCTATGGGATGTTATACTGTATTAACATAGCAATGGTCTCTCTATGGGATGTTATACTGTATTAACATAGCAACGGTCTCTCTATGGGATGTTATACCATATTAATATGCAGTTACGGTCTCTCTAAGGGATGTTATACTGTATTAACATAGCAATGGTCTCTCTATAGGATGTTACACTGTATTAACATAGCAATAGTCTCTCTATGGGATGTTATACTGTATTAGCATGCCTGGGTCTTTGCAGACTTTATGAATGCCAAGGGAGAGATGCAGCTTCTTTGGCTAACTGCTACAGACTGTAATCACCTGAAGAAGCAGAAACATGCTGGAGGAATGTTAAACATATGTTTGTTCTGCACAGCATATTGTGCACTGTACTGGTCTTGACAAGGGAAAGACAAGTAGGTAATGCAAATAGAACCAGTCTACATAAAACACATATCTCAAGTGTTGATATACTAAGGCTGCCTGTTCAAATTCTTAAGTGGTGCGGGAAACTTCAGCAAAATTTGGTCTACAAGCAGATAACACTGAATTCAATACACAAAATTAAGAACTTATAAGTATACATATCTGTACAATTTTACCGTTGTGTTTTTCTAAACCATGTGCAATGACCTACACCAATAATAACAGGAAACATTTGTAAAAAATGCAATCATAATCCAGGCTACAATGCCACTATTTTATCACATTTTTACTAAATAAATTAGTAATGTAATGTAGGGCTCCATAAACAGTAAATAAGTTTTCAAAATTGTTTAGCAGCCTATCTTGGTTCTATCAGGAAAGGGTTAATGGCATATTCCTGTTTCAAATACCTCTGCAAGCAACATGACACTGTCACAGGAAAATGCTGCCCACAAGCTACAGGTTCAGCAGGCCTGTTCGAGGACATTCTGCATTAGTAATTATCATTGAAACTGACCACTCACCTCTCACCTAGTGCCATGGTTAATAACAAGTGTAGATACACTTCCACTCCCCCATATGCCTTCATAGTGCACATGGGGGAAAAACCTGTTAGTGAAACTGACAGCAAACATTCTCCTACAATGTAACCTGACATTCTTTTGCTACATCCCTTGTTCTAATAACATCAGGAAGTGTAGGGTTAGTTCAGGTGGTGTGGTCTGTTGAGCTAAGTTGTAAGATTTGTAATTACATTTAGTTAAGATTATTTCATTCCATCTTGGGTACAAACAGGTGGATAGACCCAATGTGTTACTTCATGTTTATAATATTATATGAACTTAATGTATAGAAACTATAACATTATAGGTGTACAAATATCACGTTCATCTAATTACAACCAACCTGACCGCGCCACAGCTATGGCGCTTACTCATCGGCTTCTCACAGCTGGGGCCCGGGTTCGATTCCAAAGCAAGAATTGATGGTGGAGGAAGTAACTTTTTTTTCTTTTCCCCACCCCAAGCACAGAAGATTCTCGCATGAATACAAATCCATCAATGCTACATACTCATATTCATCCACCATAAACATTATATACAGAATGCGTTGCTGAATAGAACAGTCCGTATTATACTCTCGTATTCTGCAACCCAACATAGAGTTACGGGCATTGGCACTGTACAGCCTATTTTAACATTAACAAGTTCTGCATGCTACCCTATTTATGTGTTCCGCACGAATCACACTACATCGTTGATTTCCTGCCGAGCATTAACCGACTGAACTTCTTAACGTCAGCGACAAGTTCTCTGTGAGGTATGAACTTGAATTTTAAATACCGATTAGATAAATTTCAAGCATTAAAGGACTAATATTTATGCATTATCGAGCGAAATATCAAATATTAATACGTAAGCAAACTACAGTCAGTATCCGACACTATCGCGTAAACGTGTGAATGGACCACCCCTTCCCCCACCAACAGCTACGGGTAGCCTATACCATCTTATCCTGTTAACGCAAAGAATACCTACCACATATCACACTACCGTGTGTAACAGCAGCACATGTAACACCACATAACTTACCTACTCGAAAACTTAAATTTCAGTTAATTAATCTTGCTTAATATCAAATTACTACTACACGCCCCTGAAAGTCGTCAACCTAAGCGTCACCGTTACATCACCAGCGGACTAATTTCCAGGCGCTCCAAACGGACATTGTAGCCATCTCTCATTTCGAATGACTCAATAATTTTCTGAATAAAATATTCCATATTATGTTACAATAAAACATACAATACCTTATACATAACGACAAAGTTCATTGTACGTCACACTGCTGATTCAAGCAATATTGTTTGTGACGAATTATTGTTTCAATTCCAAACACTTATTTCAATGTAGTTGGCTACACTGATAATTACAGTCACCAGTAACCACACCAGTAACTATCACGCATCCTGGAATGCACGGCCGCAAAGAGTTCGTTCAGAACTACCGTGTCCACCGATTCATGCCGAAAACAGTCGTATTATCTTCGCTTTACTCTGATACAAGTGAAGTAATTGCCCTCTGAATGGAAAGCACCTGACACAGTATGTCCTCGGAATGTTTGGTTGCGAAATTTGATTCAAGTCGTGAGTAGTTTGATTTGAAATTGTGTCTACATATGTATGTATAATCAGAAATGAGTGATGATATACGACCTGAAGTTATAAAACGAACACAAGACACGCTTGGAAAATACATAAAGAAGCCTCCATTAACTGAGAAACTGCTTAAGAAGCCACCTTTCAGATTTCTTCATGACATCATAAAAGCGGTAATTATTTACTGCATTTTTATACAGTAATATTGTACCGATAATGCAGTTGCGATGTGTGAAAATTCTCGACGTAACTAGTTTTTGGGATATGGTATGTAAGTTTGCGATGTTATCGAGGTATTTTCTGACGGTGATGTGATGTCTGCCTCACTGGTTGTGTTCTCTGAGTATCAAACATAAGCATGTAATCTCCATGTAGCAATCATATTATTCACTGTGTTGTAACACCATATTTTAGGAGCACTGTATTAACCTCATGCTTAGGTCCTGAAATGTTTGGAATTGGAGTAGATTAAAATAAAAGAAATGTATGTATATTGGCAATTCCGATTTCTAGGTGATACAAGAAACTGGCTTCCTGCAGGGTTTGTTTACCACTGAGGAGCTGAATCATGAGACTATCAAAGATCGAGACAGCAAGATAGCGTTTTTACAGAAAGTTATTGATGCCGTCAGTAAGTATGAGTGAGAAACAGGAGAATAGACTTGTTTCCAACTAAGAGGGGGACCAGGTCAATTAAAGTTGTCCAATTTTGGTTCACAATGGCAGTTTAGCAGTTTCTCTGCCTATGACTACTGCTCCAAAATGTTACGTATTGACACTCCAGTATTTTTGTTACACCATTTTAATCATTTTAATTTCTACATCCTCTATTCTTACTCCATGAATGTCAGAAACAAAGGCTCATTGTGTCTAACCATCCAGTGCAGCAGTAGGCCACTGATGGATAGTTGCATCTTCTCACCACTTTCATGTCCAGAGAAGATACTTTAGAAAGAAGTGTTGAAATTATTGCAGTTGTTGTGGAAAGAAAGCTTGCACAAATCTGGTGTTTGTTTTGTATTTATTGAGGTAAAGATCAAGGTCAAAACAGCATTCCTTAAAATGTTATAAATTCATACCATTGGAAGCATTGCAATGAGATTTCAACTGGTACACAATAGAGCTGTCTGTCTGTCTCAGTTAATGCCAGAGTTATAAGAGTGCCAGTGAATCAGAATGTAGGAAAATTTAAAGAAAACTTCAGATTTAAAAATCCAATACATGTGCAGTTTGTGAACACAGGAAGTAAAATTTTGTGTATGTTACTGCCTAATGAAACCCAGCAAGGCTGTAGAATTATATTAGAATGATTGTCAGGAAAAGTTCGCTTCTGACTAACTGGAAGGGTGAAGCCAAAGTAACGGACACTGTGCATGCAATGCCTGCTCCACATGCCGACGCAGGTAATGATGTACTTGTTAGTAGTCTGAACCTTTCTCTCCTCATTGGTGTACTTCAAATATAGTAAGGTGTGTTTATTTTGTGTGTAGAACCACTTAAAATTGGTGATGAAATTGCTTCAGGCTGGATTACAGTACTGGATCAAAGATTGTTCATCAACAGAAATTTATGAATTGTTGCAGGAAATGTGTGCTTCCTCATAATGAGATTAGACTGTAGCACAATTCATGTTTGTCACAAAGGTATTGTCAAGGTCAGGACATTATTGAAGACAAGGAACACTCTGGTAGACTGAGAACTTGCACTGACAACACGATGGTGGTCATTATTGCTACCATTTTGGAGCGAGACAGTTGTATGACCTGTGAAGAGATAGCTATGGAATCTAGAATACCAGTATGATCCATTCACCATGTTTAAACTGAGGTGGAAGGTCACTGCCCACCCCATGACAATTCAACACCTCGTATCACACAAACTGTAAAGACCATCTTCACTGACTACAAGTGCGAGGCACTATTTCACACTCCCTCATCCTGCTTGCAATCGCAGAACGAGTCCTCCTGATTTCAGTCTCTGTGTGGCCAATGATTGCAGTCTTTAGAAACGGTGCATGCAGCCATATTCTGATGTACCAGACAGATTAAGGCTTGTTGGTAGTCAAATGGTACACAAAAATTGCCAGGGCTGTGAGAACCTGTCATAAGGCATGAATCTGACTGTATTGGAGGTTTTTATGTAAGTAAAATATTTTTAAACATTAAAAATTGTTGTGTATTACTTTTGGGATAACTCAGTGGAGCAGAGTACTTCTTGAGAACCTTACAGTTCCTCTGCTAGTCAAACATTTCCCTGCATTTTATGGAACCTGGAAGTTCACAACCATCTGCCACCTGTCCCGTGCTGAGACAGATGCACTCAGCCGTAGACCTCCCATCCTTTTTCATTCAGACACATTGTGATGTCCTGCCGTCTGTGACAGAGTATTCCAATTTGTCTTTTCTTACTAAAACACTGTGGATTTCTGTTCCGTTTGCACGTATGCAATATGCACCGCCCATCTCATACTTTTGGATTTGATTGCCCTAATAACATTCCATGATCGGTATCAATCATGCAGCTCCTCACAGTGTGGTTTCCTCCTATCTGCTGTTAGTCCTGTCTGCTAGGCCCACATGTCTTTCTTAGCACCCAGTCCTTGAATGCCCTCATTGTGGGATCTTTCTTTAGTTTGAGAGGCCATGGTTTTGCCTCTAGACTGTGTTCTGTGACGTAGAATGACTGACATCGCCAGTTTGGCTTGCACATTTAGGGTTGTATTCAGTACACACAGTTGATGCATGGTATTTTGCAGCTGAAGGCTCACCTTCCATTTCACTAGAGTGTACAAGTATATTGACACTTTCCAAGATGGACAGGCAGCTGAGTAAGTCTCTGTTACTTGCTGCAGTTCAGGTTGCTCCTGACAGATTCTTCTGCACACAAACTTTGTAGAACTGTGTGTGAAGTGGAGAAACTGCATCGTTTGTAAAATGAGTTGAATATGAGAAGAATTAAAAACATTTGCAAGATTTATGTGCAAAGTTGTGACTACCACTGGTATTGCAGATGGCGCATGCATCTCTGTGAATAATGTACTGTAAAATTGTCTGTTACAAAGACACTGAGTGTTGATGTGTAGCATGTTGGTAGTCAAGTCATAGAGAGACCACTGACATACTGCAAAACTGGAGCTGAATTGGATGGTTTAGTTGGCCAGGTCTCCTTGTAAGTGACTGCTTGCTCTAGGTTCCTTATAGGTGATAGCTTTGGGAATTTTAGGCTCTTATGACCCTGTATCATGAACGTAGGGTGAAGAGAGAGAAACCAACAAGATGCAACTAATCTGATGTTTAATGTCAAATGTCTGTCTCAACATGTTTCGGGCATCATCATGCCCATCGTCAGGAGAACAAGACTGTGTACTGCCGCATATGGTGTTCTGCACTGGTTGTGCTGGCTGTGGTTGTGTGGAGCTGAAACATGAGCTGTATGTACTGTGACAGCTCGCGTTCCAGCTCCACACAACCACAGCCAGCACAACCAGTGCAGAACACCATATGCGGCAGTACACAGTCTTGTTCTCCTGAAGATGGGCATGATGATTCCTGAAACATGTTGAGACAGATGTCTGACAATAAACATCAGATTAGTTGCATCTTGTTGGTTTCTCTCTTTTCACCCTAAGTGATAGCTTTGCTTTCTCCGCCCTCTAAGCGCTGCTTGCTCTGGATTCCTTATAAGTGATAGCTTTGCTTTCTCTGCCCCTCCAAGTGATTGCTTGCTCTGGATTCCTTATAAGTGATATCTTTGCTTTCTCCGCCCCTCCAAGTGACTGCTGGCTGTTGTCTCTTGTAGAGGTCATCACAGGTATCAGTCTGACTGTCCGTCCAACAAAGATCATCGCAGGCCATGAACCCACCAAGACGAATGAGCTGCTGCAAGCAATTGGCACAGCACTGGACAGAAAGGTGAGGGCCAAGCATAACACAAGATCAGTTATGTCAGCAGTTATAACAGACGGTCAATAAGTAATGTTTCCTTCGTCGTGAAAGTTAAGAGATGCCATGGTAACTTTAAAGGTACTCATTGATTTTACTGAATTGGCATTTTTTGCATTGTAATCCCCAGCAACAGTGATACATTTGTTCCATCTTGGCACAAGTTATAATAGCTCTTGAATTTCCATTTATTCACATAGAGCCATTTCTGCTTCCCCAGCAGCGTGCATTAAGCAGCTCACAAGTGTCACTGCAGCGGTCCAAACAGTATGACGTATGTTGCTGCAGTGACTGCAACAACTCTTGTGTCTGACTGTACAGTGTGGGCTAACATTGTCATACTGAAGGATCACATCTTGTGACAGACCTGCTAACACTAAGTACACTTTTAATGCTGTGTTCCATTGTATTGTGTCTTTACTTATCTTTGTGCATTTTGCTGTACTGTCCATGTCCAGTCTGTCTTTATAGCTTATTTGTGGTGTGTGTATTGTGAAGCTGCAGATGAGTCTCATGATTCTGTTGATTTTATTTTGCACTGTTATATTGTCGATGATGATGACGATGATGACAGTGATGACAACTGGACAAGTTGAAGTGTTTGTGTATTTTCTGTGAAATTGCACCATACAGCAAAATAACACAAAATTGAGAATTTTTCCCGATAAGAATTGCTTAACGTGCCAAACAAAACGTTAATCGTAGTCTGACTGATATTTACAGTTAGGTCAGTATAATTTGGCAGCATTAAATTGAAACAATGTTTGTTAGGGAAGCATAATTCAAAGTTTTTACTGGGACATTTCTGGTGTTACAGCTGAGTAGCGTGGAGTACATTGAGTCCGTGCAGAAGGTGGGCAAGAAGACAAAAGTAACCAAGACAAGTACCAAACAGGTGAGGGAGTGCAGTTGAAGTTCTGATGACAGTAACAGGGATGTGAGACCATCTGGTCTGCTGAAGTGGAACAAGCATTGCAGAGCAATGTGCTGCCTCCTGCTGCAGAATGGATATTTGTCTGTCCTGAAGCTGGAGCAGCACATTCCTCCAAAATCATGGTACCTGTCTACCAGACCAGGTGACGTAATATCCCGGAAGGTAGTGACAGTTCAGTATTAAGGCCCTCTTCTGTCACTGTTGTAGAATGCCCCCAAGACAAAGACAACATCACAGGTGGCACAGGTCAAGGCCAGGACAGAGGAGCAAGAGAAGAAGAAGAAAAAGACAAGCAGTTTGGCAAGTGGTGCCAACACGAAGAGCTCTAAGCTGAAGAATGAGACGAGCAAGAAGACAGAGTAAGTTGCATGTCATGGCTGTGAGGTTCTGGTCTGTTTGATGCTTCGTGTAGTTCATAGAGCAGTTGTTCTCACTGCAGGCCTGTGGAAGAGGCACAGCAGCCTGTTCAAGAAGCAGAGAACCAGCCCATTCTCCAGGAAGTGCCAGAAAACAACACAGAAGTGAAAGCGCAGCAGGAGGCAGAGTCCCCACATGTGACTGTAAGTAGTAGAATGGTTGGTGGCATCAGAGCAGTTAGCACACCCATGACGTAGCTTTTATTGCAACAAAACATGTACTGTTTCAGGAACCAGCAGTGACAAGACCACAATCTGCTAAGCCGGGCCATCACAGAACATCTGCAAGTATGTACACCCCTATTGAGTGGTAAGGTCTATAGGAGAACCTTTGGTCAAACCTTATGTGAGTTCAGTGTGTCAACACAGGCAGTGTAATATCTAGACTGATGTGCTGTGCTTATGCTGCTTTGTTCTATAAATCCCTGAGCATGGCACCTCAGTGCTGACATATGTAGGAGTTTTAATAAATGTTATGAATTGTATTTTGTTAAGGGCATTTGTTGGTGGGCATATTGATTGCAAGAATACGGACGGCAGAAAGAATGTAAAATTTGTTCACCTTATTGCAGTTTGTAGTTTTCACAGCGAGGATTGTTCAGATTGTATTCTTCTGTGCCTCAGTTTCCATTGGCACAGACTGGGCCCTATCCCCTCCCCACTTGACCACGTGCACACCCTAATTACTTCACTGTCAATTTTAAGCCAGTTCCTTCAGCAGTCTGCTGGAATGTCACAGTAAATACAGCAGTGCACCATGTCATAGAGCATCAGAATCAGAAGTCTACATGACCCTTGAAGGTGAAGGCCTAATGTTCCTTGAAAACATCTTGAACTGCTTACCTCACTTGACAACATTGTGAACTGCTTACCTCACTTGACAACATTGTGAGCTGTTTACCTCACTTGACAACATTGTGAACCGCTTACCTCACTTGACAACATCATGAACTGCTTACCTCACTTGGCAACATCATGAACTGCTTACCTCACTTGACAACATCATGAACTGCTTACCTCACTGACAACATCATGGACCACTTACCTCACTTGACAACATCATGAACCACTTACCTCACTTGACAACATCATGAACCACTTACCTCACTTGACAATATAATGAACTACTTATCTCACTACACAGCATTATTCCCCAGAAGACCATAATCCACAATACACCACTGCAAGAACCTCAAAACCTGCACTGTCTACAAATTTTTCATTTTGTCACCAATAATTTATCCTGACAGGCCATTCCAATACTTATCACAGACATGGAGAAAACCTGGAGTAGACTAAATTCCAGTAATGCCCCACACCCTTCTGTCCAGAATATTTTGTGCCCCCGTCTGCTGTCAAAGGATATAAACTGTGAAATGTACAGAACTGTAATTTTGTGTGTTGTTTGTATTAGTGTGAAACTTGGTCTGTCATACTGAATGCAGAACATGTGGTAATAATCAAGAACATGGTGCTGGGGAAGATGTTTGGGCCTAAGTAGGAGGAAGTGACATATTGGAGAGAAAGTGGCACAGTGAAGTTTGTACTTGTCCAGTGTTATTGGGGTGATGAGTTGAGTGTGGTATGTGGCGCATGTGAAGAAGGAAAAAAATTCATACATAATTTTGAGGGGGGAACCTGTTGGAAGGAGACCAGATTGCAGAGCGGTGTGAAATGGGTAGTGAGGAATTGGAATGGTGTGCGGATTGGAGTCACATGGCTCAGGACAGGGACTGTTGTGAAGAAGGTCACGAACCTTTGGATTCCATAAAATGAAAATAATTTATTGACTAGCTGAGGAAGTGTTAGCTTCTCAAGAAGAAGTGGAAGTGATATCAGAGTATATCCACATACTGTCTGCTGCCAAACATTTATTGATCTGAGTACTCGGATAGTCCACAAACTAATTCTGACTGAACAGTTTGACCTCACACAGCATCTGATGTTAAGCTGTTAAGAAATGTCAGGTGTTAGCACGTTCAGGACAGTTGCAGGAATGCATCTGGGCACCTGCTGGCTGAAGTACAACAGTTTAGTTTTGTGCTGCTTGGTAACGTATATAGCAACAGAAGCAGTATTTCATATTTTGCATCTGTATTGCTCTTGAGTTATTAAATAATTTAAACAGATTATATGAATATGAAATTGTAGAACTATGTAATGCTGTACGCTACGAAATGATGTGCAACGTACATAAAGTACCAGTATGTAATGCTGTATGCTACGGATTGTATACTGAATCACGATGTGCAACATACATAAAGTACCAGCGTGTAATGCTGTACGCTACAGAATGATGTGCAACGTACATAAAGTACCAGTGTGTAGTGCCATATGCTACAGAATGATGTGTAACATACATAAAGTACCAGTATGTAATACCATACGCTACAGAATGATGTGCAACATATATAAAGTACCAGTATGT
>Ga0123355_10020769_pt1 | contig 10498 bp, 10 predicted proteins | sample TergutEmb28metaG_3_FD_89872 | JGI IMG/M metagenome (GOLD analysis project Ga0123355, IMG submission 89872) | Embiratermes neotenicus P1 segment gut microbial communities from Petit-Saut dam, French Guiana - Emb289 P1 | ecosystem: Host-associated > Arthropoda: Insects > Digestive system > Gut ... | reverse complement strand
CCTTCTTGGCAAACCCACCAACCAGAGGGGTTAAAGTTATAAAAACTCTTTTTTTGAAAAAAATAATAAAACTTAGCTATACATTCTTCCCCCCCCCCCCCCACCAAATATCTTCTTGTTCCTGTGCTCAATCAAGGACAGGAACAACTGTTGGAGGACACACTTGTATGTATGTAACCTAACCTAATCTAGCATGTTTTACAGTATCACAGTGCAACATAGTAAAAGTCATATCACTTAACCAAACCTGACATATTTCGAACCACCACCTCTGTCTTTGGCAGTCAGGTACCTTGTGTAAGCTCTTGCACTGTACAAATTATTACAATACTTGCAACATGTCACGCTTGGTTAAGTGATACAGCTTTTAATATGTTATAGTGTGATTGTCTAAATGATATCAGTTGATAAATAAAATCACGTATTTTCCTGTGTGAAATTAATCTAACCAACATATTAGGATGTATATGTGCATATATAGCACATAGGTCTGAAACAAGCAAATGCTTTGTTGCCATTGCTTTTCAACTTTGCTTTACAGCGTACCATTAGTATGGTTCCAGTAAAACAGGGTTGGACATACAAGCTTCTGGTCAGTGCTGATGCTGTTAATTTACTGGGTGAAAGCATGTATACTACAAAAAAAAAACAGAAGCCTGCTAGGAAGGAGACTTGCCAAAATTTAAAATTTTTATGCTTCATGAACAGAATGAAGGACAATATAACAACATTAAGGTAAATAAATACTTTCAAAGTGTTGCAGAGTTCAGATATTTGAGAATGAGTCTAACAAATCAAAATCGCATTGACGAAGAAATAAATAAAATGAATACAGAGAATGCCTGCTAACATTCAGACCAGAACTTTCTGTCTTCTTGTTTGCTGTTTAACAACATAAATATCAAAATATGCAGAACTACAATTTTATGCATTGTCTTATATGGGTGTGAAACTTGACAGGCATAGATGGGAGGATAATATTAAGATGGATCTTCAGGAAGTGAGATGTGGGGGTATCAGCTGGATCAAGCTTGCTCAGGAGAGGGACAGTGGCGGGGACATGTGAATGTGGTAATGAACTTTCGGGTTCCATGAAACGCAGGGAATTTCTTGACTGACTGAAAACCAGTTAGCTTCTCAAGAAGGACTCTGTTCCATGGATGGAGTATCAGGTATGTAACATTCCTTAACATGTATTCCTTACTAATTAATTCTGCTACATTTATAATGCAGTTCTAAATTACATTATTACCTTAAGGTATGTTAGTAAACTACCCCTCACCCCCACCCACCCAAATCCAGCAATATTACAGATGAATCTACATTTCAGACAGGTTTCAAACACTTAGTTAGTAATAAGTTATCATTACATACAGCTGTTTACCATTTCCACAGGATTCATAAGTACCACATCTGACTGGCCCTCTGTACAAACACAAAATACCACCCACATGAGAAATGTTCACGAACAGAAGGCACTACACGCCTAAAAATATAGCTGTGTCATTAAAAGTTGAAGACTCAAAATTCAGTACAACAGCAAAGATGTAATGCCATGAAGTCTGACATACAGGCACCAAATTTTTGGAGGAAGAACTGGGACAGCTCAGTCAGCATAGTGACCAGGTTATAGGAAAAAGCAAAGGAATCTACGTTAGATTCCCGGCAAAGGACAAGGAATATTTCTCTTTTCCAGAGCATCTAGGCTAGCTCTGCTGACCACCCAGCCTCCCTTTCAGTGGGTACTGGAGGCAAAGCAGCCAGTGCGTGAAGGTGACCACTGACCTCCATCCAGCCTCGAGGTTAAGAATGTGTGGAGCTGCACCTCCATTCCTCCATGTCCTAATGTCATTAAAAGAGACAAAGTTACCTTTACCTTAATTCTGGAGGAAAATGTTACCTCCACTTTCAGGACAGGCAGGAAGTTCCTACAAAAAGTTAGTACCTGCCTACAAACTACAGGTGTCATATCCCAGAAAGCTGTGGTCTTAGCATTCTCTGTCAAAATAACCCAAAAGTTCATGCATACATAAATGCAGCATATGCTTGTATTACAGTGTTAAAATTTGAGGAGACAAGATTCAGATTTTAAGTAGGAATCCAGGAAGGATTTTCATAACCAAGAACATGAAAATATTTATCTTATTTTTCTCCATACCTCAAGAGAGTTCTTATTCAACATTTTTATTATGTTCTATTCTTATACAAGTTAATGTAACTGACAACCTTCATGAAATGTATTTATATACGAGGACAGCCCACAAATATTACAATGAAAATTTTTTGTACATATAACCAATATGTATTTTCTATACCAGAAATATTTCCTACTGTCAAGATACACCACACAATCTTACATTAATGATAAGTTACCCACACACACACAACTAAACCATTCACAGATGATTTGGCTGGTTACACCTCAATCTCTAGTTCAGAAATTCTCATCAGAACTATGTTTGTTACAGCTAGACATCCCTCATATACACAGCATCACATCACATAATCACACTTCTCATTCTTGCTCCAAAAACCTGTGGAACAGAATACACACACTGTGTCCTAAATGTGAGACAGGGAAACTAATAAAATTCAGCACATTAACCCTTACAAGGTGCAGTGACTATGTCAGATCCAGCATTTTCACAATATTTTTGAAACACAAACACAGATTATTTTCATGAACAGTTTTGGTGATATTGCATTACAAGTAGTTCTACCAAATAGTCAAGACATGGTACTAGTTTCTGGTTTTTATCACCTTTTAAAACAATTCCTAAGTGACAAATGGGAATTCAGAGCATATCAAGATAACTTTACAATTATTATTAGAAATGCCATGTCATGTCATGACTCTGAAAGGTTTAATGTAACTTAATGCACATAATTGACTTAATGGATAATTTGCTTTCATGGAAATGCAATGCTGCATCATGAAAAACGTGTATCTACCAGACAACCACAATGCATCACACATAACAGCAGCATCATAAAGTGTGCACATAAATAGCACATCAGTATCTCACAACTAAAACATCAGGCTGTGCCACAGCTCAGCCAGTTTGTTCCCATCTTCTCACTGCACAGGCCCAGAATCATTCCTTGAGCAGTGCATGTGGGATTTGTGGTGAACAAAGTGGCACAGACACAGGTTTCTCTCTGAGCACTTCAGTTTTCGCCCATCAGTTTTCATGCCACACATGCCCCATATTCATTCACCTATCATCCAGGGATGGATAACTTGCCCATTAGAGGCCACAGTTCCAAGAGACATCTTCGTACCCAGCCCTAAGAATAAAAAAAAATTAAGAAATAAGAAAAATAGTGACTAAACACCATGACAAAAAGACAAATGCTATGCACTTCACTTATGCCCGATTTAATAAAAAATCATACTGGTGCTACTCATTATCACAACTAAAATTTCAAGTGACTTAGTTGTAAACCCACTGACTCTAAATATACTTCCATTAGCAGGAAGCAAAGAAACCCACAACTTATTTCAAGCACTGAACACAAACAGTATACCAAAATACAAAATCTGAATACCATCATCCCCTTCCATTTACAGTTCACTGGACAGTGTGTTTGCATATATATATATATATATATAACAACTTAAAACGGTGTGTTTAAACACTATCTAAACAAAATGATGCAAACAAATCTATTGCCACTAGATCCACTTGCTGCCCAGCAGTCTGATGATTTTGGCTGCTGACGTGATGTCTTGCAGTGCAGAACACTGGAAAGCACCACCTTCTGGCTTGACTTAAAGCCAACTTCAAGCAAAATTGTAAAAACAGATAAACATGTTTTTTACATCATAAACATAAATCCTCCATATATTTTCCGTTAAAATTAAGCACATATTGGACAGCAAAATATTGGCTAAATAAATAAGATAACAAAAATAACACATCTGCTTTTACATCATATAATAATACAAAAAAGCACAGTCACAACTGTTACAACAATAAAAAATTATATACAGCAAAATTCCACTAATCCAACTCATACAGGAGCAGACAGGTGCCAAATTATCATATACTCTCGATTATCAGGCGGTAACTATACTGAACAAAGCTCTTCAATGCATTGTTTTTTTCATGTTCCTATAGTTTGACTGTACCAACAATCAGAGGTGTATTCCATTTGGACACCTTCTTCATCAGCTGGTTCAGGATCATAAGGTCCTCTTATGTTTTCTGAAGTCTTCATAGCTGAAGAAGCTGATGGCGTAAGAGACAAGGAGTCAGCATATACCAACCACTATGTTTGATGTATAGAAATTCTTGGAGGCTTTTTTGAACATGTCCCTCAGATCTATCTGTTCACTGATGAAGAAGCTTTTTGCTGGTAAAAAGCAAAACATCCAGTCCTAAGACTGCTCTCCTCCCAAGAGCCAAATCATCATAATCTCTGAATTATACGATGCTGGATTAATGGAATTTTGCCGTAATAAGTTGTACATAAAGGAAAAAAAGAGAGAATAACTGCACAGAATGGGAACTGTAGATTCTTTGTGTTGCAACTGAAGACATCTGCATACTTACGGCCATAAGATTGGCAAAATCAGTTGATCATAGTCACAAACTTCTCCCAGTTTTTCACCTACGCATGTAACATGGAAACGTACAAGTATTGGGTATGTTAAATTTTATTCTAAAAAGCATTTGTTTAGTTTCTCAACTACACATTTTTCAAAATATTTGACATAATTTCTGAAATGACTGTTACTCAAACATCTTCTTAATCAAGAAATCTCTGCAACCATCAATTATTCAAAAACAATGCTATTCATTATATTCAACTTCTATTTAGAAATTTCTGTGGTTCTTTCTAAACACAATGCCCATACGAAATGTCTCGTCAAAATTTACCATCACATCTTAAAAGGTAGCTACAGCCATGGTCAATATAGACAATAATTATTTCCTGGTTTCAGTTGAAAATATTATTGCTCCTTTTTTGAGCAATATTTATGGACTTTATGTGCCTTATTATAAAGGTTACAAATCTGCACATTCAAATTTGACATCTGAGTTCCTCACAGTAGTATATAGGTTTAATGGCTCCTACAATGTGACATCATGTACCTGGTGCATGAGTACCAATATTTTGAAGAAGCCTGCTCCCTCCAACTTCAGGGTAACCCTATATCTACAACACAACATAGTGTCACATACCAGACCACTGTAAACATTATATTTCAGATTTGTTCAGTCCGTAACATAAGAAAGAGTAGTATATGACATAATATAAGCACACAATTACTGGATACAGTTTCTCAGAACAAGACATACAAGCACACATTAGGGCAGGGTTTTTCATGAAGAGTGGTGTAAATACTTTGCAGCTTCGCAGAACACTGCAATAGACACTGTACTCCTGCACTAACGAAAGACATCTGAAAGACTTCTGACACTTCCATTTTATACTGGCACTCCATTTAACAGTATAACAACAGACTCTCAGAGATAAACATTTAAATGGAAAGAGAATGGTAGGATTTAGCTTACTGTTATGTATTTTGATTTATCTATGGCAACAACATGGTGAAAAAAAAATTCAACAATTGTTTTCAGAAGCAGCAAACACAAAAATTTTAAATGTCTACTAAATTCTTCAAAACAAAAATCAAGGAATTTTATAACCTAACATATTTTACGAATTTGTGATTGTGAACATATTTCAACATTGTAACACTGTATCCAGTAACCTAACTAATGAAAAACAATTTCAACCAACATCTGAAGGAACATCTGTCTTGCAGGGAACTGATTACCTCTGAAATCTGTCTGTGTTATGATCTACCTGCAATATATTGTATCCCGAATACATATTGGATTCCGTGTGAGTGCAGAAAAGTGTATGTAAGACAGAATGTAAGGACTATCAAGGCAAGGTGCAAAGAACACCACAGATCCATACGTCTTCACCGACCTGAATCAGCAGCAGCAGCAGAACATAGCATCAACATGCATCATTGCATCAATTTAAGTGGCACCTCAATATTCAACAGAACATCAGGACACGTGGACCACCTTGTAAACAAAGCAACTGAAATAAACCTGAACAAGAATACTTTAAATAGAGAGAGTGGCTTCATACTGAGCCAGGCCTGGTCACCTATAATCAAATCGTTGATGGAAGTAATATGAGGACCGAGCAGAGCAAATACTTGACTCCACCCACCAACTGTCGCATCTCATGGCCAGCTACGATAGGAAAGGATATCAAGATGCAGACAGATTTTGCAGGCCCATTTCTGTCCTTGCCATCAGTTTCCTGATGGTGAGGACATGGATGGGCTTTGAAATGTTTGTTGACTCACCATCCAACCACCTGACACAGCTGCTAGCCCAAGAATATTTTATTAAATTCAGTAACCATGAAATCTTTAAATTATATATGAACTTCAAGGTTTAACTTATTTACAACCACAATCCAAAATAATGTAATTCAGCAAGTCCATTCCATAATGCCCTAAGATTTATCAATCAATTCAATTCAGCCTTTAAGCCATCCACATTGTTTTTATTTCCAACAACACTTCTGTCAACTACAAACTGTGTAGCACAAAAATTTAAGAAAAAAAAGTTTGTACAGAAAAATATAAAACTTTACCCACGTCTTCTTCCCAGATATCAACAAATGTGAAGATCACAGACTTAACACTGAATTCACAATCACAATATAACAACATATTCACAAATTTGCTATTGGCAGTTAGGGCCTCAACCACCAACCCAACTCCTCCACAACAAGGGGGGGGATACAATACACACAATATACATATAAACACAACATTCAGGCATGTTCGCATATCCACTTTTGCTGTGGAAAAGAAAGAAGTATTATATACTCCGAGAGTGTGTGTGTGTGTGTGTGTGTCTGTACCTTTAGTCATCCAACATGCACAGCGAATGTACTGTATTATTACAATGTCATATGTGGCCTGTCTGACTCTACCATCTTTTTCCACATTATCTCATAAATGGAACGACTTTTGGAAAAAAAAAGTTATCAAGCATAAAATGCTTCTTTTCATATTCTGTAAAACTTTTGTTTGAAACATTTCTCGCTCTAAGAAGAATTCAGTGGGACATTATCACAAATGTATGCAGGTCCTCACATAAAGTACCTGGAATTCTTGTCATATTTTAATGAAACTGGAATTTTCTCAACAGATTTTTGAAAAACGTTCAAATATAAGTCCAGTGGGAGCCAAGTTGTTCCACACAGACAGACAGACGGACAGCCAGACAGATGGACAGACAGACATAACAAAGCTAATAATCACTTTTCACAATTTTGCAAATATGTCTAAAGAGTGGTTTACTATATTAGTGAAATGGAGGCAACAAAATAAGTGTATCCCACTCAAAAAAAAAAATATATATATATATATACTAAAACACCCTCCTGAATTTGAATATAATTAAAACATTCCAACATTACATTTGTGAAAATGTGTAAATTAAGCCATACATATTTTTTTTACATTTTTCAGCTTCAGGCATTCACATAAAGTAGTATTCCGAAATGTATATTATACACAAACTGTTCGGTATCTGCCAATATTAAAATGCTGCAACAGAGGTTTTGTACATGTTCAACATACACAGCCACAGATGCTATACCTTGAACTCCAAGACTGAAACAAACCATGAGCTCTGGTCTCACAACTCTTAATCCCTTTAAAACTATTTTGATATAACCATACAGCACAAACCACAAGACTATGAGCCACTAACATTTTTATTTCATAATCACCTTCCCAAAATACTCAATGCAGATTTAAAAATTCATGTCCTTAAAAATCATTTGTATAAATTTCCAAGTTTTCACAGCAGGAGACTCAAATTATGGTCTTCTGGATTTTTACACCATGTAATATAAGAGTTCCATTCCAATGTTTCGGAGCAACATACTGCCTCCATCCTCTGGATGACAGAACATGATCGTTTAATTCTGCATAATGTAAGAACCCAGGGACCATCATTTGAACTCATCTGTAGCTTGATCTAAAACTAGGATGGCAATTCAGACCACTACCTCTCCCAATTATACAACTAAATTACTAGGCCATTTCTCATGTAAAGTAACTATTTGTCGTATGCCTTTGGCTGCACATTCTGATGTGCATATTAACCACTTGAATATTTAACATGGCACTGTATCAATTCCATCACACACAGAAGCTGAGACATAAGTGAGCAGTTAAGTTGATATGGTTCTGAACAGCTGTCCAACTAATTCCAAAGTTCTGTCTTTAAAAAAACTGTGGCTATGAGCTCTCCACTACTTCATGTCAAAAAATAAATGACAGTGTATTACAGACTCAAAGTGCATCAATCAGTTCTTGGAAATCTGTTACAAACCATTTAGCTCTGGATTTTACTTCTTCTCGTATGACATTTCCACCATAACCTAAACAAAATTAGAAATACAAATGTGAGCCATACTTACTGACATGAGCATTAAGATTATGATCTCATACAGTGTGATGTCATGCATATCAACACTGTAGGGGAACTTGCTGCCTCCCGTAACCATATCCATGACATTCTTTCCCACACAGTTTACTCTACTGTCCTGGAGATGGAGACAGCAGTCTCCTCCAGACTGTTTGTACCAATCTACCAAACTACACAGGCATCATATTCTATACCATAATCCTCACAATTATTAAAAATATACCATTTAAATGCATTCCAGTACATGTTTCGTTAATCGTACAATCAGAGTTCAACAATGTGCAGTAAAATTAAAGAAAATTACAGTTGTCCCCAGATGCTAATTAAGCACCATACCATGACAATATGTGAAGTAATGGAAGTACAACTGCATGCATTCTCAACCTCTAGCCTAAATGTAGGAAAGATGTCAACTTCATCTTCCAAGCCGTTTTAGTACCAGTAAAAAGAGCTCATGGCACCCAGTGTATAGGAGGATAGGAGGGCCCTCAGCCAGTCTGGAGATGTTAGCAAGGATTAAAAAACCCTGTCCATACCAGGAATTCAACTCAAGAAGTACAGCCTACAGGCTAGTCACTATACTGCACTACCCGGCAACACACTGCCTGAGGGAAATGGCACTCATTAATTATAAGCAGATAAAACAAAGTGTACTAAAATACAAAACATTAAATAAAAATAAAAAGGGATTCATGCCCAATGAACTACAAAATTCTATTATAGTGCTGCACAGGTATACTTACCAATGAATGCATCAGCTGGTGGAGATGCTTCTAGGTCAGTTGTACCGTCTCCAATCAACACTACATTACTATAGCCATGTTTCTCCTTCAGCATCTTTATAACTTCTCCTTTGCCACCATTTCTTGATGTTGGTTCATTTTCATCAAATCCAGCAAACTCACCTGAAAATTTATATAAATATAACAACTTGTATCACTGTCAACAGATTTTATCCATGATGCATGTACAGCTGAAACCCATTTGTGGTACTACTGTGGCAGCGTAATGGCACAGCTGCATGCCTGACTCAGTAAACACACTGACAGACACTTGTGTAGAACAGTACAGTCAAATGGGTGAGCAGCTAGTAGAGACATCACAGCACAGATTAAAGGTAGCATACCAGGTGCTGAATCTGTCCAATCAGGACCATAAGGAGACCAAAAGACACCTGCTTCTAACTTCAAATCATACAATGCAGCCATCAGTGCAAACTGTTACTGTCAAACACCTTAAAGGCTACTACCATGAACAAGAACAGACATCAGAGTAAACTCTCACTGATGACATCTTCCTGCTGCAAAGCAATGCCAATTCCAATGTGGTCAACAGTCTTCAAGACCAACTTTATGCCAAGTGAAGGCAGGTGCTTAAAAAATCCTGCATGCAGTCCACACTTATTGCCATGTAATTTCCACATCTTTGGACTGTTAAAGTTAAAGAAAATGCTAAAAGGCTGTTACACTGACGTCCGATAACAATGTTCTGGGAGCTGAGGTAGAGTGGTTGAGGCAGCAAATGCCTGGCAATTTTTACAGCTCTCCACCCATGAGCATCCTCTAACAGGTTACAGTTTTACATGCCTCTTATGTAACAGAATCTATACGCTGTCCTCTGAGAGGTACGAATACTTTAAACAGTAATGAAGCCCCAGTACTCATCAATAAAAAATTATGTCTAGGTAACTGCACTACTTATTCTATCATACTGTCTACCAAGGGCATTTCACGTTCATGGCATGCATACTCAATAAAACTGTCATTTCATAGTATCGCTCAAGAGCTAAGACATATAAAAATCGATCAATGGAAGATTTGTCCATGGAAATCATAGCTACTGGTAGGAATCTTCATATCTTCCCATTCAAATTTTAACAGGCTTTATATGGAGTGTCCCAGGAGGAATGTGCGAGACTTTGGGAGAGTGTTCCTTATGTTAAACTATACCGATATAACCCAAAACACCTATGTCCAAAGTAGAACGGTTACGGAGATAATGGCCAGAGAAAAGTG
>Ga0123355_10020768_pt1 | contig 10498 bp, 7 predicted proteins | sample TergutEmb28metaG_3_FD_89872 | JGI IMG/M metagenome (GOLD analysis project Ga0123355, IMG submission 89872) | Embiratermes neotenicus P1 segment gut microbial communities from Petit-Saut dam, French Guiana - Emb289 P1 | ecosystem: Host-associated > Arthropoda: Insects > Digestive system > Gut ... | reverse complement strand
GCTCGGGGTCGTCGCGACCGACGCGCTCGAGCTCGGAATCGACATCGGCCGGCTCGACGCGGCGATCTGCGTCACCTTCCCCGGCACGGTCGCGAGCCTGCGGCAGATGTGGGGCCGCGCCGGGCGCCGCGGCCGCGGCCTGGCGCTGTACGTCGCCGGCGAGGACGCGCTCGACCAGTTCTTCGCGCGCCACCCGCAGGAGTTCCTCAAACGGCCCGTCGAGGCGGCGATCATCGACCCCGCCAGCGACGAGATCCGCGGCGAGCACCTGCTGTGCGCCGCCCACGAGGCGCCGCTCACCGAACAGGACGAGGACCTGCTCGGCCCCGACGTCATCAACAGGGCCCAAAGCCTCGCCGACAAAGGACTCCTGCGCGAGCGCGCCACCGGCTTCGTCCCGGTCCGGGCCGACGACTACCCGGCGGCCCGGGTCGCGCTGCGGTCCGCGAGCCCCGACAGCTTCGTCCTGATCGACGTCGCCGACGGCGAGGTGATCGGGACGATCGAGGCGGTTCGCGCCTACTCGACCGTCCACGAGGGCGCGATCTACCTGCACATGGGGCGCGCCTACCTGGTCCACGAGCTCGATCTCGGCGCCCGCCGGGCCCTGCTCGAGCCATTCGCCGCCGACTACTTCACCCAGGCCAAGCGCGAGAGCATGACCTACATCGAGCGCCTCCACGAACAGCGGATCACCCACGGCATCACCCTGTCCTACGGCGCCGTCGTCTACACCGAGACGGTCCTCGGCTACCAGCGCAAGGGCCTGCAGGACCACGCGGTGATCGACTTCCAGACGCTCGACCTGCCGACGACCGAGTTCTCAACCCGGGCGCTGTGGTACGAGCTCGACGACCTGACCGGTGCCGGTCCCGGTAGTGGTCCCGCGAGACCACTACCGGGAAGCGCGTTCCCGCTCGACCTCCTGCTCGGCTCGCTGCACGCCCTCGAGCACGCCCAGATCGCCGTGCTGCCGCTGATCGCGATGTGCGACCGCTGGGACATCGGCGGCCTGTCGACCAACGCCCACCCGCAGACGGGCGGCCCGACGATCTTCATCTACGACGGTCACCCCGGCGGGATCGGGATCACCCGCCGCGGCTACGAGCAGTTCGACCGGCTCGTCGCCGACGCCCGGCGGCTGATCGGCGAGTGCCCGTGCGCGAGCGGCTGCCCCTCCTGCGTGCAGTCGCCGAAGTGCGGGAACCTCAACGAGCCGCTGTCCAAGCGCGGCGCGCTCGAGCTGCTCGCGCGGCTCACGGCCTCGCTTCGTACACCAGGTTGAAGGGCGTCTCGGCGACCCGCCGGAAACGGTTGAACCCGCCCGCCCGCAGGACGTCGCGGATCCGGGCCTCGCCCGCCTGCGCGCCGAGCGCGAGTCCCACCTCCTGGGAGAGGGAGGCCGGTGTGCACAGCAGCGTCGAGAAGCCGTAGTAGGCGCGCCCGATCGGGTTGAAGTTGTCCTCGACCCGGTCGCCGGCGCGTGGCTCGACGATCATCCAGCTGCCATCCGGCGCCAGCGTGCTGTGGACGTGGCGGGCGGCGCCGATCGGGTCGCCCATGTCGTGCAGACAGTCGAACATCGTCACCAGGTCGAAGTCGCCGCCGCTGTATGCCGACGCCGGCTCGAGCTCGAACGTGACGCGGTCGGACACGCCCGCCTCCTGCGCGCGGCGCCGGGCCGTCTCGATCGAGCCGCTGTGGTAATCGGAGCCGACGAACGTCGAGTTCGGGTAGGCGCGGGCCATCAGCACGGTCGAGGCGCCGTGCCCGCAGCCGACGTCGGCGACCAGCGCGCCGCGCTCGAGCTTGTCGACGACGCCGTCGAGCGCCGGCAGCCATTCGCTCAGCAGATGCGCGTGATACCCGGGGCGGAAGAACCGCTCGCACCCCTCGTGGACGTCGTGGACGTGCTCATGCCAGCCGAACCCCTCCCCGGAGCGCACCGCCGCCTCGATCTTCGGCGAGTCGATCACCGACCCGAGTGCGATCTGGAAGAACCCCGGCAGGTAGGCCGGGCTGTCGGCGTCGGTCAGCGCCACCTTCTGTTCGGGAGGCAGCGAGTAGCGGCCGCTGTCGGGGTCATAGGCGACATAGCCGCCGGCCGCCTGATTGTTGAGCCACTCACGCACGTAGCGCTCAGTGGTGCCGGTGCGACTCGCGAGCTCGGCCGATGAGAGGCCGTCGCTGTCGCCCAGCGCCCGGTAGAGCCCGAGCTTGTCGCCGATCACGACGAGCGCCGTGTTCAGCGTCGCGCCGACCTCGTCGACGGCCCGGAAGACGAACTGCATGAGCTTGTCGGTGTCGACCTCGACACCCTGCTCGCTGGTGCCCATCTGAACCTCCCTGTCGGTTGCGCCGGATTAACGGTCCGGACACGGCAATCCGCACGCAGTAGCTTTCCCGCGATGACGCGCATCGGCGTCCTCCTGCCGACCTTCGACCCGATGCGGGTCGGCGCCCCCGCGCGGCTGCTCGACGCCGCCCGGCTGGCGGAGGGACTGGGTTTCGACGGAATCTGGGCCGGAGACCACCTGCGGGGCCCGGCGCCGGTGCTCGACGCGATCACCGCGATCGCCGCCGCGGCGGCGGTGACCGAGCGGATCACGCTCGGGTTCTCGGTGCTGCTGCTCGGCGCCCGCCAGCCCGCGTGGACGGCGAAGCAGCTGATCACGATCGACATGGTCGCGCCGGGCCGGCTGGCGCTCGGGGTCGGCGTCGGGGGAGAGTTTCCAGAGGAGTTCGAGGCGGCCGGCGTCAGCGTGTCGCAGCGCGGAGCCCGGCTCGACGAAGCGCTTCATTTGCTTCCCTCGCTCCTTCGCGGCGACCGGGTGCAACACGTCGGGAAGGCGATTCAACTGACTGCCCCGCCGCTGGAGCCGGCGATCTCGACGATGCCGCCGATCTATGTCGGCGGCCGCGGAGAGGCGGCGATGCGGCGAGCGGCCCGGTTCGGCCAGGCGTGGATGCCGATGTGGATGAGCCCGGACAAGCTGCGCCAGCGGGGGCAGCGGCTGGCCGAGCTCGCCGGCGAGCACGGGCGGCCGGCACCGAGCCTGAAGCTGCTGCTCGGGGTCCACGTCGATCCGGACGAGCGACGTGCGCGCGGGCAGGCCGAGGCCTACATCCGCGGCCAGTACGGGATGGACTTCGAGCGGGTCGAGCACTGGATGCCGTACGGCAGCGCCGAGCGGGTCGCCGAATACCTTGCCGGGCACGTCGAGGCGGGGGTCGACGAGTTCGTGCTGATGCCGATGAGCGGCGACTCGCTCGCCCAGTACGAGCATTGCGCCGAGATGCGGGCTATTCTCCGCGCGATGATCGCCCGGCCAGCCGCGACAGCATCACCGTGACGCGGCTGCTGGTAGCGCAGGCACGGTCGGCGCTCGAGGGCGAGATCACCATCCCGCCCTCCAAGTACCACGCCCACCGGGCGCTGATGCTGGCGGCGCTGTCGCCGGGCGAGTCGACGATCGTCGACCGCACCGACGCCCGCCACGTCGGCTTCACGGTGCAGGCGCTGAGGGCGCTGGGGACCGAGATCCGGGCCGCAGGGCGGGGCTGGAAGGTGACCGGCGGCGGCTTTTCGCCGCGCCGCGACACGGTCCCCGTCGGCAGCTCGGGGACGACGCTGTACTTCCTGCTCGGGCTGGCGGCACTCGGCGACCGGCCGGTGACGTTCGTCGGACAGCGGTACTTCCGCCGCCGGCCGATCGGGCCGCTGCTGCGGGCGCTGAAGCGGATGGGCGTCAGGCTCGAGTACGAGGGCCAGAGCCTGCCGGTGACCGTCTACCCCGGTCGGCCCCGCGGCGGGCGCATCCGGATCGACGGGATGCTGTCGCAGTGGGTCTCGGGGCTGCTGCTGCTGGCGCCGTTCGCGCAGGAGCCGACGACGATCGAGGTCCGGGGTGAGCTGAACGAGCGCGGGTTCCTGATGCTGACGCTGGAGATGATGCGGCAGTTCGGCCTGCAGGTCGAGGTCCGCGAGGACTGGCGCGAGTTCGAGATCCCGCCCGCCCAGCAGCCGGTCCCGACCGACGTCGTGCTGCCGCCCGACATCGGCTCGGCGGTGTTCGGGCTGGCGGCGTGTGCGCTGCATCCCTCGAACGTCACCTTCCGCAGCCCGGTTCCGATCCACGGCCACCCGGAGGCGTCGGTGCTCGCCGAGCTGCAGAGCGTCGGGGTGCCGATGCGCTTCCGTGAGGACGGCCTGTCGATCACGATCGAGCACGACGGCGTCCCGCCGGTCGCCGGCCGGCTCGACTGCCGCGACATCCCCGACATGGTGCCGATCCTGTCGACGCTCGCCAGTCGCGCCCGCGGCCGGACGGTGCTCTCGCACGTCGCCCACGCGCAGCTGAAGGAGTCAGACCGGGTTAGTGCGATGCTGCAATTGCGCAAGATGGGAGCACGCGTCACCTACGACGGCAACGACCTGGAGTTCGAGGGCGTCGAGCAGCTGCGCGGGGCGTCGCTGCAATCGTTCAACGACCATCGCGTGCTGATGGCGCTCGCGATCGCGGGCTCGACGGCGACCGGCGTCACCGAGCTCTCCTACCCGCACGCCTACCGGATCTCGTACCCGGAGTTCGTCGACCACATGAACGCGATCGGGATCCCGATCGCCGCGACGCCGCGACTGCCGAGCTCGCTGGGGGAGCCGACATAGCGACTCGCCCCGCCACGGCGGCGGCCGGCGAGCTGATCCTGGACCACGTCGAACGCCACGCCCGCCGGCGCCCCACGGCAACCGCCGTGTACGAGTTCCCGGCGGCGGGCGGGGCGCTGCCGCGGCAGCTCAGCTGGTCCCAGCTCACGGCCGGCGCCAACCGTACCGCGACCGCGCTCCTGGCGCTCGGGGTGGAGCCGGGCGATGCGGTCTCCTACCAACTCCCCAACCGACTCGAGTTCGTCACGATCAGCCTGGCGGCGCTGAAGATCGGCGCCGTCTGCGAGCCATTGATGCCGATCTTTCGCGAGCGCGAGCTGCGGTTCATGCTGCGCCAGAGCGCCGCCCGGGTGCTGATCGTCCCCGACTGCTTCCGCGGCTGCGACCACCGGGCGATCGCGCTCGGGCTCCAGGCCGAGCTGCCGGACCTCGAGCACGTGATCGTGCTCGGCGAGACGAACCCGCTCGAGTGCGCCGCGCCGGACCACGCGGCGATCGCCGCACGCCGTCCGGCCCCCGAGCAGACGGCGCAGTTGCTGTTCACGTCCGGGAGCACGGGCGAGCCGAAGGGCGTCCTGCACTCCCACGGCACGCTGTCGCAGGCCGCGGCCGCCCACATTCGCCACTTCGGCCTCGACGGCGACGACGTCGTCTACGTCCCCTCGCCGCTGGCGCATCAGACAGGCTTCCTGTACGGGATGTGGATCGCGCTGGCGCTCGGGGTTCCGCAGGTCCTGCATGGAGTCTGGGACGCCCACGCGGGGTTCGACGCGATTCAGCGGACCGGGGTGACGTTCGTGCAGGCCGCGACCCCGTTCCTGGCCGACCTGGTGCGGGTCGCCCGCGAGCGCGAGCAGACCCCGGCCCGGCTGCGGACGTTCGTCGCGACCGGCGCGGCGATCCCGCGCGACCTCGCCCGCGACGCGCGCGCGATCCTCGGCGCCGAGGTCGGCGGCGCCTGGGGATCGACCGAGAGCTGCCTGGGAGCCGGGTTCGCTCCCGGCGACCCTCCCGAGCTGGCCTGGAGCACCGACGGCCGCGCGCTCGACGGCGTGCAGCTGCGGATCGTCGACGAGCTCGGCCGGGAGCTCCCGGCCGGCGCCGAGGGCAACTTCGAGGTGCTGACCCCGTACGTCTTCGACGGCTACCTGAACCGCCCCGAGCTGACCGCCGAGGCGCTGACCGCCGACGGGTGGTACCGGACCGGCGACCTCGGGCGGATCGACGCCGACGGCTACCTGCGGATCACCGGCCGGGTCAAGGATGTGATCAACCGTGGGGGCGAGAAGGTGCCGGTGGCCGAGATCGAGCAATTGCTGTACGAGCACCCGGCCGTCCGCGAGGTCGCGATCGTCGCGATGCCCGACGAGCGCCTCGGCGAGCGCGCCTGCGCGTTCGTCGTGCTCGCTCCCGGCGGCGAGCTCGATTTCGCCTCGATGCAGGCGTACCTCGACGCCGAGCGGGTGGCGAAGGCGTACTGGCCCGAGCGGCTCGAGCTCGTCGAGGCGATGCCGCGCACCCCCTCGGGCAAGATCCAGAAGTTCGTCCTGCGCGACCGGGTCGCGTCGTGAGCTTCGACGCGCTCAAGGACGAGGTCTCGGCCTACGTCGAGAACGAGGGCGAGCGCTGGACGACGTTGATCGAAACCGAGCATCGCGTCCCGATCGAGCTCTGGGACGAGCTGCGCGACCGCGGCTACCTGCGGCTGGCGGCGCCGGTCGAGCTCGGCGGCCGCGGCCTCGCGTTTCCCCGCTACCTGGAGCTGCTGGAGATCTTCTCGCGCTCGCACGGCTCGCTGCGGATGATCGTCCACGTCGCCAACGGGATCTGGCGGGCGCTGCTCCCGTACGCCAACGAGGAGCAGCTGGAGCGGTTCGTCGCCGCGCAGGTCAGGACCGACATCAAGGTCGCGTTCACGCTGACCGAGCCCCACGCCGGCAGCGGCGCCGACATCCGCTGCAGTGTCGATCGCGAGGGCGACACGTACCTGCTGACCGGCGAGAAGCACCTGATCACGTTCGGCTCGATCGCCGACTACCTGTTGCTGTTCGCACGGCTGCACGGAACCCACGGCGCCGACGGGATGGTCGCGCTGATGGTCAGGCCCCACGGCGAGGGGATCGATAACCGGCTGATGCCCGACGGGATGGGGCTGCACGGCACCGACCACGTCCACATTGTGTTCGAGCGCGCCCCGGTCCCGGTCGCCAATCGCCTCGGCGGGGAGGGCCAGGGGCTCGAGGTCGCGCTCGCCGGCTTTCTGGTGCCGAGCCGGATCTCGCTGGCGATGAGCTGCGTCGGCCTCGCGCAGCGGGCCGTCGACCTCGCCCTCGGGTACGCGCAGCAGCGCGAGACGTTCGGCGCCAAGATCGCGACTCGCCAGGCGGTCGCGTTCAGGCTGGCGGAGATGGCCACCGACGTCGAGGCAGCCAGGCGGCTGGCGCTGCACGCCGCCGAGACGTGGGAGCGCAACCACGAGGCCGTCGCCGAGTCGGCGATGGCAAAGCTGTTCGCCTCCGAGATGCTGCAGCGCGTGACCGATTCCGCGATCAACGTCCACGGCGGCCTCGGGTACTTCAAGAGCCCGATCGAGCGCGTCTACCGAGACGCACGCGCGCAGCGCTTCGAAGAGGGGACCGTCGAGATCCAGAAGATGACGATCGCTCGCGACCTGCTGGGCTAGCGGTGTCCTGATGCCGGGTGCGGTGTGGGAGCCGGGGCGCGTTGGCCCACTGCGGCTGCCGCACCGGATCGTGATGGGTTCGATGCACCTCGGGCTCGAGGGGATCGACGCCGACGGCCGCGCGCTCGCCGCGTTCTACCGCGCCCGCGCCGCCGCCGGGGCGGCGCTGATCGTCACCGGCGGCTCGGCGATCAGCCGGGTCGGCGCCGGCGGGCGCAACTACAGCTTCGTCAACGACGACGCCGACGCGGGCAAGCTCGAGCGGGTCGCCGCGGGCGTCCACGACGCCGGGGGCCGCGTGCTGCTGCAGCTGTTCCACGCCGGGCGCTACGCGCTCGAGCGCTCGTTCGGGCTGACTCCGGTCGCCCCCTCGGCCGTCTACTCGAGCTATAGCCGCTGCGAGCCGCGGGCGATGACCGAGGCGGAGATCCTGGAGACGATCGAGGACTTCGCCCGCGGGGCCGCCCGCGCCCGCGAACTCGGGTTCGACGGCGTCGAGATCATGGGCTCCGAGGGCTACCTGCTGAGCCAGTTCATGGCGCCGTCGACGAACCTCCGGGACGACGACTGGGGCGGCGACGGCGAGCGGCGGATGCGATTCCCGCTGGCCGTCGCGGCGGCCGTGCGGGAGGCGAGCGGGGCCGGGCAGGCCGTCGTCTACCGGCTCTCGGGCGCCGACCTCGTTCCGGATGGCGCCGGCGCGGACGAGGTCCTGGCGCTCGCCCGCAGGCTGTCGGTCGACGCCCTCAACGTTGGGATCGGTTGGCACGAGGCTCGCGTCCCGACGGTGCAGGCGACCGTCCCGCTCGGCGCGTTCACTCCCTGGGCAGGGGCGATCAGGGAGGCCGTCGAGGTTCCGGTGATCGCCTCGAACCGGATCAACACGGTCTCGCTGGCCGACGCCGTGATCGCCGCCGGCGACGCCGACTTCGTGTCGCTCGCGAGGCCGTTCCTGGCCGACCCCGAGATCGTCGCCAAGAGCCGGCCGGCGGGGTCGCGCCCGGTCAACGTCTGCATCGCCTGCAACCAGTGCATCGACAACTCGATCTTCGACCGGCGCGTCTCCTGCGTGGTCAACCCCCGGGCCGGATTCGAACTGGAGGCTCCCGGTCCGGGGGGCGCTCCGCGGATGCGCCCCCCGGCAGCGACGGTGGCGGTCGTCGGCGGTGGACCGGCGGGCCTTCAGGCGGCGCGGTCACTTGCGGCGGCGGGTTACGCGGTCGAGCTGTTCGAGGCCGCCGAGCGGCTCGGCGGACAGTTCCGGATGGCCTGCCGGATCCCCGGCAAGGAGGAGTTCGCGCGGACGATCGAGTTCTTCGAGTACGAGCTGGCGGCGCTCGGGGTGTCCGTGTCAGTGGGCGCTCGCGTGGTCGACGCGGGTTTGGTGGCGGGGTTTGACGCGGTTGTGGTCGCGACCGGCGTGCGGCCGCGGGAAGTGGCGCTGCCGGGCGCCGGGCTGCCGCACGTGCGCAGCTACGCGTCGCTGCTGCTCGACGAGGGCGCCCCGGCGGGGTGCGGCGGTGCGGTCGCGATCATCGGGGCAGGGGGCATCGGCGTCGACGTCGCGCACCTGCTGAGCGGTGTCGGTGAGGACGTCGATCGCACGGCCGCGTTCTACGCGCGCTACGGCCTCCGAGGAGGCGGGCCGACCCGGGCGTGCGCGCGGCGGTCGGTCACGCTGATGCGTCGCGGCGGCAGGATCGGCGATGGGATCGGGCCGTCGACCCGCTGGGTCGCGGTCCAGGAGCTGGAGCAGGCAGGGGTGCAACTGCTGACCGGGGTCCGCTACGACCGGATCGAAGCCGACGCCGTCGCGATCACGACCGCTGACGGCGAGACGCGGCGGGTACCCGCCGACACCGTTGTGATCGCCGCCGGACAGGAGCCCGAGACCACGCTGCTGGAGGTGCTGGCCGACGCGGGGATCCCGCGGGTCACGGTCGGCGGGGCCGCCGGCGCCGAGCGGCTCGACGCGGGCCGGGCGTTCCGGGAAGGGTTCGAGGCGCCGCGCGCGGTCGCGGCTGCGCTCGACGCGAGCGGTTGACGGTTTGTAGCGGTGCCGCTAGCGGCGCTGCCCGATGTCGCGGTAGTGCGGGTCGTCGGCCGTCGGACCGCTGTTCGTCGGGGGTCTCGGAGGCCCCGGAGGCCTGTCGACCACCGGCGTCCGGCCGTGTCTGTGATCGTCGTAGACGAACATCCAGAACAGCGAGATCGCGAAGCCGATGGCGCCGACGATCAACAGGATCAGCCCGACCGTATGCAGGTCGATGGTGTTGCTGCTGACGTTCACCGCCCAGCGCAGGACCGCGCCCGCCGCCATCAAAAACAGAGAGGTTCCGAGTCCCATTCAACTCCCTTTCCTTGTCGGTCCGTCCCCGTCGGAAAAGAGACTACCCCCGTTTCGTCGGTCCGAGAAGCAATGGTTGACCGCCTGAAGGACATCGGCGCGACGCTTGTCGACCTCGCTGCGTGACCGTCGCCGAGGTGATCGCCGGTCCCCTGAAGGGTGAGTCTGGTGTCCTACTGGTACTGGAGCATCTTCGGCCTGACGTAGCCGGTGAGCGCTGCCGTCCCGGCCTCGAGTTCGCTCCACGGCACGACGAACTCGAGGGTCGCAAGCGCCCCGGTCGGGTACTTGCGGCGGATGTCCTCGAGGCCCTCGCCCGAGCGCGCCAGCCGCAGAACCAGCACTTGCAGGGCGGGGTTGTGGCCAACCACCATCACGGAGCCCAGCTCGGCGGGCTGCTGTCGTAACCGCTCGAGCAGCTGCTCGTAGCCGGCGCCGTAGAGGAGAGGGTCGATCGTCCGCTCCCCTGGGGGATCGACGCCCTCGAGCGTCTCGACCGCGCGTCGAGCAGTCGAGCACAGGATCAGCTCGGGCTGGATCTGGTTTTCCTGGACGTATCGCGCCAGCAGCCTGACCGCGCGCCGGCCCCGCGGCGCCAGCGGGCGGTCGTGGTCTCGCTCGTCGGGGTCATCCCAACTGGACTTGGCGTGTCGCAGCACGTACAAGCGACGCGTCGCGCTCATCGACCCATTGTGGCCCAGGGGGTTCGCGGGGGCGCGGGCGGCCCACCGGGACTCGCGGATGCGTGGGACGATGTCCCGGACAACTGCGGAAAACCAAAGGGGGAGTTTCCATGCCT
>Ga0123355_10020767_pt1 | contig 10498 bp, 8 predicted proteins | sample TergutEmb28metaG_3_FD_89872 | JGI IMG/M metagenome (GOLD analysis project Ga0123355, IMG submission 89872) | Embiratermes neotenicus P1 segment gut microbial communities from Petit-Saut dam, French Guiana - Emb289 P1 | ecosystem: Host-associated > Arthropoda: Insects > Digestive system > Gut ... | reverse complement strand
CATTTTTGGTTCTTGGGCTATTATTTTGCAAAATTTACTTTCTTTGATGCAACTTTAATTTGGAGAACTTTTAACTGTCCAGATATTAAGTGGAGTCTGTGTATCAGCGTTTGATGCCCATGTAAAACCTGGTATGTTAGCCTGGAGTATAGCCAACAACTTTTTTTGGTTTATGCTGTTTGTCCCGACGAAAAAACGCACGCCATCCGAGCTGCCTATAGCAGCAAAACAAAACACAGCTCCCCCACATCGGCTCATAAGGGCGGAAATTACTTTTGAAAAAGCAGACATTGAGTTGTCTCCAAATTGGATAAACTTGTTCATGCCCAAAATCTGCATCCAAATCACATCATGTGAATAACTGATATTGTCTGGCTTGATCGTTATGCCAACCTCTTCAAACATATCCATATCTTGTCGGCGTAAAGCCACATTGGCCCTAAACATCATGTCATCGGTAATGTTATCAATATAATCCATAAATAGACACCTCCTAACGCAGGATCCATAAAGTAAATCGAACACAAAATATTGTAAGGATCAGAGGCCCAAGCGAAGCAAGAATCACCATCAGCACTCCTGGAAGGAATAATAAGAGCATTACTAATAGCACAAACAGTATAAAAAGCATAACTGAGCTGTGAAACGCTAAAAATAAACAGCCAAATAGTATATTCATGCCCCCACTTCTTCTACCTCCAATGCCAAGCATACCAAGAGTGCGGGAGCTGACTATCCCGATTGTGATCATAGCCAGCATAAACGAAATCAAATATCCCGAGTTCCACCACGATATTAAACTCGTGATGAGAATGGTGATATTGAAAAAGGCATATGTAAGTGCTGCGCCAAATAAGACTGTTAGAAACCACATTATAATTGGGGATATCACACGCTGTCGAACTGTTGCTCCATTAGATACATTTTCCACTCGAGATGCAACAAATACATTTTGCGAATTATACCTGCCCCACACCTGAAGCTGGCTGCCTTGCGTGAACTGTGCCCCACCGAGATTCCTTCCATAAACTACTACAGGGATGGAATTTTGACCACCCTGCAAACCAGCTGCAGGATTGCAGATTAAGTTGAATTTTTGTTCTTCCCAATCTCGAGGAAAAGACGTATTCGAGAATAATGCTGCCATAAACATTCGAACCCGTTCCTGTGGCCCAGGAGGCAGACTATCAGTACTGTATTGCGAGACATTCCCCACAATGCTTCCATTCAGGCCTTGCATGGGAATATCCACACGTCTATCTGGTTCTAAGTAACTAGCAAGGGATGTTTGAGGTTGAACTGTTATTAGCTCGTTCTCAACATATGGCTGAATAGGAGGTGCTGCTGGCTCATCTGTCAGAGTTGTGTCTATTGCCTTTTCACTTTGCTGCCGTGTGTCCTCCCAAACCTGACAATATACACACAAGTCTCCTGCATCCGCCGGAAAGTTACACTCACGGATTCTGCATGTCGCCATCTACCATCCCATCCTTTCCTATTGGTTATAAAACAAACCTTCGCAGTACTGTGGTATTCGAAAGTCGCATTGGCTTCTGTTCATTAATACCACACCATTTTCATATGCGTATAAAGAGTCAGCTGAAAACTCTGGCACGTCAAAAGATAGGTTTTCTGGCAATGTGGTCAATACATCCTGAGTACCGCACAGTGCAAAACAATGATATTTGCTTGCGGCAATAGCTTTTACGTCCTTCCAGTCGGAAACAATACCTCTTAAGCGGCTTTTTGTATCAGTGCTTTCAAACGCAATAGTGCCGTCCGATAGGAGCAGGCATACGAAATTCAAACCACTGGCAATCATCCGAATACCACGGAACTTTTTAATCATATTGTTCATTCTCTCGTCGGTAGCAACGACTGTACCGTCCATTTTAAGAGCTACTGTCCATTGCTGAGTGGTGATAACATCGACTATATTTGACCAACTGGAAACATTCAGTGCACTCGTACGGCTACTGCCAATGGTTCGAATCCTTTCCTCTGTTACCGCAACAGCATGTTTAGCACTTGCAGAAAAAGATGAAACATTCTTGATTGTTTCCCTGATATTACCATCTGTCTTCAGCGTTCCATCCTCTGTTAAGGCGGCAATAAAATCACTGCAAGATACGACACGCCGTATGTTGTTCCACTTGTATATCTCATGAAACAGTTCTCCGCCAGGCCCAAGTATGTCAAGCTTCCCATCTGGCCGGACGTAAGCAGTGTATTCAGGGTCAGCTGCTATTATATTGCCTGAAAGAACTGCCTGTCGTTTTTTCTGCTTTTCTGCAATAATAAGTCCAAACTGCTTAGCGGTTTCCCGGTCAGCAAAGTAAAGTTGGCTGTAATCACATTCAAGCTCGCAGTCTACACAGTTTGTAACATCGGTAATTAAACGATTTTCTGCCCAACATTTCATATTATCGCCCTCTCAGATTAACCACCGCCCTTGCCGCATTACCCATCTACGGTGTGATGGGGCTGGGGCACCCTTCCTTTGAAAGGAGTTTAATATAAACCTTTTCTCCATAGGTATCAACCTTCACAGCGCATTCGCCACTCCCTGCTTATACACAGGCGAGAACTCTCTCAAGCTTTTTTAATAACATAACCAAGCTTTTGTATCAGCTTCAGGGTTCCCAATGCTGTATCCCTGTCATAGTCCTTTTCCGTTTCTGACAATTGATCATAAGGTACCAAACTCGGATGATGTTTTTTTTCTGCGTCCACTACCTTTCCATATGTCCAGCCTTCTGCGAGTTTACCAACAGCCCATACGTCATGGACGTTCTCAGCAATTCTTTCAGTCAAAACAATTAAATCAGCACTAAGAATAATATCACTTGTATCTACAGGTTTCGGATTATACATACGATGCCTCCTAGTCAAATTTTAAATATAGCGCGAATCTAGTCTATATAATTAGTTACATATTCGGGCAACAGCCCACGAGTAAGTATATCTTCAGGATTTTCTTTATCCTCATACAGCATGTCAAAGTTATCTAGCATATCTCCAATCAATGTATCAACCACACGTCCATTACCCCACTCACCGCTTTGTCCCTCGGCGCATAGCCATTGACTGAACATATCTTCCAAGGAATTCTCCAACGAGGTCTCCACACTAAACTGGATCTTTTTTGCCTTTAACATGAAGATTTGAGAAAGCTCTTCAGCAGTATAGTTTTCAATATGGAAAAAATTCCTCCCAAAACGACTGCGAAGACCAGCATTATTATTAAAAAACTGATTCATCTTATTCTCATATCCAGCTATAATACAAGCAAACTTACCATCATAATTTTCCAGATTGGCGGTGAGGGTTTGAATAGCCTCCTTTCCAAAATTGGCTCCAATATCATGGGTTCGCTCGTTAACTGCATATACCTCGTCAATAAACAATACGCCACCCATAGCATCTTTAACATATCGCTCTATTAAATGAGGGGTTTGCCCTTCATACGCCGCTTTGAGAGCTGGTCCATTTACCTCAATAAACCGTTCGTTTGCCAACAACCCTATTTCACGCAGGATTTTTCCCAAAATTCGGGCGACAGTGGTTTTACCAGTACCTGGATTCCCAGTCAGCACAAAGTGCATTTTTACTGGCCTCCTTCGTCCTGGATCGGCATTAAAGCGCTTTGCGGACGCTAAGTATTTTCGGATTCTAGTCTTAATATAAGTGTAACCAATCAGTTCTTCCAACTCGGTCAAAGCGCTCCAATCCGGTTTTTCCAAATAACGAATCAGGTAATCAGGAAGGTGAGAGCAGGTCAGTACTTTATCTGGCGCAGCAAGATGAGAGTTTTCTCCTGCGAAACGTATGATCATTTCTTTGTCTAGCAAGGTCTCAACAGCACGTGCATTGCCCCACTTTTCATCCATCTCATGATCTTTCGCCCAAGAAGTAAATAACCTTGGCAATTCGGATAATAACTGTTCATCAGGTTCGTACCCCCTCTTCTTAGCCATAAAGAGAAAAATATCGGTCAGCTCTTTTCCGCTATATGGTTTCAAACAAAATGTACTGCCCTCGAAACGGCTCTCCCACCCTTGGTTTTCATCCATCAATTTACACAGATTCTCCTCATAACCCGCAAGGATCAAACCATAATCATTCTTAAAAGCAGTCATCGATCGCACAAGTGTGTTAATTATAATCTGTCTATTATGTAGGGAAGAAAGTCCATAAGCTTCATCAATGAACAAAATACCGCCCGTAGCATCATCAATGGCTTCAGTAGCACTATCCAAATCGATAAAGTCGCTGGGAACCTTTTCGATCAGATAACCAGGGGATAGAAGCCCTGCATTTCTATAAATTTTAGCAAGGATTTTTGCAATCATGGTTTTACCAGTACCGGGAGGCCCCATTATCAAGCTGTGAAATCCCCCTGTGTATCGCTCAGTTGGATTGTTTTTATAGTAGTTTAAGGTCTTTATCAATTCCTTCAGTCTGGACTTGATGTCATCCATCCCAACGATTTTTTCCATCATCCTTATTATCTCGGCAACAACAGGATCTTGTGGCTCTTCGCCTTCTTTGATATCTTGCACCCTAGGGCGTGGGTTCCAGTAATAACGATATCTGCCATGTTCGCGTACAATAAGCTCTTTGGTAATGAGTTTACATACGCGCTTGCCTTCCATGACTGTTTGTTTATCTTTATCTGTCTGCGCTTCATATTGGGTCTTCAGATCGTTTATAAGATTTTTGACTTCCCCTCCGTTGCCCCAGCCGTCGTTTTCTTCATTGTCTTCCAACCAGTTACGGCAAAAGTCATCAAGAATATCTTCAAATTCATTATCCAGTTTGAGATTGTTCTGCAATAATTGGCTCTTGAGTATATCTCGTATTTCCTGCCAAGTATAATCTTTCAGAGTAAACTCAGTAATCCGGCGATGCAGCCCCTCATTGGCTTTAAATAGCTGGCGCATTTTATTACGGTATCCGGCAAGTACAAGCATAAAATCTGGATTGTTATCCATGGCTGCAACTAGTTCAGTCAAAGCTTCTTGACCGAAGTCTACTTGGTTGCTGCTATCTCGAACTAGTTCGTACGCCTCATCAATAAATAGCACTCCACCTCTTGCTTTCTCAATGGCGTTTTTTGTTTTGAGCGCAGTTGATCCCACATACTCGCCGACTAATGTGGCGCGAGTGCCTTCAATTACATGGCCTCGAGATAAAATTCCCGCCTCGTAAAAGGCTCTTCCCAGCAATCGTGCAATGGTAGTCTTACCGGTTCCTGGTTTACCAAAGAGTACAATATGGTTCATCATCGGGTTATTGCCAGCGGGTTCCCTGTAAGACAAACGACTATGTGAGCTGTCGCAAATGTCACGTTCAGTGGCGTTTTTAGATTTAATTATTCTTCGGAGATAATTCTTGATCTCATCCTGCCCAATCAAACTTTCAATATCATCAGATACCAAACCGGGAGGTTCCGCACCTATAAGCTCGTACCAGTTTTCTATAGTTAAAGGTTTGTTTTTTGGAATGAACTCCCCAGAGATCATGGTATTAGAAAGTGTATAGTACATACTCTTTTGCTTATCCATGATCTCCGGGATTTCCCGCTCCAAATGGATGCTGATTTGGTCGATATCATCTTCAATCTCTAATGAGGGGCAACCTACTTTACGCATACTCAAACGAAGAAGATCTCGTTTTATCTCATGTGCCGTTGGATAATGCAATCTAATAAGATTTGGATCGCTGCTGGAAACGCCAAGCGAGTCTGTACTGGTGGCTGCTTGCCCATGTTCTGTCCTTTCAACACCACATCCTAAAAGAATGTTTGCAAACAAGCTTCGAAACAGCGGATGTCCTTCGTACGCAGATCGAAATTTTTGTAAATACTCATCCCTATGCCCTTCAAGGAGAACAAATACGAAAAAGTTCCGGTTTTTGCAAGCGCGGTTCTTGTCTCTAGTGTTATTGACAAGTTGATTGAAAAAGACCAACTCTTCTTGACCTTGGAAAGTCCTAAGAAAATCCTCGGTATCATCTATAATTATAGCAGTGCGGATTGAAGCGTTTTCGTAAAGCCTGCGTAAAACTCGAAATCGTTCTCCCATGTTTCGAAATGGTCTAGCTAGTGCTTCTGGGTCATTTGGAATAATGCCCCTTGCAGGATTCGCAGCTCTGGCGGGGTTTAGCATATTTTTATTGTATCCCAGCATACCAGGTATTTTTGGTGGGCGTCTTCTTGCTGCAGTCGCTTCGGCTTCTACTTCCCGAACTCTTTCCATCATCAAATCATAGGACTCTCGGTCATAGGTATAGATCCCATAGCGGTAATTATAAATTAAAACTCGTTCATATTTTGGTTCTGTTTTGCGTATTTCGTCATATATCAGCCGCTGTATGGTAATCCACTGAAATTTCTCATCAACAAAGCGGTCGTTAGTTGGCCCCACAACGAGAAAAGCACGTTTATTTAAGATATTGGCCTCTGAAAAATGAGTCACAGCTTCCACACCCCTTTTTTCACCTCTTCTAAATCAATCCGTATATAGTCGGGTTGCTGATCGGGATTGGGGACTGCTTCTTTTACCACAAAGTTATATGCCGGTAAATGCTCCGATAAAATAGCCAGTAACTCGGCTGAACGATTCTCCGTACTACACTGCATTTCGTATCCATCGTTTACGATGTACGCCTCTATGTTTTCGGTAGTGACAATTCCCGATTCATTTTGCTGAGGGGTGATAACAATCATAAACTCGCTGATCGAAACTCCGTCATTTTGGTGCGTTAACTTTGTGAATAATGCATTGTTACCCCATTGGTTTCCGAAGTAACACGCCTCAATAAGTTCCGCTTCATACTGTTGATTGAGGACATATGCGATTTCGCTTGCAATCTCTCCCCTACGATTTGCCATTACAAAGTTTACTCTTGCAATACCTCTGGCGTTAAGAAGCTTTTGGTAGATTTCATTCAGCTCTCTTTCTGCTTGATGCAGTTCTTCGATGGTAATAGCGTCTTTATCATTCAGGACATGTTTCCTTAAGTTGTCAAACTGTTTTTGGGCATCGGTCAGTTTTCCGTCGCTGAAACGGTTTATAAGTGCAGTGTGCGATTCCTGTTCTGATTCGCCATTCTCATTAATTATATAGTCGGTATACTCAGCGTTTTCGGCATCCTCGAAAGCGTATGAAAGTGAAATCATTTGTATCTCTAGATTGGAAAAGCACAGGTTCCATTCGGCTTGGAGTACAGCCACTTCATCTTTTAGCTCCATTGCATCGCTAAACACAGTGCGAGCAATTGGCATAGCTGCCTGAGGAGCGCGATCCCTCTGCAAACTAGTACGAGCAAACTCAAGATTCCTCTCTAATTTCTCAAGCCGGTTTGGTGTAAAACGTGAGTGATTAAAATTGGTTCGAATATTCCCCAGCAAAAAATCAGCCGTTTCAATACAATTTTGGGCAACAGCTTCGTGCCCCTGCGCTTCTATTTCGATTTTTTCTAGTTGCTTCTGAGCCTTTTTCAAACGTGTTCGAGCGTCATCAAGTGCCTGCTTCATTTCCTCATTTTGCTGTTCAAGAAGAGCCCTCATCTCTTCTTGAGCAGCTTTAATACGTTCTTCTGCTTGCGTTTCAACATTGTTCAAAAGTGTGTTATATGTGTCAGCCATCTTACCCATTGCTGTTTTTTGCTGAACTTCCAACCTCGCTATACGTTTATTCTGTTCATTTCGCAAAGCCTCTATTTCTTGGTGCAGAGCTACAACATGTGGATCCTGAGTCTCGCTGGCTATTTTCCGGCTTATGCTGTTTTGGTTATTTCTTGTCTGTTGGATAGCATTATGATAATGTTCAACATTTGCGTAACCATGAATTCCAGCATAGGATCGCTCGCGATCCTTCTCATCGGCTATGCTTTGGGTTTTTGCAGAATCTCTATACGCGTTGACTGTAGAAGCACTAATGCGATTACTGCCCTGAATACTATTATTCATTCCTGTTATCCTTTCTACATTATTACCACCTGTGAAAGCGGAGGAACGATGATAGGCGAAGGAGCGGCTGCAGGCTGAGAATGCGCTGTGAAGCCGGTCGAACTCGCCCTTCGGACTCAAACACACCCGGCTCCCCATCGCAAACCTCAGCCCGCAGCCTTTGTATGTTGGCCGCTTGCTTAGTGTGCTATATTACACGCCGAGCCAATCCCTGATTTTACATTCCTTATGAACTTCTTAACCTTTCGGTATCAGCCGCTCCTGCATTTCCATAACCGCCCTTGTATTCAGGAATGCATTTAAACCCAGTTGCCTGATGTTCGTTTTTATTGTTGTCCAAAGTATTAAACGAGCTTTTAGTTAGCCTTTCAGCCACCGTCCGAAGAACCCGTTCTGCATCTTGAGGGCTTGCCTCTGCAGACTCAAGGTAGTCGAGCCGCATACCTTGGTCTGTTACCCTGTTATTTTTGTCTTTGATGGGATTAAGAGTAATGACAACCTCGTCAAGGGTCTCTGGCTCTTGGAGTACATAAGTAGCCTGATCGTTTGGGTTGTTTTTTTTATAGCAGAAATCTACCAGTTCCATATCGAATTCTTCCATCAAAATAGTCATAAAGCGCCCCATTGCCTCTTCGCCGCTATGCGCTTTTAGAAGGTTATGTACTGCAATATCGTTAATTTCGTCCATACGCTTACTTAGGTCAGACAGCTGTGCAATAGCAGCCTTTAGGCCGTCAGATGGCATGTTACAGCTATTAACCGAAGTTTCAAGTTCTGACAGTTCCTCAACAAGCTTAGACGCAAGACCATCAGTAAAAGTGTCAATATTGTAATTTATGCCGCTTTCCTCATCTGTCGTTAGTGCATTTATGGCTTCGTTTACATCGCAACGCAGTTTTTGGGACATATAACTCCATTGTTCATATAGGGTTTCATACTCTAATTTTTTTGCAAAGGCATCCTCTTTCAGATCCAATGCTTTAGCAAGAGCCATTACTGATGTAGCAACTGCCGCTTGATGTGCTCCTATACGGATATTTTGCTCTGCATTAGAAATATCGTTTTTGACACTTCGTAACTGTGCTTCAGAGATAAATCTGCGGTCGAACATAAGCAAGTCCGATAAACTCTCCCTCACATTCTCGATGTATATTTCTGTAGCTAGCTGGTGGTTTTCATTGACTTGAACTATCTGAGCAATCTTTTCTGTAATGCAACCCACATCTGCCGATAAACGAGCAGCTTCCTCTTTGCGCTCTGCATATTGGGTTTCAATCCGCTGACGTGTTTCCGTAGTTGAACCTGAGATATAAGCCTCGACAGTTACATTCACATTATCAGCATTCTGCTTAAACTCTTTCGCTTGCTGCAATGCCTCCTGCTCATTGTTTTGTAGCATTGTCTCAAATGCGCTGTTCTGCCGCTGGCGCAAATCACCAATGGCCAGCCTTATTTCTTTTTCGTTTTGATCGATAACTCTTTGCTGCTCTTCTGCCAGTTGCTGCGCGAGCCGTTGATTCATCGCCTCTGTTTCGGCCTTCATTTTTTGATTTCGTTCTTGAGCACGTTTTACTGCATTTTGAGCTTCCAACAAGCGTAATTGGTTCTGTTCAAATGTCCGGGCATTCTCTTTGCTGATTTCATATGCTGATTCGCGCCGGTTATGGGCTTCTACTACCATTGAATAAGTTGCTTTCACCGCCTTGCCTGCTATATAAACAGAGCCACCTACTACCGCCGCACCTATAACTATTGGAGCAGCGACCACTCCTGCCAAAACGCCCCCAAATGACCCACTCATTATTCACACCCCTTTAGCTTTATAATCTCACTTATATTAGCAGGTGGGATTCCGTAAAATCCAAACCTTCCTTGTTTTTCAAAAACCTCTATCTTCCGACCTTTCATTCCGTATAATGTTTTATACATTTCGTATCTTTTAGTGAGTAAGTGTAGAGTCTGATTAGACGAACCCCTAAAGCTCAAACCATCATTTTGGTTTTGGATATACGGCGCATCAATAAGAGCATCAGTCATAGACAGTAAATTCGCCCAGTCTTGCCTTTGCGCTACAATCAATTCACTGTACAAAAAACCGGTGTATATTATTACGCCAATGTCCTTTTCTTTCTTTACCATTTCTATGACGTTTGCCAACGCAGTTGCTTGCAAAAATGGCTCGCCGCCGCTGATAGTGATTCCTTCAATGTTGGCCATAGTAATTTGTTTCGCTAAATCAATGCAATCAATTAACCATCCACCATCAGGAGGCCTGGAATCAGGTGAAATGCATCCATTGCATCGGCGTTCACAACCTTGAACCCATATAGCAAAACGCTCGAAAGGGCCCAGTGCTTGGGTAGAATTTGTTTGCATATATAGGCGCAACTTCATATGACCCTCACTTTCTAGATTCTAGGTTCTCTTCTGATTCCACTGGTTTCAGTTTTGTTGTATTCCACATCGACCCTATCATGTATCAGTGAAATAATCGCTTCATATCTTTGAATGCTCTCTTCTATG
>Ga0123355_10020766_pt1 | contig 10498 bp, 9 predicted proteins | sample TergutEmb28metaG_3_FD_89872 | JGI IMG/M metagenome (GOLD analysis project Ga0123355, IMG submission 89872) | Embiratermes neotenicus P1 segment gut microbial communities from Petit-Saut dam, French Guiana - Emb289 P1 | ecosystem: Host-associated > Arthropoda: Insects > Digestive system > Gut ... | reverse complement strand
TGTAGGTGTGGCAACAATTATCCCATCCGCCCGTATATCGTCCATATTTACATTATTTACACTCACGCTAAAATATTCAAGCCCATCGGCACCGGCTATAACCACATCATTAAGTGCAAGGCCATAGGAGGTATGAAGCATCAACCGCTGTTGACTTTCATACCGCCCGGCCAGCACATTTTCTATGGCCATAAGGCCGTCATGCTTATCTACATCGGTTAAAAATCCCATGGTGCCAAGGTTTATTCCAAGAAGGGGAATGTCCATATACGCAGCTTCCTGCGCCGCCTTTAACATGGTCCCGTCCCCACCAAGAACAATCCAAAAATCAGCTTCTTGCCCCTTTGAGACAATTCTAACGCCCCTAGCCTCTAAAAATTCCCGGATTTTACCGGAAAAGGCTAAGCCACCATCCTTGCTCTCATTGGTGACAATTGAGACGGTCATACAGAGTTATAACCCCGCTCCAAGACCCTAAAATTAACCTCTTCGGTCCATTCTTCTACTAATGTTACAAAAATTTCATTCCGGCGCTCAAGAATAAGCAGCTCCCTGCGTGAGTTCATTGCTTCTTCCATATCGGGTTCGTCCCGGCTTACCATTTTTATTAAAGCCCATATAGGCCCGTCTGCATCATGAAGCATAAGAATACGCGAGACTTCGCCAGCTTCCAGGCCTAGTATATGCTCTATGTCTTCTTCAAAAAAGCCCATATTTGTTAACTGGCCAAAGGGGTCTCCAAAGTCGGTGGGTTCAATCTCTACATCTTCCGGAAACCTCTGAGGACTAAACTGCCTTAGTATGTCTTCAAAACTATGGGTTTCAAGCATAGCATAGGCTTCCTCTATTTCTTCATATGTCAGCGTAAATAAATCCAGCACATGCATATTCATGTAATCATAGATGCCCGTTACGATATATTCCTCAAAAATCTCATTAAATTCTTCTTCGTTTACATCGTAGTTTGGCACATAAATATCCATTAGCTGTGTTGCTAAAGTCCCGGTTGAAAATAGTTCGGCTATGCGTGAGTTGCTTATATAGCCAATGGCGTCAAAGCCACCCATCTCCCACATGATTGACTGCCTCCAGCTTTCTGCCATGGCTTCACTTTCTTCCCGCTCTTCTGGGGTTAGAGCTATGCCATGGGACTCGGCCCGGTTCATGAGAGTTACAATTTGTTGCAGGCTACCTAAGGCCGCTTCTCTTGCATGGGGGTTTCCGCCAAATTCCATATCAAGGATAGCCCTAAAATCGGCTGTCGCTACTCGTCCGCCATCGTAGCTTAGTATCCATCTGCGGGCCTGGATAGTCCAAATACCTGCGCCCACCGCTACTAAGATAACCGCTGCCACAACCAAGGTTATCACCTGGGAAATACGTTTGCGATGCTTTAGTTGACGCTCGATTTCTAAGTTTTGCTGCTTTCTGTTTGCCATTTACTATTTCTCCTTTTTGCTATAAATTTATTTAAATGGGGGCTCTGCCCTCAAACCCCCGCCAGGTACCGGAAAGAAGTCCGGCGGCTCGAAGAGCCGGTTTTGCGAAGCAAAACTACTGAGTTGCGGCGGGCAAAGCCCGTCCTCGCTTTCTCACTGCGTTGCGGTACCGCACTTTGTGCGGTAGTGCGTTAATGCCTGTTTGCTATAAAGTCGGCGATGCCGTTTTTGTCTAGCTTGTATTTTTCAAACAACTCCGCCCGCTCTCCCGTTTCTATGAAGTTGTCCGGGAAGGCGAATACATGAAACTTTGGCAGGGCTTTACGTCGTGTAGCCATAGCCTCTAGTAGCCTCGAGCCAAATCCGCCTATGGCGGCGGAGTCTTCCAGTACGTATACTGCTTCGTATTTCATTAGCTTATTAACCAGTCGCATGTCTACAGGCTTGACAAACCGCACATTGTATATGCTGGGATTATGGCCTCTTTGACGCAGGATATCTGCAGCCTCGTTGGCTGTTGCCATCATGTGGCCTACAGACACCAATGCTATTTGTTCTCCCTTAACACTGGTCTCGGCCCGCCCGTAGCGTATGGGTTTTACCTCCCCAGTAGCAACCGACACTATGTCCCGAGGATATCTTATGGCTACAGGGCCACCTTGCTTAAAAGCAAAATCCAGCATGGCTTTAAGCTCTTCTCCATCACTTGGGGCTAACACAGTCATATTAGGGATATGAGAAAGAAAGGATAAGTCATAAATCCCCTGATGCGTCTCCCCATCTTCGCCAACAAGCCCAGCCCTGTCTATGGCAAATACCACGGGCAGGTTTTGCAGGGCGACATCATGGATGATTTGGTCATAGGCTCGCTGTAGAAAACTCGAATAAACTGCCACTACAGGCTTAAGCCCGCCCTTAGCAAGGCCTGCCGCAAAGGTTACCGCGTGGCTTTCTGCTATGCCCACGTCGAAGAACCGCTTTGGGAACTGCTCTTTAAAAGTGGTGAGGCCTGTCCCGCAGTGCATGGCCGCCGTTATGGCTATAATTTTATCGTCACTGGCCGCACTGTCAACAAGGGCCTTGGAGAAGATATCAGTATAGGTGGGCTTAACATTGCCGTTTGTTGGCTTTCCAGTAGATACATTAAAGGCCCCCACCCCATGAAAGCGGACAGGTGCTTTTTCGGCACTATCATAGCCTTTGCCTTTTTTGGTAAGAACATGCACTAAAACCGGGCCTCTTATTTGCTTAACCCCCTTAAGCACGTTTATAAGTGCCGGGATATCATGCCCGTCTACCGGGCCGAAGTAGCGAAAGCCCATTTCTTCAAATAATACCCCATGTAACAGCAGATATTTTATCGCGGCCTTGGTGGATTCCAACCCTCTTGATAAACCGGGCCCGATTATAGGCAGCTTGTCCAAAATGCTGTGTATCCCCTGCTTTGCGCCAAGGTACACAGGGCCCGTACGGATATCATTTAAATGGCGGGATATGGCCCCCACATTTTCGTCTATTGACATTTGATTGTCGTTAAGGATAACGATTAAATCTGTATCAGAGCGGCCTGCGTTATTTAGCCCCTCGTAGGTAAGGCCCCCGGTCATGGAGCCGTCGCCTACTACGGCTATTATTTTTTCGCATCTTGCACAACACTTAGTACACCGCTTGCCACAAGGGGAAAAGTCACTTTGGGGCCGTAAATCCCTGGCCATTGCAAGCCCTAGGGCAGCTGAAATAGCCGTAGAGCTATGTCCGGTGCCAAAGGCGTCATGCTCGCTTTCAACCGTTTTGGGGAAACCACTCAGCCCGCCCAGGCGGCGTAAGGTGTGGAAGTGGTCTTTTCTTCCGGTTATGATTTTATGTATATAGGATTGATGCCCCACATCCCAAATGATTTTGTCCTTTGGGGAGTTAAAAACCTTATGCAGAGCAAGAGTCAGCTCAACCACGCCCAAATTACTGGCCAAATGTCCGCCGGTATCGGCGATGCTTTTAACCAGAAAATTGCGGATTTCGTCCGCTAATTTTTCTAACGCCTTTGGGGATAGGCGTTTAAGGTTTTTGGGGCTTTTGATACGGTCTAGCAGCATAGTATCATCCATTCTTCGATTTATATCGGAAAGAGGTTATCTATAGCAAGTGCAATTATAAGCCCAAGAGCTGCCCCTGCAAATACCTCTATCGGCCTATGGCCTAAAAGCTCTTTTAACTTTGTATCCAGCTTAATACCTTGATCCTCTAATTTAGAAAACAGGAAATTAATAGCCTCGGCTTGCTTACCTGCCGCACGTCTAATGCCTGCGGCATCATGCATTACCACCATGGAAAGTACCGCACTTATAGCAAAAATAGGCGTACCAAAGCCTTCGTTAATCCCAATTGATACCATCAAAGATACCGCAAGGGCACTGTGGGAGCTTGGCATCCCGCCGGTACTAAAAAACAAGGCTGTAGTCCATGATTTAGTCCGCCAGCGGTCAAACAATACCTTTAATATCTGGGCAAAGGCCATGGCGGCAAGAGCAGTTAATAAATGCCGGTTGGCTAGGAGCGCGGTTATAGAATTGCCGTTCACTTACCATGCCCTCCTTGCCTGGAATTTGAATTAAAATTACTGCACTACTTTGTTCTGGCAATTGTTTGGGATATTAGATTGCCCAATGTATCTGTTTTGCATGAGATTGTCTCTAATATTTCCAGGGTCTGGACATTCAAACGTTCATATTCCGCCTTGGCGGCGGGCAGACCGTGGATGGATACATATGTGGATTTTTGATTTTTTTCGTCGCTACCTATAGGTTTGCCTAAAAAGTCAGCTGTGGATGTCACGTCTAAAATATCATCTCTTATTTGGAAGGCTATACCTATAGTTTCTCCAAGTTTGGTCATGGATTTAATATCATTACTGCCGCCAAGTATGGCCCCAGCTTCTAAACTGGCTATAATTAATCCCCCCGTCTTGCGGCGATGGATTGCGGCTAGGATCTCGGCGTTTATGGGCTTGCCCTCGTTAATTATATCCGATGTTTGCCCTCCTACCATGCCGTTTACCCCGGCCCCTGCGATTATACTACCTAAAGCTTTGGCGGCGTGCAAACCTTCCTCAGTTAGGGCATTTATACGACGGGCCATCACTTCCACCGCAAGGCTTAAAAGCCCGTCGCCAGCCAGTATTGCCATGGCTTCTCCATATACTTTGTGGGTTGTAGGGCGGCCCCGTCTGTAATCGTCGTTATCCATTGCAGGTAAATCGTCATGAGCTAGGGAATATGCGTGTATCATTTCAATTGCGCAGGCGTAGTCTAAGGTGATGTCGCTGTAGCTGCCGGACACTGCTTCACATGCAGCCAACAATAATTGCGGACGCAGACGCTTGCCCACGCCTAGTGCGGTATAGTGCATTGCTTCTTTTAAAAGAGGCTCACCGCATTCCGATATCAGAACCTCTAAGCGTTCGTCGATTTGGCTAAGCATGGAGGTTCACCCCTTCGCCGAAGGGCATTATTGAGAATGCGTCGTTCGCGCCTTTTTCCAATACATACACCTCTGACTCGTAGCGGCCTAATATATCTCCGCAATTTTCTGCCAGTTTAAGCCCCTCTTTGTAAAGCTTTACGGCGTCGTCTAAAGTGGTTTCGCCATCTTCAATTGTCTCTACTATGTGAGATAAGCGGGACAAGGCTTCTTCGAATTTTAATTTTTTAGGCATATAGAGTTTCCTTTTGCACTTGATTCCCCTCCTCGAAGGGGTAGCCCGAAGGGCCGGGGTGGTTATTTAGAACTAGATGTATACATATTTTTTACTTCAGCCTCAACCTGGCCATCTGCCCATTGTAGGGTTAGCCGGTCGCCGCTTTTTAATGATTTCGCACTTGTCACAGCCGCATTGGTCTCATCTCGTACCAACGCAAAACCCCGCTTAAAGGCTGTGTATGGCGATACTTTTTCCAGTAAAGCCGCGCTATGGGTCAGGCTTTGCCTCTCCTTAGCCAAACGACTAGCGGCTTGCTTGTTAAGCTGAATCAGCAGGTGTTTGGCATCTACATAGCGGCTGATTATACTATCTTTTACCGCCTCACATAGCCCGCCATAAGCCTCCATCAGATACGCCGTAGTCTGCGCGTGGTCATAAGCTACCATTAGGGCTGCGGCCGTGGGGGTTGGGGCTCGCATATCGGCTACAAAATCCGCAATTGTTACATCAGTTTCATGACCAACAGCAGACACTATAGGTATCCGCGACTTAGCTACAGCCCTGGCGGTTATTTCCTCGTTAAAGGCCCATAAATCCTCTATCGAGCCGCCACCACGGCCAATGATTATTATATCTGCCTTACCCCAGGCGTTTACTTCATCTATAGCCCGAGCTAAATCCGCGCCCGACTCCGGGCCCTGCACCAAAGCCGGTGCAATTACCAACTTAATGGCCCGGTTCCTTCCCTGTATAATTTTTATAATATCTTGCACCACCGCCCCTGTAGGGCTGGTTATAACCGCCACCGAGGCCGGATACTTAGGAATAGGCCTTTTGCGGGCTTCATCAAACAGGCCCTCGGCTTGCAGCTTTTCCACCAATTGCGCAAAGGCAAGCTGTAAGGCACCTATCCCAGCTACTTCCATTTTCTCTACATACAACTGATACTGGCCTGATTTCTCATAAAGAGACAAACGCCCAAAAACGATGACCTTTTGCCCGTTTTTAGGGATAAAGGCCAGCTTTTCGGCATGGCTGGCAAACATCACACTGCTAAGAGATGCCCCGGCGTCCTTTAGTGTAAAATACATATGCCCCGACGAGTGGGGCTTAAAATTTGAAACTTCGCCCTCGATAAACAGCCCAGATAGTAAGGCATCGGCATCTAAAAGCTGTTTAACATATCGGTTTACCTGGGAAATGGTAAGCACATGCCTACCGGTAGCAGCCTTAACCACGCCCGCTACCCTTTAACTCACGGGCCACATTGCCTAAAACACCGTTAACAAAAGCCGGGGAATCGTCGCTACCGTACATCTTAGCCAACTCTACGGCTTCGTTTACGGCAACACCCAAAGGCACATCCACTTCTACAAGCATCTCGTAAATGGCTAATCTTAACAACGCCAGGTCTACCCTATTAATACGGGCCACTTCCCAGCCTTTAAGAAAATTCTCGATTACGCCGTCTAACTCGGCTTGTTTCTCAAGTGTCCCCCATATTACCCGGTCAATATACTCATCATCCCGCCCCATAGGGCGTGGATCCTCGGGATCATCGTCAAGATAATCATAGTACAAAGCCTTTAGCCAAGCCAGGTTTTCCGCCTTGCACGGATGGTGAAAAGGGAACTGAAATATAATAGCAAAGGAATGACGTCTAGCATCAGAGCGGCTCATCACATCCGGCGTTTATTTTCATCTACCAGTGCGCCTACACTGATATTTACTTCCGATACCGTAAGGCCGGTCATAGTTTCGATGGCACCTTTTACGCGCTGCTGAACTTCGCGGCTTACCTCTTGCAGTTTGGCACCAAAATTAATGCTTATGGCCAAATGAAAAGCCACCGAGTCGCCTGTGACATTAACACTTACACCTTTGGCCACATGCTTGCGCACAGCCTTACTGTTAATATCATTAGAGTAATATCCGGCAAGACCGGCTACCCCTTCAGACTCTAAAGCCGCCGTCCCGGCTATTACAGCTAAAACGTCATCGGCTATACGGACTACGCCTGTGCCTTCTGTTTTGAGTTCTGTCATGACAAATCCCCTTTTCTACTATAAAATAATTAATCGGATTATATCAAAATACTTAGGTTTTGCAATGCTATGTAGAGATTTGGAGAAAAACTAGCAAAATTTCTATGTATATCGCAATAAAACGCCGCACAGACTATAAGCAAATACATCATAAAGGAGAACATAATGGACATAAATTGCACACATCTTTGCTTCTACCAACAAGAAGGCAAGTGTACCCTAAAGGAACTACCTGCCTTCGCAAATAATACATTTACCGCCTACGATGTAGACTGCCCTTACTATCATGAATCACCAAAAACCCAGACAGGAGCCTTTGTGTAGCGGGCCGCTTCGGCAATTTTACCTGTCGGGCTGGTACGCCTCAAACGCCTCAACAATACCCTCATATATTGCCCTGGCAACCCTCCGCTGGTGGGAGCTTGATGCTAGCCTTGCGGCTTCTTCTCTGTTGGTTAAAAAGCCTAATTCCAATAGTACCGCCGGCATTTGGGTATCTCTTAGCACTATCCAGGTTGAGTTTCTTTTTATTCCCCTGTCAACGGCGTTGGTAGCATTTATTAGCCTGCGCTGCATGATTCTGGCAAACTGTCTACTGGTAAAGCCCAAATTATCCTCTCTAGAGTGGCGTAAATACCAGGTTTCAATCCCGCTTACATTGGGCCGGTTATTTACCGCATTGGCATGTATGGCAACATATAAATCCGCAAATTGGTTGGCAAAGGCCGCCCGCCAAGTGTTGGCTACTGCTACATCGGTGTGGCGGGTCATATACCCACGGATATTGGGGTTTTCGTTAATAAACTCCATTACCATGTGGGCAATAGTTAAAACCAACTCCGATTCACGAATCCCATGATGCACAGCCCCTGGGTCGCGTCCGCCATGGCCCGGGTCAATTACAACGATAAAATCATATACTTCCTGGGGCAAATTGGCCCGTATAATATACTCATCGTCGGTTACATGAAGGGTAAAGGCCATGACTCGGGTGGTTTCAAATAATATTACCGTGTTACCGGCGGAGTTAACCCTTAGATTTATTGAGCGGATATACGCATCCGCCACATTTAAAGTCCCTACCCCCAGCCCGTTTGCACCAGCGGGTAAGATAAAGGTAAAGCGGTTTTCTAAATATTCTTCTATGTGCCTCACTTCGTTTAGGTTCATTGTAACTACGTCTCTGGATAGCCTTAGCTCCCTGGCCCGTGAATCATACCTCACACCATAAAGGCCCTGGCTCAAAACCACGGATACTGAGTTTAAGCTGTGGGTCAGGCTTATCCCAGGCCACTCGCCACGCACATACACACGTACATATGCGACTCCGTTATTTTGACCGGTTTCAAAACGCGAAGCCAAGACTCCTGCCGGCATGTAATGCTCAGGAGCGTTCATTCTGGCATTGTCAATATACACCGTAAAATAATTGGGATACCCCTCCGAGGAAACCCTAACGCTGGGCTGGAAATCACCATATATGCTAATGGTGTCTGAGCGACTATTGGATGTGGTTGTGATCTCCGATATATTGTTAACCGTAAACGCAACAATTAACTGTTTGCGGTCATAGGAAAGAGCCACGCTGTACTCTACATAATCTCTTAGCTCAAAGACAACTCGGGTGATATTGGGTGCATTTGAAAACTGAGAATACCGCACCCTTCTAACCGGCCCATATCTATTAAAGGGCCCTTCCAAGCTGGACAGAGCATTGTGAATATCTATAACCAGCCGATTTTCCGACAAAAGGAAATGTTCCGCATAGGTTATAGGCGACGATGCTTGGATAATATAAGCCGCGGCACCAGTTTCCTCGGGGCATAAAATATCAACAATATGTGTGGTGGAATGAGGGGCTGCATGTATGGGGGATGATGAAATATCCGTGGCGGTCATTGATGCAGGAGGAGACGGTTGGGTTCCAAAATCTAATGACGGAGTGTCAGGCACAATGATGTCACCAGAAGTAGATATAATAGCCGATGGCCCCCTTGGGTCCCAATCCACGCCAAAGCCAAAGGTCTCCGCCGGGAAGCGTAAAGGTATTAGGGTGCGGCCGTTTATTATTATAGGCGGCACTTCCATTTGTATGTACTCTCCGTTAAACCAGGCCCAGGTACTGCCTACCGTCATTATTAATGTGGAATCGATGTAATTTACGGTTATTTGTCGGCTGTATGGGTCCCAATCGGCACTACCGCCTACACTTTCAAAAACTGCCCTGGCAGGCACCATAACCCTGCTGCTGATTATAACTGGCGGGGTATCAAGCTCTGCAAGCTCTACACCATCAATAATTAATTGCACACGGGCTGTGCCGTGGGTTATCCGTGGGAAGATTGCCGCAACCATTGCGACAATTACAAGTATGTACGTTAAGCGTTTCATAAGGCCGCCCTTTCTATAAATAGACTTCTTCCGAAATCCCGAATGAGCGGCCATAAAAGCACGTTAATGCCCATACGTTTTATGGCCGCAAAGGTAATTTCGGAAGAAGTCTAATATGTAACCGTTTGTCGGATTAATTCTTATTTTATCAAAAAAAAACCGCTATTCAAGATACTGATAGCGGTTTTAAATAATCTTAACAATTTCGTAACATTTTTGTAATAAATCAGGCTTCTCACCAATTTCATTACATATGACTTCTTCGTAAATTTCACTTATAAGGCTTCTTTGCCGGGCATGACCACCAGCTTTTTTACTGTCACACCGCTATAGGGCAGCGTTGTTTCTTCTTGTCGTATAATTCCTGTGGCTATTATTTTACTTAATACTGCTGCTACATCTTGTTCCGGATATTCCGAGTAACTACGTGCTACTACGGTTACTGTCTTTGAAAATGTAGGCACTGCGTCCGGCTTTTCGCTTATCCATAGCAAATTTTTTAGCAAGGCCTTTTTAATAGACTCAAACCGCCCGCTAGAGGGCACAACCCTTACATACCAATCCGACGCCTCTGCCAAAAGAGGACTTAGCGACCCATCCAAGGCATAGATACCTACTTTTTTTTCGTTAAAGTTTCGAAGAAATGCTACTACGCTTTGAAAATGGCTATCCCCAGTAAAAAGCACAAATTGCTTAATGTCTGTCTGTCTAAACAGACGCTGATAGATATGATCCAGCATAATAAAATCTGTGTACTCTTTGGATTTATCGCCTTTAGAGCAATCGATTATACTGTTTGATATATTCCTTAGCTTTACGATATGATCTTTAATTGCATCATGAGAAAAATCTGCAAAAAAGAATACATCGTCTATTTGGCCCTTGTCTTTTACATGATTAAACCAGTCTACAACGTCTGGCTCTGT
>Ga0123355_10020764_pt1 | contig 10499 bp, 17 predicted proteins | sample TergutEmb28metaG_3_FD_89872 | JGI IMG/M metagenome (GOLD analysis project Ga0123355, IMG submission 89872) | Embiratermes neotenicus P1 segment gut microbial communities from Petit-Saut dam, French Guiana - Emb289 P1 | ecosystem: Host-associated > Arthropoda: Insects > Digestive system > Gut ... | reverse complement strand
TGGGCTGCACCGCCGCGGATATTGGTCAATATACCGATTCTTTGATGTTCTGCATATCCAAGGGACTTTGCGCCCCTGTAGGTTCGCTTTTATGCGGCACGGAAGATTTTATCGCCCGGGCAAAAAGATATCGCAAGCTATTGGGAGGCGGTATGCGCCAAGCGGGCATTTTAGCGGCGGCGGGACTGCTTGCCTTGGACGAGATGACAAAACGCCTGCACATAGATCACGAAAACGCCCAATATCTGGCCCACGAACTGGCCAAAATCCCCGGTATTTCAATAGATTTAAGCAAAGTTCATATAAATTTGGTGTTTTTCACCGTGGATATAGACGGCTTTAACCACGACGGCTTTGTGGCGGCCCTGCTGGCCCGCGGCATAAAGATAAACGGCCTGGACGCCGGCATGTACCGCTTTGTGACCCATAACGATGTCACAAAAGAGGACTTGGATTGTGCGCTGGTAGCCGTAAAAGAGATTTTGGGTTGATTTTCGCGGCTCATGGTGGTATAATGTGGAGATGAACAATCAAGAAAGGGGCTTTTCGTATGTCCAATAGTAATGCCATGAACAAATCAACGATTAGAACCATGACTGTAACAAGTCTTATGATAGCCATAACAATTATCATGACGTTTACGCCCATGGGCACAATACCGCTGCCCATAGTAAGCGTAACCATCATGTTTTTGCCGGCAATTATCACGGTGATGCTGGAAGGGTTTGTCCCTGGCCTTACCGTGGCAACAACCGCCGGCGTGGCCTCTATGATAAGGGCATATATAATGCCAACGGGCATCCTGTTTCCTTTTATACAAAACCCGCTGGTGTCGGTTTTGCCGCGTATGCTTATCGCGGTTGTTGTGTTTTTCGTGTTTCAAGCGCTTATAAGAACAAAGCTTCCGCGGCCTGCCACAATAGGCATTGCCGCCGCGGCCGGTTCTATCACAAATACGGTTGGCTTTTTGGGCATGATGTGGATAATATATGCGGCACCCCTGCACGCCGCGGTAATGTCTATTCCTGGCACACCTCATGTGTCAGTTTGGGCGTTTATGCTTAGCATCGTCACAACCAACGCCATAATGGAAATTGTTGTTAACACAATAATCGCGACACTTGTTGTTATGGCTCTTACCGCAGCCAAATTATCCAAATATTAAACGAGGTGACCTTTTATGGAAAAAACCATGGAAAAAATAGTAGCATTGGCAAAAAACAGAGGATTTATCTTCCCGGGAAGTGAGATTTACGGCGGCTTGGCCAATACCTGGGATTATGGCCCGCTAGGTGTAGAGCTTAAAAACAACGTAAAAGCGGCCTGGTGGAAGAAGTTTGTGCAAGAACATCCATTAAATGTGGGGCTGGACAGTTCTATTTTAATGAATCCTTCCGTATGGGTGGCATCCGGCCATGTGGGCGGCTTTTCCGACCCCCTGATGGATTGTCGCGAATGTAAAGAACGCTTCCGCGCCGATAAACTAATTGAGGACTATATGGCTGAAAACGGCATAGCGGAAACCTGCGACGGCTGGAGCCGCGAGCAAATGAAGGCCTATGTGGATGAGAAGAAAATCCCTTGCAAATGCGGCAAACATAATTTTACCGATATCCGCGAATTTAACCTCATGTTTAAGACCCATGCGGGTGTTACGGACGACAGCAAAAACGTGGTGTATATGCGCCCCGAAACCGCCCAGGGCATTTTTGTAAATTTCAAAAATGTCCAACGCACAACGCGTAAAAAAGTACCTTTCGGCATTGCCCAAATTGGCAAATCTTTCCGTAATGAGATAACGCCGGGCAATTTCATCTTCCGTACGCGGGAATTTGAGCAAATGGAGCTTGAATTTTTCTGTGCCCCAAACGAGGCCGATAAATGGTTTGAATATTGGAATAAGTTTTGCATGGACTGGCTTTTGGGCCTTGGTATGACGCCGGAAAACACCCGCATCCGCGAGCACGGTGAGGACGAGCTTTCTCATTATTCTAACGCCACAACGGACATAGAAGTTCTTTTCCCATTTGGCTGGGGAGAACTTTGGGGCGTTGCTAATCGTACTGATTTTGACCTTAAAGCCCATCAGCAGCACAGCAACGAAGACATGAATTATTTCGACCAAGAAAGCGGCGAGAAATTTGTGCCTTATGTTATAGAGCCTTCCCTGGGCTGCGACAGGCTGGCACTGGCTTTCTTGTGCGATGCCTACCACGAAGAGACCGTAGCTGAAAACGACACCCGCGTGGTGCTGAAATTCCATCATGCCATCGCACCCATAAAGGCCGCTGTTTTGCCCCTGTCCAAGAAACTGTCAGAGGGCGCAACAAAAATTTATCAAGACCTTTGCCGAGACTTTGTTTGCGATTATAACGAGGCGGGGTCTATAGGCAAGCGTTATCGCCGCTTTGACGAAATTGGCACACCGTTTTGCATCACTTATGACTTTGAATCCCAAGAAGACCACGCCGTTACCGTGCGCTATCGCGACAGCATGGAACAAGAGCGTGTGAAAATTGCTGATTTAAAACAGTTTTTGGTAGAAAAATTGGCATATTGATGATATCTTAAACCCAAATGTTGGCGCGAAAACTATGCCAACATTTGGGTTTAAAAAATATTACGAAATTTATGAAAAAATAGTAAAAAAAGTATTGACAGGTGGGCAGATTTGGTGTACAATAACTACTTGTGACGAAAGTGGCGGGTTTTTGGCCTGTCATTATAGTGATGATGCGGAAGGTTGCTGTCGCCATTGGCGATAGGTTTTTCCGGGGAGCGATGTCGGGCCTTTAGAGCCACGGCGCGTTAATCTCTTGAAGATTGACAAAGTCACTGCATAAGATGACATTTTTACATGTGTGTTACGAAACACCCGGTAGAGTGTAAGTGCAGTCGCTTCTGAAACATATTAAAAGGAGGGACTTTTTTAATGGCCGAAAAGACAAGTGGAAAAAGCAGTAAAATTAGGATATGCTTAAAAGCCTATGACCACAAGATTATCGACCAAAGCGTCGTGCAAATTATTGACACGGCCAAGAAGACGGGCGCAGAGGTGAAGGGGCCAATCCCCATGCCGACAAAGCGCGAAATTATCACCATCTTGCGTGCTGTACACAAATACAAAGACAGCCGCGAGCAGTTCGAACAAAGGACGCACAAGCGCCTTATCGACATTTTGGCACCAAACCCAAAGACGGTTGACGCTCTGTCTCGTCTGGACCTTCCCGAAGGGGTAGGCATTACGCTAAAAATTATGTAGCGTTTCATGATTGCAAAAAATGCAATCCGCTGAAGGAGGAATGAAGTTGAAAAAAGCAATTTTGGCCAAGAAAATTGGCATGACGCAAGTATTTGCTGAAAATGGCGAACTTGTGCCCGTAACTGTCCTTCACGCAGGCCCTTGTGTGGTTGTGCAGAAGAAAACAGTAGAAAACGATGGCTACAGTGCCGTACAAGTTGGTTTCTTGGATGCACGCAAAAATGTGCGCGGCAACTATTACATCAACAGGCCCAAGAAAGGCCATTTTGACAAGGTAAAAGTTACGCCGAAAAAGTTTTTGCGCGAATTTAGGCTGGAAAATGCTGATACCTATGAGGTTGGCGCGGAAATTAAGGCCGACGTCTTTGCGCCGGGCGACAAAGTTGACGTTACAGGTGTTTCTAAAGGTAAGGGCTTCCAAGGTGCCATCAAGCGTCACGGCCAAGGCCGCGGCCCCATGTCCCATGGTTCTAAATACCACAGGGGACTTGGTTCGCTGGGTGCCGGCACATCGCCGGGCCGCGTTATGAAGGGCAAGAGGATGCCTGGTCACATGGGTAACAAGCGGGTAACGGCGCAAAACCTCACAATTGTGCGGGCCGATGCCGAGAAAAACCTTATATTGGTAAAGGGCGCTGTGCCCGGACCAAGAGGAACCATGGTAACTGTGAAAAACACTGTGAAATTTGATATATAGTACGGAAATTTTCATGAAAGGAGAAACGCACAATTATGGCAAATGTGGATTTATATAAAATGGATGGCACCATCGTTGGTAAAATTGAGCTTAGTGACGAAATTTTCGGCACTACACCCAATCCCGACGTGGTACATCAGGCCGTGGTGCAATATTTGGCCAACCAACGCCAAGGCACAAAATCTACCAAAACCCGGGCGGAAGTCCGCGGCGGCGGTGCTAAGCCCAGGCCGCAAAAAGGCACGGGACGCTCGCGTCAAGGTACGACACGTGCGCCTCAGTGGACAGGCGGCGGCGTAGTGTTTGCACCAAAGCCACGCAATTTCTCATTTAAGCTTAACAAAAAAGTGAAGCGCATTGCGTTGAAGTCTGTGCTTTCAAGCAAAGTGGCTGATAACAAGATGCTTGTACTGGAAGAGCTTACAATGCCTGAAGTTAAAACCAAAGAGATGGTTAAAGTGCTTGGTAATATAAAAGTAGGCAAAACCCTCTTGGTGCTTGGCGAAGACAGCCGCAACGAAGTGCTTTCTGCCCGCAACATCGAAGGCGTGAAAACCTGCGGCGTAAACACCATCAACGTCTATGACATCTTGAAATATGACTATTTGGTGGTTACGAAAGAAGCAGTGGACAAGATACAGGAGGTGTATATTTAATGGCTGATTTAAAGTATTATGACATCATCCTAAAGCCCATCATCACGGAAAAATCCATGAATGAAATGGCTGATAAGAAATTTGCCTTCTATGTCCATCCGGATGCCACCAAAGGCCAGATAAAAGAGGCCGTGCAAAAGATGTTTGAGGGTGCAAAAGTGGACAAGGTTAACACAATGAACCTTGCCGGCAAGAAAAAGCGCACAAGAAGCTATAAATATGGAAGAACATCTGCCCGTAAGAAAGCAATTGTGAAATTGACAGCGGACAGCAAAGACATCGAAGTCTTCCAAGGTATGTAAGTATTTACCAAGTATGGATAGGAAACTATCCGCAAAGGAGTGAATGAAATTGGGAATTAAAAGATATAAGCCCACGACGCCTTCCCGCAGGCATATGACCAGCTTGGACTTTTCTGAAATCACAAAGTCGAAGCCGGAAAAAAGCCTTGTTGTGCATTTGAAAAAGCACAGCGGAAGGAACAACCAGGGCAAAATAACCGTGCGCCATCGCGGCGGCGGACACAAAAAGAAGTATCGTATCATTGATTTTAAACGCTTGAAGGATGACATACCGGCAACGGTGAAGGCCATCGAATATGACCCAAACCGCAGCGCACACATCGCCCTTTTGGCCTATGCTGACGGCGAAAAGCGTTATATCATAGCACCAAATGGCCTAAAAGTTGGCGACAAGCTGATGAATGGCCCCAACGCCGAGATTCGTGTTGGAAACTGCCTTCCAATGACCCATATGCCCCTTGGCAGCGAGATACACAACATCGAAATGAAGCCGGGCAAGGGCGCGCAAATGGTGCGCAGCGCAGGAAATTCTGCACAGTTGATGGCCCGTGAAGGCAAAAACGCTACAGTGCGTCTTCCAAGCGGCGAAACCCGCATCGTGCCTGTAACCTGCCGTGCAACCCTGGGTAGCGTTGGCAATAGCGACCACGAGCTGCAAAAAATTGGCAAAGCGGGTCGTAAGCGTCATATGGGCATCAGGCCTACCGTGCGTGGCTCTGTTATGAACCCCAACGACCATCCCCACGGCGGCGGCGAAGGCAAAGCACCAATTGGCCGCCCTGCGCCATCTACACCTTGGGGCAAGCCGGCACTTGGCTACAAAACCCGTAAGAAAAACAAGCAAAGCGACAAATACATCGTCAGCAAGCGCAAGAAGAAATAATGGAGGATGCTATGTATCCAAAAATTGTATCTTTTGGGCCTGCGAAGGTGGCAGGTTATCTGCATAAGACGTCCATGTCCAACAACACCGTCCCCGCCTTTTGGCAGGAGATATTTTCGGATGGGCGGCACAAGAAACTGCATCAGCAGGACTTTGTGAAAACCCATCGCGAATATGGCGTGTGCTTTGACAGTGATGGCGACACATTTTCTTATGTGGTGGGCGTGGAAATTAAAGACGGAGCAAATGTGCCTTCAGAATTTACTGCCTGCGACTTGCCCAAAAGCGAATACGCCGTGTTTTCCGCACAGTCTATGGAAGCTATACCGCAAGCTTGGAAAGAGGCCTACGATTGGCTGCATTCAACCGAATCGCACACCTACACCAAGGGCAGTATGGACTTCGAGCTTTATGAGACGGACTGCACATCCTGTACTGGCAATGCAGAATGCGAGGCCTGTGAGAATAACGATATAAAATGTGATGTATATATTGCAGTTACCAAGAAGTGGTGAAAGGAGGAAGACTATGGCAAGATCATTAAAAAAAGGACCATTTTGCGATGACCATCTGCTTAAAAAAGTAGAAACGCAAAATGAATCAAATACAAAAAATGTTATCAAAACTTGGAGCAGACGCTCTACTATATTCCCGCAAATGATAGGCCACACCATAGCTGTGCATGACGGACGCAAGCATGTGCCCGTATATATCAGCGAAGATATGGTAGGACATAAATTGGGAGAATTTGCTATGACGCGGACATACCGCGGCCACGGCAAAGACGCTGAGAGACGCTCTCGCGTACGCTAATGAATTTGTTGCTGAAAGGAGGCAAGAGATTTGGCTAAAGGACACAGGAGTCAGATAAAGAAAGAAAGAAACAAAGAAAATAGAGAAATGCGGCCCCATGCCCATGCAAAATATGTGCGCTTAAGCGACACCAAGGCGCGCATCGTGCTGGACAGCATCAAAGGCAAAGGCATCACAGAGGCCCGCGCGATACTTTTCCATTCTAGACGTTATGCGGCGGAAATCGCGCTAAAGGTGCTTAACAGTGCCGTTGCTAATGCAGAGCATAACTTAGGCATGGATGCGGACGAATTGTATGTACAAGAAGTACAGGCAAACAGAGGCAGCAGCCATTACAGCAGATGGCGCCTAAAGCCCCGTGCTAAGGGACGTGCAAACCGCATCGAAAGAAAAATGAGCCATGTATCCATATATTTAGGCGAGAAGACGAAGAAATAATGAGAAGGTGGTGAAAATTTGGGACAGAAGGTAAATCCCCATGGACTTAGGGTAGGAATAATTAAGGATTGGGACAGCGTATGGTACGCCGAAAAGAACTTTGGTGACCTTTTGGTGGAAGATAACCGCATACGTAAATATATCAAGAAGAAGCTGTATTTGGCAGGTGTTGCGCGGATAACAATTTCCCGTACAACAAGCCAAGTGCGCGTGACGATACACACGGCAAAGCCCGGTATCGTTATAGGCCGCAGCGGCCAAGCCATTGCAGAGCTTGCAGCCGAAGTACAAAAATTTGTGGCCGACCCCAAAGTTAAAGCCGTTATCAATGTTGAGGAAATAAAACGCCCGGAGCTTTCAAGCCAGCTTGTGGCCGAAGATATCGCCCGCCAGCTTGAAAATCGCGTCACTTTCCGTCGTGCAATGAAACAGGCTATGACAAGAAGCATGAAATTTGGATGCAAAGGCATTAAAACTATGGTATCCGGCCGTTTGGGCGGCGCAGACATCGCCCGTAGCGAAAGCTACAGCGAGGGCACAATACCCCTGCAAACCCTTCGCGCTGATATCGACTATGGTTTTGCGGAAGCTGACACCACTTACGGCAAGCTTGGCGTAAAAGTGTGGATATACAAAGGCGAAGTTATCCATAAGCGCGATTCTTCTAAGCGCGAGAGCATCCCCATGCCTCGTCGTGATGACAGGCAACGTCGCGACCGTGACGATAGACCAAGACGCGACAACTCCAGAAGAGAGGGGGCAAGAGCATAATGTTGATGCCAAAAAGAGTTAAAAGGCGTAAGCAGTTTAGAGGCCGCATGAAAGGCCGTGCCTTGCGCGGAAATCGCATAATTTACGGAGAATTTGGCCTCATAGCTATGGAGCCAAGCTGGATAACATCAAACCAAATTGAAGCGGCGCGTATCGCGATGACAAGATACATCAAGCGTGGCGGTAATGTTTGGATAAAGATTTTTCCAGATAAGCCAATAACTGCAAAGCCGGCGGAAACCAGAATGGGCTCCGGTAAAGGCGCGCCAGATTATTGGGTGGCAGTTGTAAGGCCCGGCCGCGTTATGTTTGAGCTTGACGGCGTTGCAGACGCCACAGCAAGAGAAGCTTTGCGTCTGGCCATGCACAAATTGCCGATAAAATGCAAAATAATGTCTAGAGAAGAATTGGATAAAGAGCTAGATAGCCAATTGAACAAGGAAGATGGTGGTATTTAGTGAAGAGTACGGATTATCTTAACGAGCTGCTCTCAAAATCCCCAGCGGAACTTAACACAGAGCTTGTGGATGCCAAAAAGGAGCTTTTCAACCTTAGGCTGCAAAATGCCACAAATCAGCTGGACAACACCGGAAGGATTAAAGAAGTGAGACGCAACATTGCTCGCATTAGAACCGTGATGACGCAAAAAGAACGCGGATTAGTCAGCTAGGAGGTAGATTGTGGCAGAGAACAATGTTCAAAGAAATCTTAGAAAAACAAGGATTGGCCGCGTAACCAGCGACAAAATGGACAAGACGGTTGTTGTTGCCGTTGAAACCAGCGTGCGTCATCCTCTGTATAACAAAATTATAAAACGTACCTATAAATTGAAAGCCCATGACGAGAAAAACGAATGCGGCATAGGCGACAGAGTGAGAGTTATGGAAACCAGGCCATTGTCTAAAGACAAGCGTTGGCGTTTGGTGGAAATCCTTGAAAAAGCTAAGTAATTTGTAGGGGCGAACTGCGTTCGCCCAAGCTAGGAGGTTTATCATGATTCAACAAGAATCAAGACTTGTTGCGGCAGATAATTCCGGTGCCAAAGAACTTTTGTGCATACGCGTACTTGGTGGTTCAGGGCGCAGATATGCAGGTGTTGGCGACGTAATTATCGCAACCGTAAAAGATGCAACACCCGGTGGCGTTGTAAAGAAAGGTGAAGTTGTAAAGGCTGTTGTAGTGCGCACTAAGAAGATGGTAGGCCGCGCTGATGGCAGCTATGTACGCTTTGACGATAATGCCGCTGTTATCATAAGGGATGATAAAAACCCAAGAGGAACTAGAATTTTTGGCCCGGTGGCCAGGGAATTGAGAGAAAAGCAATATATGAAAATCCTTTCCCTTGCCCCCGAGGTCCTCTAAGGCTTATCAAAAGGCATGTTGAGCCAATTTCTTGGCGTGATAGGCGGCAGATGTTTTGCCGTGGTTTTCGGTAAAACATTGAGAGCCGTGCGCCAGAAGAAATTGAGCGAAACAGCGTTTTGAAAGTCCTAATAGAAGAAAGGAGGGTCTAAAGTGGCCAGCAAAATTAAAAGAGGCGACAGGGTGATTATCACCGCAGGCAAAGATAAAGGCAAAGAGGGCAAGGTTTTGACGGTGGACCGCAAAAACGACAAAATTATTGTTGAAGGCGCAAACTTGATGAAGAAGCACAAAAAGCGCAGCCAGCAAAACCCAACGGCCGGCATCATCACAACAGAAGCACCTTTGCACATCTCTAATGTAGCCTTTATCCATAAAGGCAAGCCCACGAAAATTGGCTTTTTGGTTGAGACAACCGAAAAAGACGGTAAGACCATAAGAGTGAAAAAGCGTGTGGCGCGTGCTACAGGAGAAGTTATCGACTAAGATAGATGAAATTTACCCTGACGGTAAAAAACACTGTTAACGGGATAGGAGGTTTGATTTTGAACCGAGCAAGAGAATTTTATGAAAAGGAAATTGTTCCTGCGATGATGGAAAAATTTTCTTATAAAAATAAAATGGCTGTTCCTAAAATTGAGAAGGTTGTGGTTAATGTGGGCTTGGGCGAAGCTAAAGAAAACGCCAAGGCCATTGATGCCGCATCCGGCGACATCACCATCGTTACGGGACAAAAGCCAATTGTCACAAAGGCTAAAAAGTCTGTGGCTAATTTTAAACTAAGACAAGGTATGCCCATTGGCGTGAAAGTAACATTGCGCGGCGAAAAGATGTACAGCTTTGTGGATAGGGTGATAAACGTGGCCCTTCCTCGTGTGCGTGACTTTCAAGGCGTGTCCGGCGAGGCTTTTGACGGCCGCGGCAATTACACCCTAGGCATACGTGAGCAAATTATTTTTCCCGAGATTTCTTACGAAAATATCGACAAAATTAGGGGCATGAATGTCATCATCGTGACAACGGCAAACAGCGACGAGGAAGCCTACGAGCTTTTAAGACTGTTTGGAATGCCCTTCAAGCGGGCGCAGTAAAGGAGGGATGCCACTTGGCAAGAAAAGCTTTGATATTAAAACAGCAAAGAAAGCCTAAATTTAAAGTAAGGGCATATTCACGCTGTAAAATTTGCGGGCGGCCCCATGCCACATTGCGCAAATATGGCATTTGCCGTATATGCTTTAGAGAACTGGCGTATAAAGGCCAGATTCCTGGTGTGAGGAAAGCCAGTTGGTAGAGACTATTAGGCAAGGAGGTTTAC
>Ga0123355_10020763_pt1 | contig 10499 bp, 7 predicted proteins | sample TergutEmb28metaG_3_FD_89872 | JGI IMG/M metagenome (GOLD analysis project Ga0123355, IMG submission 89872) | Embiratermes neotenicus P1 segment gut microbial communities from Petit-Saut dam, French Guiana - Emb289 P1 | ecosystem: Host-associated > Arthropoda: Insects > Digestive system > Gut ... | reverse complement strand
TGGTTTTGGGGGGGAAAGAGAGGAAAAAAAGGAGCTATGAGAAAGCAAGGGGGGAGGGGGGGGGGAAGGATAAGAGGGAATTGGGGGGGGGGGGGGGGGGGGGGGGGGGGCATGGACTGGATTGATCTAGCTCAGGATAGGGACAGGTGGTGGGCACTTGTATGTACAAGGGTTCCATAAAATGCAGGGAACTTCTTGACTAGCTAAGAACTGGTTAGCTTCTCAAGAAGGTTTCTGCTCCATGGAGTAAGAAAGTGAGTACCAGAAATTAATGAGGAAGAGGAATAATTAACCCCACATTAATCCTTGAAACTTGAGGTGTGTTTCATTGCAGCTGTAGGTATTAAAGGACAATTCACAAGTATTTCAATGAATTCCACAAGTAAGTCTAACTCAAGAAGGTATGATGGTTACTCTTTTTTTAAACTGAAGTAACAAAGGGCGAATTTAATGACATAAAAACCATGGCCCCAAAATCACTTTTTGCTTCTTATGAAGTTATGTACAGAATCATCCAGTGCAACAAGTTACACACAACTGGAGAAAATTTAATTCTTTCTGCTCCTACTGATAATGTCAAACAGTACATGTTTTGGGATGTCTTCTTTGTAATTCTTTGGTTAATGCAGTTTTGCTAAATTTACAAAACTTTCATATTCATACAATCATACAAAGCCTAAAAATTTCATCCACAGTGATTATTTTTCAACAGGTTTTTTTTTATCTTGGCATAAGAAATACAAAGAACTGGTTAAATGTAAATTATCATTCAGTGTCTTGTAGAAACTATGATGAGAATGAATGTGTGAAAAAGTGAGATGGGGTGTTGGAGGGAGAAATGGTTTCATACAACTGTGCATGTTCATATTTCTTGTTGGGGTAAGTATAGACAAAAGTGAACTCAACACAGCACAGACCTTCATTACAATCATGGTCACTCTGATACTGAAGAAACTCTCCATTCTTTATGGAACTGAAGGTTTTTTACCATCTTTAAGAATAGCTGGTTGAGTACTGATTCTTTCCATGTAACCACTTTAATCTCCCAGGGATCATATGAGTTAAGAAGTAATCTGGAGCAGCTGGTGCTTATTTGCAAATATCAGACATCTGTATGTCACCACCACATCTCCATTCACGGATTCACTGCCAAGTTAGCATTTTGTATGGCTACTACTGTGATTCATGTGACCATATGTGGCAGTATATTTTTCACAATTTTACTTATAACCACGTACCAAGTAATTATGGATCAGGGTAAAATCTGGAAAAGTTTGGAAGAATCCTGCAAAGAATCAACAGAATTAATATGAGAAGAAGACAACATGGGGGTTAACAATGATAAAGAGAAGTACCTTCAAAACAGAATCTAAACAAGAAGTAATAAGAAAGTGAATAGGAAAGTGACAGTGATTTCTGTGACGATTTTTCTTCAGGGTATTTTGTAGGTAAAGATAACTACAAATATAGGAAAGAGGTACAAACTAATCTTAGTCTTGTGTGGACAATTTAGATATTCCCTTCTGGGTTCAAAATGTGCTGCACAATGAACATGTTACCTTCAGAATTCCAATCCTTTACATAAGGGCTTGGCACTTGCTGACATGTGCTGGCTGAATTCAACTTTAAACTTAAATAATCCATGCCCCTACTGTAGGATAAATTAATAATGAGATAAGCATGAGCATTTTCACAACATAATGATATCTGATGAGATAGCAGATACATATATATATATATATATAGACACACACACACACTTGTACATTTATTTAATATTTTTACCACCACTGGTTGTCAACATTTTTCAATTTTTCCCAGCCAAATTCCATTTTTATTACTGTTAGGAACGAATCTTCACCTGTCATACTGCCTTTCAAGCTGATAACTAGTGAGATCTTTATGAACATACAAAGCAATATTCATGCCACAGATACATACATCATCACTTTCAATCACTTTAAGTTCATCACAGTCAAATAATGTTGCCTGCAACCTGAGTCATTCAAATCGAGTTATTCTTTGTACTTGTTTATGCTGCATACATGTTCAAGCAGAGGGACTTGACAGCTGCTTATCCGGAAATACCCTTTCAGTTATGTCTTACAAACACTTCATGTATTTGAGAGTCTGCAGTTATTTGTACTACTATGTAACTAACATAATCAATTTAATTATGACTGCTGTGCTTCTTAAAGATGCTATGTTGACCAATAAAAGAAGTTCTCAACTAGCCAATTTTATTTTTCCCTAATTCAACAATGAATATTTTCCTTTATGCTCCTTCTCAAAATGGTGTTTGTTATCATATTATTTCATTACAGAAATGCTTCTGTGACAGAGAAAACAAACCATTTAAACTGTATCTTCACTAAAGAAGTATTTGCTGCTCCATACATAATTACAAATTCTGCTTTCCTCACAAACTTTAATGTCTTTAATGCCATGTTTCAATTAAGTGTTATAATAATAACATGATGCACTACATGCACATCTGATTCACAATTATGAACAAAATTCCACTGATCAAAGGTCTACTATATAGTTCATAGTTTAAGGAATACTCCAGGCTTTGCTAGAAGAAACATGTTACTTCAGTTGGCAGAATGATCACCAATGCTCAGGTCAGAGCAATGTGGCACAACTTGCCCCACCGTAACTACCATCCTACCCACCAGTCTGAGAAGCAGAATTGGGAGCAAGGAACCTATTCCATGAGATAATATAGTTTACTTACTGCTTGTCTGCAACAGGCACTTACTACATGTTTGCAACTGTTTTTAAGTTAAGCTTCAAGAAATGACAATTTTCTGCTTAAAAATAAAATCACTTATTCATTCTTTTACACTGTCCCCATTTCTTGGTTTACAAATCAAAACTTCACAACAGCTGTCTCAGGCATCTGCAGGTTGGATAAAACCGGAGTGCATATCACATGTAGTTTGTCAACCCATTTTTTATGTAATCACAAGATCATGAGTCAGAGAAAGCTTTCAACATGCTACAGATGGCAGAGCAAAGGGGCCCTGGAGCCCACCCAGCCACCTATATGATGGGTACCAGGTCATTCCTGGGGAGGCAGAGTGGTTGGGGCATGTCATTAACCACACACCTCCAACTAGCACCAAGGTCAAAGAAAGAGTAAAGCTACCTGTGCTCCCCCTCTGGGCCTTCATGGAAGGTTACAGGATGAAATTTACTTCACTTTTTACAGATGTTAAAGCAACAAACAATGTGTACATATAAGCTCTACTTGGCAGCTATCTCGAAGTCTGGGAAATGAAATATGACTACCTGTGACATACGAATGGGACTGTTATATATCACCACTGATTTAGGTGTGTGTGTGAGTCTGGTTGCTGCTTTTGAGATATGCCAATCTATTGTATCAAGCCAACCAAAGTGTTCACTGTTGGTGATAGTAAGAGATTTTATACCTGTAGTCTTCAGACTTATGCATGACAGCAGCCACAAGGGACATTTTAAGGCATAACACAGCCTAGAAGATGTAGTGCAAAGGCTAAACAAGAAAAATATGTCAGTGCTATTTGTGAACTGTAAACTTGGAGAATTGAAAAACAGTATGTTTGGTTCTGGCCACATTAACAATGCATCATGCAGCAACAAACTGGAGGACACACCTAAAAAGCCAGAATTGATAAGGCACTATACACATGAGTGACAAGCTCATGCTCTGGAAGAGACCAGAGGAGTTTCATCTGCACACTTGGCATGAATAAATCACAGCAGTTCTCTTGCTTGGAGTGGATTCAACAGTGGAAATTCCCATGGCTGAAATAAGCTCACGGAACGTGTCACTCGCAATCAGTTGGCATTTGAGCATACAAACCTGGCAAGTTTTGTGAGATTTGAAATGTTCACACAGTTCTGATGAACATTCAAGCACAATGGCATGCTATGCTTTGTCAACTGGTAAACAGTAATGGATGTTTCAGAGCCATTGTGCCTCCATCTTTGTTGTCCAGCTGTCTATTGGTCCTGAAGTTGGAGACATTACACTCCTCCACAACATCAGTAACTACATAGCAGTCAACATGATGTGACATCTGAGAAGGCTTGAGTCTTCATCTAGCTGAATTATCAGGATAATACATGTCTTAATAATTTAACTTTTCTTAGCACAGGAATCTTTTTATCTATGCTGTTGTTTGGAACTTTTTTTAAACTTACAAAATTATTGCTGGTACTAAATTTGTAATTGCTTGGTGTATACATTTATGCTATTTTAAACATAACAATCCATCAGGCTACTAATAGGGGCAGAAAGTTAACTATTTGTGATTGATATGACCACAAACTTAACAGCATTTGATTTGCCTATTACAGTGTTATTTTAAACACTTAGTAGGAATTTTGACTTACCTTTGAAAGATGTTTTGCTCACAAATAAATCTCAAATACCACATTTTTCAAAAATATAAGCTGATATAAGATGAACCATCTTTACTATCTTTAATTTTCTGGAAAATGTCTCTAAAGAACATGTTTAATGTTGTGTGCAATTATATGGTGATTCCCCATTTCTCAGGTGATGAATTAAGAAAATTTTCTTGCCTTATATTGCAGTAAACACAGTATAACTAGGCAAGTAGTGTATCGCAGCCTTTGCTGCTCTGAATTGTCATTCCTTACTTTTACAACATAATGTACAAATCTGTGAGTTAGGGGAGGGTGAAATGAAGCCTCAAGGAAATGATTATGGATTTAAAACTTGTCCTACAATACCAATATGTGCTTGGTGTGGCTGAGAAAAATGACATTTTCAAATATTATTGAAATTCAATAAAAATATATGAAAGTTCTGAAGTCAATTTTACTTCTAGACCATTCAGTCAGCACCCACACATCAGCCCCTAATTATTAGAATATCATATAATAATATCAATGATCTAATAAAGGATTATACTTCATTTGCCTTCTGAGCTACCAGGTGATTTACTAATATATTCACTGTCGGTGTGATTACATGGATGAGTTTTGGTTATCAGACTTGATCCATGACGCATGTCATCGTCTGGTTCTTCCATCCTCAAAGGGTCGTTACTTGTAGGTTCATCTATGTAAGAAGAAGCAAAATAAGCAAACAGTAAATTTCATGTTTATAAATCCCATATTTAGCAATGTGGTGTAACTGTGCAACAAGTGTAGTCTTACACTGTACCCAGTGGAATCACCTCAGTTGAAACATATCAGTAATAATGCATAGCGAGCCTCAGACACCCTCTCCAAGTGGGGAAATTTGGTGCAACAGGCCTGCTACACTGGAATGTGCATCCAATTAAACCAGCGGTCTTTCATTATACATTTTGCAGACTTCCCAATTATATTTAAAGGCCCAAACTTATCAGCCCACACTGTCAGTAGGTTCACAATTTTAAGGATTATGGAAGTCAGGGCTACAGCCCACCTGGATAAAAAACCCCTCTCATAACACACAGCCAAACCAGAAACAAACTGTGTCACATCCCCTGAAATGAAGACGTAACCACCACCAGTGTCAGCCAAACAACCTCCCCACATATTTAGGAAGGCAGATCTGTCACCCTGCCTGACTCATCATTAGATGAACTTAGCATTCTACAGGGTCAAGTCCTCCAGCCTCAGCAGGCCCAGGCTCCCTGATCATACCAATCAGAACCCAAGGAATGGCAGCTCCTCAGGCACAGAGAAGCTAATGGTAACAGTTAAGATTCACTGTTTCCAAGGTGGCACAAGAGCCACAATAAAATCTAACACAGGCATTAAACCCTTGAAGTCATTCTCAGGTTCTGTGATGGTGTCAAAACCTCCACAACATTGACACCATACAGGAAGGCAAGGACCTCTCTGAACACATCTCCCATAAAATGCAAAAACTAATACCCACATCATGAGACAGGGTTTCAAGACAGTCTATCATTGTTGCACTGCCTCCTTCTTCCACTCCTTAAATACAGAGACAACCACCCTTCTCAGCAGCCCCCCACCAAGGAAAGACAGTATTTGGTCATACATCACTATTTCAAGGTGATGTGACCAAGCAAACAAAGATTTTCAAAACAAATTTCAACCGAAAGGTTTCACAACTTACTGAAACAAATCTGCCATAGCCAGCATAATCCCCACTTCCAAAGATCATAAAAACATTTTAAAATTTCTGAAATAAATAATGTTCAATTCAGCTTTCTGAAAAGTGCCAGCACAACACCCTACAATGCGAGTCTCCCCAAAATAATTCAAGATTAGTTACAGGCACCTGGGTTTCCAGTTCAAAACATGATCTCCAAGTCAGCCTGGAGTACAAAGAGCTGCACATCTGACAGCTTGACAATATCCCTTCGAGTAACAAGGACTTAAAACTAACCCACACATGATGTTTTACAATTACAGTAGACTCTTATGTGCCATGGACTCCACTGCCTTGGTGTGCATGGTGCCCATAGTACCACCCAGGTGTATGGCTCCTCATGCATGTGGCTACTGAACTGGCCAGCAGTGCTTGTGGGAATATAAAATCAGATTTGAACCATATATTGCTCCTTTTGTGCATTGTGTATGATATGGGAACACAGTACTCAATCCTGAGGCTGTGCTTTCTTCCACAACCTCACAGGAAAAGACAGCAAAATAAGTCGTCAAAGGTCAAATAGACAACTCCCTGTCATAATTAGCCTAGCAATAATGCTGTAATGAATGCAGGTTTCAGACATATAGTTTCATCATATTTAATAATGTCACACATGTTCAGCTGCTACTCGCACAGTTTACGTGATCATAAGTTTCAATTTTGCAGTTCCTTGGGTGCATGGCAAATGCATGACATGTGGTTCGCAACTGTACAGCATTTACCATATAACTTGGTTATGCTAATGTGGGACAAAGAGTTTCTGCATTTTCTTGTATACTGTAGTAAGATGGCTAACTTGTGTCTGCTGCAGGTGGAGGAAATAATTAGCTGTCTTTTAGACTTAGAAATATGATGGCAACCAGAAGAACTGACTTATTACTACGTGTGTTCATCGTGATGGCAGAGGACAGCCCAGGTTCCAAGCCAGAAAATGATCATGCTAGTGATGAAACACAGAAATTTACATTATTTAAAGCAGTGGAGTTTAAACACCATTACATATAAGTTCAGCAATAAAGTGAAATTTTATTCATGGAAGACGGTACACACACTGAAGGGGTATGTACTAAAATATATGGAGGAGATCGTTAAAGTGAATTTAATAACAGAAAAAAATATGAAATATATTGACAGTTCAGATGTGAAGTAGACACAGAGGCATAAATGAATCTGAGGAGGTTTTTCATCCTAGAACTAATTCTGTAAATGATAAGAAGTGTGATCTGCTTGCAGATTCCTACAGAATTTCAAATAAGTGGAAGAATCAATTCAATCATTTATGAACATATATGGGACTAAGGCCACAGGGCATGCCGAAATGCATACATCCAATCCACTAATACCTGGACAGAACTAAAGCCTCTGAGGTTGACATGGCTACTGGTAGTAGAAATGATGTAAGTCACAAGGTACTCATCAAATTTGAGCAGAATTAATCCTATCAGAAGGTAGAACAGTATGTTTTGAGCACTGTTAACTTATAATGCTATGTGGGGACACCCACATGTCACTCCATCTCTGATTTAATCCCGTTTCACCTCACAAGCTTTTCTCCCTCTGTACAATTCTCCATTACACATCACAGCAGTGCTCTCTCTCTCTTCCCTGTCCTTCTCTCATCGTACACCTAGCCTCCACTCACAGCTCCAAACCAAGCGCACTTTCCCTTCACAGCACCTCAACAAGAGTATTTACGCTACTAGCCATGCCTACCAAACCTGCCAACTAACCAATGGAGGGCAGGTTGAACAGCGAGAATTCTGTATATAAGACCAAGTTTCCAACCAGAGATTCATTCCTTCAACATCAGCATCCAGCAGAAGACACATCTACAAGAATCATTCAAGCCAACATCAAGAAAGACTAGCAGCATCAAGAGTAAGAAAGACTGAACAGCAGCAATATCAAGAAGGGCAAGTCAGCCCCTAACACATCAAGATGGACAGCCAGTCCCGTATAAGGAGGAGTAATTTGGTCGGTGACAACAGAAAGGAGTAGGATTGTCGGTGACAGTCCAGAAGGGAGTAACGTTGTCTGACACCAAACATCACGACACATAACGAGGGACGGGTGCCTGCCGGGCTGTCAGCTACAGGCCGCACTAGTGCCCTGTGTGCCCTGTGTGCCTGTGTGCCTGAGTGTGAACTACCAGCCGACCACTGCTACAGCAGACCTATCCATGCCGCCATCTGCCAGGGTTCCACACGCTCAGATGCACTGTGCATTCACGTTCGAGATGTCATCCCAAGCAGACCACCAGCGAGGCCAGGAGAAATTACCCGAACATATCATTACAAAACTATTACGCATCTACTGTACGACACTGACCAAAATAAATATCATATGTGTTTTACTGTGATTGTCACTTAACAATCCCACAGTATCCCACAGCTATTTGGTATGTGGAACTTCCAACTTCGCTTTTGGTTTGCTTGGTTTATTTGTGCCAGGAAGGCACAGGTAAACCAAGAGGAAGCTGAACTGGAGAGGGCAAATTGGCATCTACATTGATAATGTTTACTTACTGGGTGAAAAAATAAATATTATAAAGAAAAACAAAGGAGCTTTATTAGCAACTAGTAATGGAGGGTGGTACAGAAGTAACTAGAAGTAGCTTCTTCACTAACAGAGTGCAGGACAGTATCAGTATCAGTATCCTTTGAAAATGTTGCAAGTTCAAAACTCTAGGAAGGATGCTACCAAATCAAAATTGCACGCTACCATTCTGTCCAGATTATGTTGTCTTCCAGTTTATCTAAGTACATAAATATTAAAATATACAGCAAGTAATTTTGTCTTTTGTTTTATTTAGGCATAAAACACTGTCTCTCACATAAAAGGAAGAACAAAAACTGAGGATGTTTGGGAAGAGGGCTCATGAAGATACAGTAGCATAGGCAATGCTTTAATTTCCTTTTTATGTTTCAAGAACTAAGATCTAGCCACTGCTGACTTTGTGCATAGCAAGAGAGATGAGTTGCTAACTGGATGTTAGCTTTAGATAAGCCAGGCACATCTCGGACAGCAGAGATTATTCTGACTGTGGCCATGTAAAGTGACAATGGTGGAAGCAGGCTCTGCACACATTCATTCTAAAGGAAAGATGATTTGCAGCATAATTTTGATCCACCTAGCTTCAGGTAAGCATTGTAAATTATAATCACTGACAAGTGAATAAGGAAAAAATTTGGAAATTTCTATGCCAGCCCAGACCCAACAGTGACCAGTGACTAGACCTCATTAGTTACCGTATATTGTGAAATGTCCAGCATCATAGTACACATAGTTGTGTAGCATTCCAGTCTCTAGCATTATGGTGTGAGTGTACACGCTGGGCAAGGTGCCTAGCAAGCAAATATCAGCACATTCCTAGTTCACTATTTGAGATAAGCCCAACCAATGCACATAACATCGAACTGGGGAGTTTCCAAGACGATCGTTTTTCCCATATCGGGCAATATACCATTTGGGGCCCCTGTGACCAAAACCCCAAGGGAGCTAACACTACCAAGTAACAGCACAACCTGGGTGGAAACATCACTATACTAACATGGTAAGGGGGAAGGGGCTGCTATTTCACACCTAGAACCCTGCTGTTACAATATTTAGACCTAAAAGGTAGGGAGTAACAGGGGGCTGCAGAAAACTGCATAATGACAAGCTTCATGATCTGCACTCCTCTATACTACTCATGAGATCAAATCAGGGAGGATGAGCTCGGTGGCATATGTGGAAGAGAAATGCAAACAGGGTATTGCTTGGGACAACACTACTTGAAAGGCCTAGGCAAAGATGAGAGAATAATATTCATATGGATCTTTAATTTTAATAAAATATGGAATTTCATGACATTTTAATTTACTTATGATGTTTAATGAGAGATTTTCACAAGTCTTCAATGTCAAATTTCATGGAAACATAACCAGTGGGAACCATGGACAGACAGCGAGACAGACATGATGAAACCAATAGGCACTCTTTGCTGTTCATGAAAATGCACCTAATGGGATAGGGATTCAGGACAGGGACAAGAAGAGGTGGGCTACTGTGTGCTCATCATCAGGAGGTACTTGTCTGTATATGTAGCAGTTGGTATGTGCTATGCTGAAAATAATGAAATTATATAAAATTACTTAAATATATATATATACACTGTCATTGAAAGTATAAAACATTGTTATCAGTAAAATTTCTGATTATGTTAAAAGATTCTGAATAATAAAAAGTACTGTATTTCAGAAAATGCAATCAATTCTTATGTTATAGTGGAACTGTTGTACATACCATAATGTTGGCTGGCTGCTAGCAAGGTTGGGGTGGAACTGGTTTTTATTCGTGTTGATGCAGGAGTATTGATTGGTTAGTCTGGTGG
>Ga0123355_10020762_pt1 | contig 10499 bp, 7 predicted proteins | sample TergutEmb28metaG_3_FD_89872 | JGI IMG/M metagenome (GOLD analysis project Ga0123355, IMG submission 89872) | Embiratermes neotenicus P1 segment gut microbial communities from Petit-Saut dam, French Guiana - Emb289 P1 | ecosystem: Host-associated > Arthropoda: Insects > Digestive system > Gut ... | reverse complement strand
GGGAAAATCTCACTCGACTTAACGATGTCTGGACTACAGTCACCGGCCTCGAAACCACATACGATGTAACTTCGGGGGGTGAGTGTATTTCAGTTACAGGTGACACAGTTGGTCGCCCGACGAGAGATGGCTAAGATAAAAGTATAAAGACAAGCAAATTGTGGAATGTCCGCAGAGCGTAGCACTTCGCTGCATTCGCTCTGTTATTTTCTCTAAATTTTAAATTTATAATTATACTCAGGAAAAACACTAAAGTTCCAGGTTCTTGAAATGTGACTTCCCACGTTTTACACAGCACATATTTTGAATTTTCTCCGTGTCACAGCAATACGTCTATTACAATAAGCATCTCTGAAATTGTGTGATATCGTTCTTGTACCTATATCGTAAAGAAAGAGATTTCCCATCGATCATTTTCGAATGTTGTGTTCTGCTCATCAAAATTTTCTCTCAAATCTCTACGTCTTCACGTAAATATTTCTTATTTTTGACAGATTTAACCACAACTGAAGTGGGACAAATTTTAGTAGAACGCCCCAAATAGTACATTCCACGAAAATCCGTCCGGTGGGAGGCACATTGTTTCATGTGGACAGACCTGATGAGACTAATGGTCACTTCTCGCAAGGCATTGTTAACGCACCAAATAATGAAAGTTGAGAACTTATCAATATGGCATGAAATATTTTCACACGCACACGCACGCACGCCCTCACACACACAAACCCACACATACGCACACCCACGCCCAGGCACATACATACATACACGTGTCGCAGCTTCCTATCGTCGTCCTAGTAGAAAATCAAGGAATTCCACCCCTGTACACCCCTAAACTTACTTTTGAATCGCTATTTAGCAATCAAAATCTTTGAAAGCATTTCAAGTACTAAGCAAACATTTCAGGCAAGATGAACTGCCGGCTAAAAAATTCAAGCAGCACAATTATATACAGCATGATAAAATCCATAAAACATTGGCGAATAGTTCGGAAGGTTTCATACGCTCGTAACCAGTGACACTAAGATGACACTCAGAGAGAACCTTCAGATCATCAGGTCCCTCTGCACAGACATTATGTTACACAGACTTTGAAAATAGCTTACACCATAATCATGCATTTAATTTGTAACAGCATTTGCTTCTTATGTCATTACGGCTCGTGGTATTCTAAATGGGTAGATGTCAGCTAATCCAGAGTCTAACAAGAAGCTCTGGGAAGACTCTGTGAAGAGTACTTTCGTTTCGACGCCATCCATTTGTGAGGCAGCGGGCAATACAAATTAGTACTTACTTGTCTAATTTCCATTAATATAAATTCGGACTGCAGCATTTAAATTTTCAAGATATAAATTCACAAACCAGTTTCCCACTGTTGCAATCACAATAATACTAATAAGCATACAAAAATAAAATATAACATAAACAAGCTACAGTTTGCAGCAGCGCGGATTCTACTTGCCTATATTATTTGTTACAGTTCAGCGTATTGAAAGGCGCTGCCGGTAATACAGACTGGAGTTGTCCAGTTCATTATACCAAGTAATGTCGTTTACAATTCAAGCAACGAATGCTTGTGGTGGAGCAGAATGGGAGGAAAGGAACATCACACTAGATCGGATAAGCGTGTAGTTAAAGTGGGAGTAAGTACTATACGCCTTCAGCACTCAGGCAGCCAGTTACTCGCTCAGATGCCTCGAGGGTAGTTACCCTCACATTTTTGTCACAACCTGCGAGTCGTACCGTTGTCTCGCGTAGACTGAAAGTTTGAAGTGAATTTGCATATACCGGAGAGATCGAAATAGTGTAAAGTAGAGGTACAATTCACGTTAGAACAGGCCATAAAGACCCAGAAGGGAAGTAGAGGTATAGGTCTATTTCTTCTTGGACCTCGGCGTTAGATGAGGTAGAGTAGTCCAAGCCATGCCACAGCCGTTTTACCTCCGAGAGAGAGACCCGGTACCCCTTGTATAGGAGGCTGGGCGGGCCCCAGTGCCGGTCTGGACGGATGCGGAACATCTTGTCCCCACCGGGATTCGATCCCCGAACCATCGAAACGGTGTCGTTCATTAAATTTAAATATCTGCATGTATTACATTTCATAACAAAAATTATACTTTCATATGTAAAGTGGTAACCACGTGGCCTTAGGTAACATTAATTTTAATGGTCAATACAAATGTTTAATAATGTCGAGACTGTTGCGAATATGTTCATACATTACTTTTATGGTGAGAAATCTCCGTTGGTATTAACAACTCACAAAAATGTATATTAACACAGTCACATAAACAATAGTTTTATCAATTTATGCCCTAAATAAATCGATAAAACTGGTGTTGTGTGTGAATTTGCTAATACCAGGACGCTGATAAGTCCTTAGCTCGACCAGGAAAGAAACAAGCTGCGCCTGTCAAAAGTGTGATGGGCAGAGGAATGGATTGATTTGGCTAGGGTAGGGACAGGTTGTGGACACTTGCGAATGTGGAAATGAACCACCAAGTTCCATAAAATGCGGGGAATGTAGCTTGTTTCCTTCCTGGTCGAGCTAAGGACTTATCAAGCACCCCTGTACATACGTACTTGTGGCTTAATAGCTTGGGGCTGCTGACTGATGAAAAACATTTGAAAGGCCCAGAATAACAGAGATGGAGGTTAAGCAAAGTCTTAGGTGAAGTACCTGGGGTAAATATGTAGAAGAAATCCTCTCAGAAACGTGCCTGTGGCGTGTTTGTATTAGCGTTGTTGAACTGCTGGGTATTACAGTCAGGAATTCGGTTAATTACGAGATAAAATTATTAATTTAAGGAAAACAAAATATGGGAAATTCATTTTTTTTTTTGAGAAAGGGAAGCTGTTAAATTAACTAAATTCCCTCTATTAACACATACAGTTATAGGCCTATGTTGAGTTGAACCAAATACCCTCGTATGGGTGTGAAACCTGCATCTTCTCTCGAATTTGCAAGATCTGGGGCTTCGTCTTGTACACATGCTCAATTACCTTTCAATTCTAATATCCAAGTTTTATGACACAATCTTGGAAGCAGGAATGTACGTGCTGTACATCCTAGGGTCATCGGCACATACCTGCACATTGCGGGTCCGACTGAAACTCTTTAGCACAAAGAAACTTAGTAGTTTGCAATACCGTTTTGGGACACTCCGTTGTGTTATGTATATAAAGGATTAAGAAAAACGGTTAATATAACTAATTTCTTTGGTTCTGTTAAAATAAATTAACTTCATTAACAAAATTAGTTGTGTTGACGGTCTTTTTAAACTCTTGGTAATTTGTTTTGTTAAACTAGCATTATTAGGAGATCAAATCAAAGATGAAATGGACTGGGCACTTATAAACTATGGGAAGACGTAAAACGTGTACAAAACCTTTGTCGCCAAACCTCAAAAGAAGATGTTACTTCGATTTTGACGTAAATGAAGGGATAAAATTATATCAAGGCCTCGTTTTACGCCCTAGTTGTGTTCTTGAAGAAGGTGGGTGTAAATCAAAAAGGTGTACATCAAAATTATATCCCCATAAAAAGTCTTAAATACAAGGAAATAAACCAGACAAAAGGTGTTAAGCTGAAAGCGTGAAGGTGGAAATTAAAAAATTGAGTAAATTTTTAGGGGCCTTGACGCAAAAAACCGTAAAACATACAGGCGTAAATCAATGCCTTGGTGTAAAGTGATTTTAAAGAAACAGGACCTGTACTGAATTAATCTGACTCGACGATTCCCAGTGGGACGCTTTCGTGAACATTGAAATAGGTTATCAGATCTCATATACTTCTAAAAGGCGGACAACGTATTGACGAGCTGACAGACTGTTAACTGCCAAGTTAAGGATAATGCTCCACGGAGGTAGTTATTGCTGTTTTCGGTTATCATTCTCTGATTACATTCGATTTAATGACACCAACACACGTTCTGTAACTTAATATTCCATTTTCCTCAAAAGTGAAATCTGAATATTAAAATTGTTGTTACTCCTGATCGAATTTCAAATATTTTTCAAATTCATATGAAACATATCCTTTAAACTGTAGATGTTGTTACCTTTCTTTGTGATAGCTAATATACTGTAATTAGAGTTTATGCCATAAAGAACAACAGAATACAAATATCTTTTTAAAAAAAGTTAATAGACCGTCATATAATTTCTGCGCTCTGTAAGTAGTTATCAGTGAACTTTACCAATATCAGGTACTGCAAGGTAAAGTGGGACTGTTTTAGCCTACTGGCAGCTGGAGTTGCAGCTTTGACGTCATGTTGTAGCATGCCTGTCCGTCTATCCGTAATTTCTTGTGTATCATTGTAGCAGAACCCTACTATCGGAGCGATCTAAGTGGTAGGATATAAATCTTATCCAATCTTACTGCACCCCTGACTTTGGCGAACGAGTCATTATGAAATAAGCAAAAGCCCCGGTGTGTGTCACCATAATTTTAAATACCGATTCGAAGGCTTAATTGCCAATCGCCAATTTCCTATTAGCCTACTTTCCAGGACAGAAGAGGGGCTTGTAATTTCTTCGCTGTGGGTGTGCGTGTTGTGTGTACCGTCTGACCGGGCCGGGCTTGCTTCCAGAACGTTTTTAACGCTTGCTTTCAATTTTGAGGCGACTTTGCAGAACAACTGGAATAGCTACTGTTACCTTCGTCTTGTCTGTCCGTCCTCATGGACATCGGCTACTACCATGGGACATACTTTCGTGGCACATCATGTTTGGGAATCTTAAAATTTATTCATGTCTGTGCATTAATAAACAATTCACACAATTGTGTCATTGTATTAATCATGTTTGAGATTTGTAGTAGAATGTATTGACACATTCCGACTGTGGTTAAAACCGAAAAAAAAACGCATTTTACACGCAGACGTACGTATGTGTATGACCTATCTTCATATTCGATAAAAAAAACTGTGTTCTGTACCAGATAGGTCCTAAGGGCAAACAGAGTATTTACAGTTGAAGGAACCTGTGTTCTCTGTGAGGTGAGAGAGGGCTGAGCATTTAGCATGGTCGATCGTAAACGTCGAGTGCCGACGTTAAAGAAATAAGGTGGTAAATCTCCCCGCCTATAAATCTGCTGAGTCACAGCGAAATCTGACGGTATTAAAATCCTCGATCATTTTTTTGGGAGGGTGGGGGGAGGGACTGTGCACGAATTTAACATATACGGACAATCACAGATGGAACACGCCAGAAGCTTTACAATACGTGGGCATTTCCTACGTCGTTCGGTGCCGATTCGGTCGAAATGATTCCCTCACACCTCAGGAAATGTGGTGGTTAAAATGCGAATGTACAGAAGCATCGTAACATGCTCCATAAAACAAACGGAAATTCAATGGGTTTGGGTATGTAGCATGCACAATAAAACAGAATTTGACTAGAAACCGAAAGAGAAGTCACGAACTGACAGATCTATGCATAGAATGCAGAGGACATGGCGTGATGAATTAATAATACATGGAATTACACCTCCACTACCCCATATACCCTCATGGGGTGGTGCTTAGTTAATTACAAGGTTAAATTTGCTTTAAAGACACAGCATATGAGAGTATTCATCTGGCTCACTAACTCGCCCTCCCCTTACGTTACTGCTGTTGATATGGTCTCCAAACAACAGCACTTGAACGGACGAAATCAGATTGTCATACGCTCTTCTTCAACACAAGGATGGAAATCTTAACCTTTCCAATGTAAACCCTCCGATTTCGCAAAGCTCGTCGGTTTTGGTGTTCATATAGGCCTACTACAGATATAACAAGACAAGCTATGTAGTGCAATTTACGAATTTGTCAGCATCTCGGACTGGAGCGTCGATGATGAATGAGTGTGGGACAGAAGGTAATGTTAAAGCGTTCGCAGACTAATGCAGGTACCACCCCGGCATATACCTGAAAATACTGAGTAAAACCATAAAGAAACCTCAGAGTAGCCGCTGTACATGCCGAAACTCGTAGCCTGCACCTCCACTGTTCAAACACAGAGCCTGTCCAATATCACACAGGCAAATAAAATAATGCTAAATGTATAACCATATGCACATTTCTTAATTTCAAACTATCGCCGTGTTCTTAATGTTGTATGCTTTCTTCTGGGTAATTCCTCGCCTCTGAATTGTATATACCGACGTTTCGGAACACTCTGTTCCATCTTCATAGGCAGGTAGGTAGGTACCTACCTGCCTATGAAGATGGAACAACGGACAGAGTAGATTGGAGTTTGTAAACCTGTGTAACACAACTATAACTAACTGTGTTAGACAGGTATAAAAAGTCCAATCTAGTTTATTATAAACACAACGGGGATGACGAACCTCATGAACGGACAGTGTGTTCCGAAACCTCGGCATATAAAATTCCGATGCCGGGGAATTACCCAGAAGAAAGCATAAAACATGCACAATTGGTTGGAACAAATGTTGTAGATCATAAGGAGATCTACGATTTGTGGCAGAACAAGTAGTTTTCTATGAAACTGATAGTCTGGTACGAGGTTCGTCCAAATATGTGACCCGTGTTCACTAAACCCCACTCTCAAGACAACTCTCAGTGCATTTCCCCATTTTACTGACTCAGTTCCCTGATCTCGCAGGTGAGGACGGATAAAGGGACAGACAACCCATATGTTCATGCCACGCGTATTGTATAAAGCATAATACACATTAAACTTAAAAAAAAATTGTTTACATGTGAAATGTGCGAATAGCCTACTCACCATTCCTCCAACAGCCGTGTATATCATAAGTGCGAGCAATAATCCAGCGTGTCCGAGGCCTGACCGCACTCCGGACCAAAGATTCCGACTGGAGTCAGGTCCTGCCTCCAGTTCCTTTTTACTATCACCATTCATTTCTCCCATATGTCATACATCACCTACAGTTGTCCACCATTAGCATGTCTGATCCGGACTGGCAAAGCGCAGCTACTGTACACAGACGCCACTACACCGACGTCTAGAGCGAACTCTGTATACGCTGAGATTCAACTACAACTCATTCTTAGGCTGTCGACGCTCACAAGCCGCTCACTTTCAGAACTAGAATGGATCCAAATGGGAGAATGGAAATTAAGTTTAAATTTAAACTTCGGATGATTTTCTTCCTGACAACGTTGAATCAACTCACGATACTCCGTAACGATCAATTACAGGTGCTAACCAGAACGTCGAGGTTGAGTTGTGCTACGTATCTGGGAGGTCTAGGGTTCGAGCTTCGGTGAGAAGACTTTATGTATCTGTATGGAATCCGGGGTTGTTTAAAGACGTTACCTGATTTGCACAGCACAGCCCTGTGAAGCTTCAAATGGCAGAATGAAGGCGTGCAGTGGCACACATAACCCGTCGAAGACCTCCCGCAACTCGAAAACTAGGGCACCCCCGACACTTATCAGCTAAGTTACTCCCACCAGATTTGTTGTTGTTGTTGTTGTAAAATTCATCCCGTTGTGGCATATCATATTCAAACTGGCATACGTGCCACCGTACGCCACAACAAATTTTAATAGTTTCAATTTTAAAATTGTCTATTCATTCTTTAGTAGTTCGTCAACATGCTACATGTTTCGGTCGTACTCACCATCCTCAGGCCTTAAATACATGGTATCGAAAACCCAAAATAAAGCATATATTTTTTTTTTAATTTGTGAGATACCACAAATTGTAAAAGCCATAATCATAATTTTTATGTAATAATTAAAATATAAGCATTTTTATAAGCACTATTCCAACTGTTCCCGGAGAGGCTAAGGAAAACCGCAAAAATTATCAGGACAGACAACAATCGAACACGAGCCTTATAAAACAAGACTGTTAACCGCTCGATCACGAAGTATGCTTATCAGTACGAGGGTTTTGGCCTTAAACTTGTTACTTGACGCAAAAGCACGGGAAGTACATCAAATAGTTCATGACGATTCCTTGCCGAATTCAAAATCCACAACTCTTCCCCTATTCGACGCCGTATAAAATATCCAGCTAAAAAAAAGCTATTAAACCTAGAAACAAAGCGCAACTATCGTCCCATTCGACCCTGCAAAATATAACTAATGCACTTGACAGGGAGTTGTTAAATGAACTACAAAGAAGTTAAGATGGAATTTAGGGGATGAAGGACTGATTACAGAAGTGTGTGATTTAACGACGCTGTCAACTGGATTGATCAAAGAAGTGTATTATTTAACGACGCCGTCAACTGATTACAGAAATGTGTTAATTGCTCTGTCAACCGGAGTGCTTACAGAAGTGTGATATTGAACGACGCTGTCAAATGGACTGATCAGAGAAGTGCATTATTTAATGACGCCGTCAACTGGGCGTATCATAGGAGTGTTATTTAACGATATTCACAGGAGGGAAAACTGTCTCAGTACCACTCCGTCCACTAGAAATCTCACATGAAACGGCAGCAGATCGAAACCGGACACTCCGCGGTGAGAGGCCGGCGTCTATCCACATTAGCCATGGGACAGTCTCGAACTGCGTCCGTTATATAGAAAAGGTGCAAAGATTTTGGCCATTGAGAGCTACAAAAAGGGAAGAAGGGACATACCCTGTAGCAAGCTACAACCTTGCGACTTTCCGATGTAATTCACAGGTATCCCCTAGCCCAACATTTCAACAGTCACTGTCACGCTGAAGACGGAGGCAGCACGTTCGTCCGAAATGTCGGACTGCATTATAAGAACCCACAACACCGTCATTTTAAAGGAAAATATATACAGAATAGTAACTCTACTCATATTACTCCAATAGGAAACTTGGACTCTGACATGAAAGGAACAAACTACATGCATCCGGTACAAAATTTAACATCGGTACAGGAAGCTACATCATCATCATCATCATCATCCATCACAAGAGGCCTTGATAGACCTGTTTTTGGCCTCTTCTAAAAGTTTCTTCTGTCTTCCATGTCGTCTTCATCCATTTGGTCTACATTTCAGCATTATTTTTGGCATCCTGGTGTTGTTCAAGCCTCAATGTAAAGACAGAAGCTACACAGGAGAATAAACTAAATATGTGGAAGAAATAGTCCGAGTGCCTGACTGAACTTAAAAAGGAAAATACCAACACTGTGGAATAATTGCCAATGGGTAATAAATAAAATCACCTACCATTATGCACAGTCCTCACAACATATTTCCGTAAGATCCATATTAATGTAATCTCCTCACAAGATTCTTGCTCTCACAAGTGGGCGTTCCCAAGCAGTTACCCCACCAAAATTCTGTACACATTCTTTGACTCCTCAACGCAGCCACATGGCCTTTTTGATTCCAGCAACATAACTGAATGACCTACGTACAGCACAGATTTCCTTATTATCCCTTAAAAGACTGACATTAATGTAAATTATACACAAAAATTTCATTCCTACCTCACAGAGAACAAAAGTTGTGTCCATTACGAAAATCAATTGGCTAACACTGTACAGGAAAATAATCATTGTATATTATAAGCTCATAGCTCATATAGATGAGTGGTACATACAGCTACCAGGGAACTTTACAGTAAATGCCTTGCTTAACCCATTCCTTTGGTATCCTACATATATACCACATCTGTACATATCATTACCCTTGTTCCATTCTGATTTTTTTAAAAACTTGTACATACACATTCTGTGTATGTTTAACTTTCTGACACTTAACCTCAAAGTTTCACATCACTGCCAAATTTATAATTGCTGACGTACAAACAATATTCTGAGCACAGCTTTAGGTACATTTATGATCTATCTCTATCCCAGATTACTCATGTGTTAACTCCAATGTTTCACCTGTTATTTCCATTAAACCTAAAGCTAAAAAAGTTCCCACAGCTGCCATCTTGTTATTTTAAACTCTACAAAAACACTGCTGTCAAAAAAGTTGCATGCCTTCCAAGTACACTATCAATTAAGACCTTAAAGTTAACTTGACACTGTTCATGTTCCATGCATAAATCAATTGAATACAATATTAATACCAACAAATGCACAATAGTACTTTGATGTAGTTTTATCAGTCACTTATTTTTTTTTATTAATACCGTTATTAGCAATCAGAAAAACATTTAATACATGGGCTGGTTTAGTTTGGCAGTGTTCTAAGGATGTGTCCATCGATGTCTTAGTGTATCCCATCGAGAGTCCATCGTCGTTTTAGGCATCTGGTGGTCGGCAAGTGTAGAAGTGGTGCCATGAGGGGGTTGGGGTGTGAAACAATTGCAGTGCGATGAATAGCGATCCTTTCTTGGAAAACCTCACGGAAGTATGGAATGTGTAGGTCAGAATGTAGAGTGTGGTTTGTGACGTACCATGGAGCGTTTGTTAAGATTCTTAGAATTTTAGATTGATATCGTTGTATTATCTCTATATCGGAGTTTGAAGCACAGCCCCATAGTTCAATACCATACGTCCATACTGGTTTGAGGACTGTTTTGTAGATGATGATTTTGTTTTCCAGCGATAGTGTGGAGTGCCTACCTATGAGCCATTTTAT
>Ga0123355_10020761_pt1 | contig 10500 bp, 5 predicted proteins | sample TergutEmb28metaG_3_FD_89872 | JGI IMG/M metagenome (GOLD analysis project Ga0123355, IMG submission 89872) | Embiratermes neotenicus P1 segment gut microbial communities from Petit-Saut dam, French Guiana - Emb289 P1 | ecosystem: Host-associated > Arthropoda: Insects > Digestive system > Gut ... | reverse complement strand
TTTTTAAGGCAAATGGATCAAGAAGCTTTCCTTCAAAGATATGGACTTAGCACGGAGCTTACAGCAGAAGAGGCGTTTCAGTCACTTCGTCTTATCTTTGGCATAGACAGAAGAGAAAGAGAGCCAAACGAAAATGGTGAGAGACCGATCATAAGGAGTCACATTTCGGACGAATATGCTAGGCAGATTATAGTGATAAGAAACGAAGTGTCGACGAGAGGTTTTAGAAGATACATTCCAGTTGTAATTGCAAGTGATATTTCGGAGACGACAATCGTTCAAATTGAAGAATTTAGCAGAGACCTTCCAGGTGTTCAGATAGTATCTGAGACGAGAAGAGTGTATCCGCATGGAAATACTGCATCTCACATCATAGGATACATGGGACGTATTTCTGAGCAAGAACTTCATAGGTTTATGGAAGATGATAGATATAGTCCAAATGATATCGTAGGGCTTGACGGAATAGAACGCTCAAAAGAAAGCCTTCTTAAAGGTACTCCAGGTATAAGGGAAGTGCAGATAAATGCGAGGGGCGAGCTTGTTAGTGTAATTAGTGAATCAGAGCCTCAAAGAGGTAGAAATGTATATCTTACTATAGATCTTGAGTTGCAACAAGCGACAGAACGTGCACTTGCACATGGACTTGAGCAAATAAGAGTGGGTGGAGTTTTCCAAAGTCAGCATGGTAATCATAGCTTTCCGAGGGCATTTCCAAATGCAACGGTAGGAGCGGCTGTCGTACTTGATGTGCGAAATGGTGAAGTTCTTTCGATGGCAAGTTATCCTGATTTTGATCCTAACTTGTTTACTGGCGGAATCAGCAGAGATGATTGGAATTCGCTTCAAAGTGCAAATCCAAGAGATCCACTTGCACCTGTACCGCTATATAATGTTGCGGCGAGGTCTGCGATACAGCCAGGCTCTGCTTTTAAAATGATTACGGCGATTGCAGCGATGTCAAGCGGTCTTGACCCAAGACAAAGGATACATGACAGTGGTTATGTTCAAATTGGAACGAGCATATTTGGTTGCTTACTATGGCACAGAACTAGAGGTACACACGGACATGTGAACCTTGCAGAAGCACTTGAAGTTTCTTGTAATGTATACTTCTTTAATATTATGGCTGGCAGAGAAATTACGAGAGATAGAAGTCTCGGTTTTCATACACCGATGAGCATCGAGAGAGTAATGGATTATGCCCAGCAGTTTGGGCTTGGCATTCCTACAGGTATAGAGATAAGTGAAGCTAGAGCGCCTGTTCCAACAGCAGAAAACAGAATGAGACGAACTCAACAAGATTTAACGAGAATGCTTAGAGTAAGATCAGAAAGATACTTTCGACCAGAAGTAGTTGCTGACAGGGATAGGCTTGAAAGATATATTGATGAAATCGTAAGCTGGACCTACGAAAATCCTCCGAGGGCTGAGGTCATAAGACGTCTTGCAAATACAGGAATCAGAGAAGATATGCTAGTCACCGTAGGCGAATTAATAAAATTCGACTATTTTAATCGTGCTAGATGGACTACTGGCGATGCTATGAATGTATCTATGGGGCAAGGTGACGTAGCATTTACGCCACTTCAAATGGCAAACTTTATGGCGACTTTAGCAAACGGTGGCATGCGAAACGACGTGACACTGATAAGTGCTATCGAAGGAATGGCTATCGAGAGAGCAGCTGGTGTACCTATTACATTTGATGATGAAGCAGGTATGGCAGAAGTCATAAGAGGCATGAACCTTGTAACTACAGGCAACCGAGGTACTCTTATAGGCTCGTTTAGACATTTTCCTGTTCAAGTAGCAGCAAAGACTGGAACTGCTGAGAGAGATGGACATATTCACCCACCATGTGAAGTCGAGTATGTAAAGGCAAATCTTAGAAGAATAGCACCTAGCTTAGTTTGGGAAGATGTTGAAGCAGAGATGAATAGGCTTATGACAGAGTTTCCTCAGACGTGGAGGTCGACAAATACGGCTGTAAGACAGGCTTTAATCAATTTGGATAATAGAATTACGTTTGAAATAATAGATGCACACAAACCTACTTATGACCCTTTTGCGTGGGTTGTTGCTTTCGCACCTGCTGATGATCCACAAATTGCAGTTGCGGTATTGGTATTTCAAGGCGGAACGTCTCTTAACGCAGGGCCGATTGCAAGAGAGATAATAGGAGAGTTTTTGCAACTAAATAGGCAATATGAAAGTATCAGTTTGAATTCTACAAGGATATAACTAAAGAGAAGAAAAGGATGAGTGGCATGGGCAAGGTTATTTTAATAGCATCAGGAAAAGGTGGAACGGGGAAAACTGTGTTTACAGCAAATCTCGGAGCTGTTTTGGCACAAAGAGGACATAAAGTTGCTCTGATTGATATGGATATGGGGCTTCGAAATCTTGACCTCTGCCTTGGACTAGAAGACAGGGTTGTTTATGACATAGTAGATGTTCTAACGGGGCTTTGCAGGATAAAGCAGGCACTTATTCGTGATAAGCGTTTTGAAAGTTTATATCTCATGTCGTCGCCGCCAAGCAGTAAGATGGCAGATATTACACCACTTCATATGCAAGTGCTTTATAAAAAATTAAAAAATAACTTTGACTATATTTTGGTCGATGCTCCTGCGGGAATAAATGAAATTGTTATGATGTCTGCTGCAAGTGCAGATAGTGCAGTAATTATCACAGTGCCTGAACATGCGGCGGTTAGAGATGCCGATATTTTATATAGCAAGTTGACGGAAATCGGTCTTGTTGATGTCAAATATGTGCTCAACAAAGTAAGACCAGACCTTATCTTTTCGGGTGTTGTGCCTAAGATAAATGAAATTTCGAGGAAGTTAAGACCAGAGATGGCAGGAATCATACAATACGACGATAATATTCACATTGCTGCAAACAATGGACTTCCTGTTGTGTTCAAAAAAGGAACATATATCGAAGAAAATTTCAACAAGATTGCAGACAGAATAATTTAGAAGTTAATTTCTTTATTTCTAATTCCTACGTTAAGGATAAGCCCAACTGCAACTAAACAAGAAAGCACAGAAGAACCGCCGTGACTTATAAATGGTAAAGTAACGCCTGTAACAGGCATTAGCCCCATAGTCATGGCGATATTTTGGAATATCTGAAATACGAACATTCCGATGAATCCCATTGCAATAAGTGCACCGAAAAGGTCTTTTGCGTGGTAAGCTATTTTTAAGATTCTATATAAAAATACGGAATATAAAAATACGAGAAAAGCACCGCCTATCATTCCCAGTTCCTCAACGATAACTGAAAATATAAAGTCGGATTTTTGGACTGGCAAAAATCTTAACTCTTTTTGTGTTCCTTGGAAAAGGCCTTTGCCCCAAAAACCGCCTGAACCTATTGCAATCCTAGACTGCCAGACTTGGAAGTTGCCAGGGAGTGTTAAGTCCTCAGGATTTAGAAAAGCGTCTATTCTTCGCCTTTGATAACCACTTAGGAAGTTGTAGACTATTGGAAGACAAAATCCAACTGCAAGTGATAATTTTGCAAATAATTTGATGTCGATACCTGCGTAAAATACCATAAAGACCCACGAAAAACCCATTACGATAGCCGAGCCGAGATCTTCGAGTACGACAACGCCAATAAAAGGTGCTATATATAGAAATGAGAAAGCAACGCCTTTAAATGTATTAAGCGAGTCACGGTGTTTGGCAATATACATCGCTCCGAGTATGACTACTGATATTTTTACCATTTCGGAAGGTTGGAAAGTCGTGACACCGAGGTTAATCCAGCGTAGACCGCCACCGCCTTGATATCCGATAACAGGTAAGTAAACAGATAGCAGGAACAAAAGTGAGACGGCGTAAAGCACTTTTTCTATACTTTTATAAAAATTATAATCGATTATGAGAACGACAATCATAGCCACAAAACCTACGCAGTAAGCGACAATCTGTGACCTAACTTCTGGAGAAAACACAAAACCACCCATATATGCAGTGCTCGCAATCATTGTTACGCTGAACACACCAAAGATTATAGGGAGTATTATAAGCAGTTTATCTAAATTCTTTAATAAATTCCAAAAATAATTCATGTTTACCTTTTTCATTAACTTGACAGTTCACTACAAAGAACATTATAATATAAGTGTTGTAATTATATCAATATCAAAATATTTTATTATGCATTTATATTTTGATTGCTGACAAATAATGGAATTACTAATAAAAATTAAATATTTAAGGAGGTGACTTGCGATTCCACCAATTGTAATAAATATCATTATTGGAATTATTACCTTATTATTGGGGCTTTTAATTGGATATATAATCAGAAAGACTATCGGTGAAAAAGCTATTGGTAGTGCTGAGCAGAAAGCTAAAAATTTAATTCTCGATGCAGAGAATAAATCCGAAACCATAAAAAAGGAAATTACAATAGAAGCAAAAGAAGAAGCTCATCGAATGAGAAGTGATGTCGAGAAAGAGGTCCGCGAAAGACGAGAAGAAATTAAAAAAGCGGAAAAGAGGTTAATTCAGAAGGAAGAGTCAATCGATAACAAGATTGAGAATATTGAGAAAAAAGAAGAAAGTATTTCAAATAAAGAGCAAGCTCTTATTGATAAACAAGCACAGCTGGATGAGCATTTAGAAAAACAGACAGCAGAGCTGGAGAGAATTTCGGGATATTCTGTTGAAGATGCGAAGGCAATACTTCTGTCAAATGCCGAAAAAGAGATTAGACATGAAGCGTCTATCTTAATTAAAGATATTGAATCAAAAGCGAAAGAAGAAGCTGATAAAAAAGCGAGAGAGATAATAGTTGGAGCTATCCAAAGATGTGCAGCAGACCATGTTGCAGAAAGTACTGTTTCGGTAGTTCCGCTTCCTAACGACGAAATGAAGGGAAGAATTATCGGACGTGAAGGCAGGAATATAAGGGCGATTGAGACGATGACAGGGGTTGACCTTATCATTGATGATACACCGGAAGCTGTTATATTATCAGCGTTTGACCCTGTAAAAAGGGAAATAGCTAGACTGTCACTTGAAAAATTGATTGTTGATGGACGTATCCATCCTGCAAGAATCGAAGAGATGGTCGAAAAGGCTGAAAAAGAAGTAAACGCAATTATTAAAGAAGAAGGCGAGCAAGCTACTTTTGAAGTTGGTATGCACAATCTACACCCTGAACTTGTTAAACTATTGGGTAGACTTAAATACAGAACTTCTTATGGACAAAACGTGCTAAAGCATTCTGTTGAGGTTGCACACCTTGCAGGACTTATGGCAGGTGAGCTTGGGCTTGATATTAAACTTGCTAAGAGGGCAGGTTTACTTCACGATATAGGCAAAGCACTTGACCACGAAGTGGAAGGTACGCATGTAGATATCGGAATTGATGTCCTCAAAAAGTATAAAGAGCAGGATGCAGTAATTAATGCGATGGCTGCTCATCACGGAGATTATGAACCTAAGAACATAGAAGCTGTAATTGTAGCAGCGGCCGATGCGTTGTCAGCAGCAAGGCCGGGTGCAAGACGTGAAACTCTCGAAACGTATATTAAGAGACTTGAGAAGTTAGAAGAAATTGCAAATACGACAGTCGGAGTAGATAAATCGTTTGCGATTCAGGCAGGACGTGAGATAAGAATCATAGCTAAACCTGAAGAAATCAAAGATGAGGAAATCGTATTCTTGGCTAGAGAGATTTCTAAGAAAATTGAAAATGAGCTTGAGTATCCAGGACAGATTAAAGTTAATGTTATCAGGGAAACGAGAGCAATTGATTATGCGAAGTAATTACTAATCAATTCAAAGTGCCTTTCGCCATAAAACGGCGCTAGGCACTTTTTAATAGCAATAGTAAAAAGTGATTATATGTATTGTGAAGTGTTGTAAAATACAATCGCATTTATATTAATATATGTTAGGTACATATAAAGTGTCACAAAACACAATCACTAAATGGGAAACTGCCACAATTATGTTCACGGCTTTTGGAAATCAGCATGCAACATTCACCTCACAATCGGGCTCGGATAAGTAAGATTGCTTCGCAATCATACTATCATAAGTTCCGAGGCGATTGTTCGGCAAATATCGCATACCTTATAATAAAGAGTGTAAGATTGGTTCAAACTGTGTTTTACAACACTCCACAATTATGAAATAATAAATTGAAATATAATTTTGTGTAATAAAAAGTGCCTAAAACGCAATTGTAAAAAGGAACGAGAAATGTTTGTATATTTAGATAACGGTTCGACAACTAAACAAGATGAGTCTGTGATTGAAAAGATGCTAAGGTACATGGAGAATGATTTTGGTAATCCATCGTCACTTCATGGCATGGGTCTTACAGCAGAAAAGGCAGTAAAAGAAGCAAGGCATGAAGTCGCGGCGGCAGTGGGGTTCTCTGATGAGGAAGTCTACTTCACGTCAGGAGGCACGGAAGCTGCAAATATGGCGATATTTGGTGCTGCTATGGCAAGGAAAAAGCGAGGGAATAAGATAATAACTTCAAAGGTTGAGCATCCTGCTGTTTATGAAAGCTGTAAGAAGCTTGAGCAGATGGGGTTTGAGGTTGTATATATTGGTGTAGATGATAAGTGCAGATTAAATATGGAAGAGCTGCGTTCACATATAGACGAAAAAACTATTTTGATTTCTGTTATGACTGTAAATAACGAAGTCGGTACGGTAATGCCGATAAATGAAATTTTGGAAGCAAAGAAGCTGGGCGGCATGAAAAACACAGATGTAATATTTCACACTGATGCTGTTCAGTCTTTGGGAAAGATACCAGTAGGTTCAAATGCGTGTCAAACTAGAAATGCTGACATAGTTACGGTAAGTTCACACAAGATACATGGACCCAAAGGCGTAGGTGCTATTGCTGTTAGAAAAGGCATTACACTAGAACAGTTAGTCTTTGGCGGCGGGCAAGAAAAAAACCTGCGGTCAGGAACAGAAAATGTAGCAGGGATAGCAGGTTTTGGCGAAGCAGCTAAAATCGTCACAGAGCATCTAATGGGCAGAGCGGTCTTGGTGGCAAAAGCGAGAAGTTATTTGCTTAATGGAATAAAGGCAGAGATTAAAGATATAAAGATTAACAGTTTTGAAGAAGCCAACATAGCAGGAGAAAGTGGATACTGCTCTCCAGCAATATTAAATATATCGTTTTTAGGCACGAGGGGAGAAGTTATCTTACACGGGCTGGAAAGTGAAAATATATATGTTTCGACAGGTGCGGCGTGTTCTTCAAATAAAAAAAGTAAGAACCGCACGTTAACAGCAATGGGGCTTTCGGATAAAGAAATAGAAGGAACTTTAAGATTTAGCCTTAGTGTATTTAATTCAGAAAAACAAATGGATTATGTTTTGGTAAAATTAAAAGAGCAGGTAGAACGATTTAGAAAGTTAGGGAGTTTTCGGTAACAGGTTATTTTTCCGCATAGCATTGTTGTTGCAAATTTCACGTGTCGGTTACGTACTTATGCGTACGCGCCACTCCACATTCATTTGCACGCCTCGCTCTGCAAAAAAATTCCGCTGTTACGTAGATAATAATTAATAAAAAAAGATGATTGGTAAGAGGCGATTATGGAAGAAAGAAAAGTTTATATTGTAAGATGTGGTGAAGTTGCACTTAAAGGCATGAATAAGCCATATTTTGAAAGAGTTCTTGTAGAGCGAATAAAAAAAAGCACTTCAAAGTTTGAAAAAGTAGAAGTGAAAAGGCATGAAGGTTTGATATTTGTTAGGACACCTCAAAGTGTTGATTCTGGAGAGCTTATTAAAGCAGTTTCAAAAGTGTTTGGTGTTGCTTCGATAAGCCCTGCTGTAGAAACGCATTCGACGATGGAAGCTGTTGGCGAGGCAGCGGTTTCGTATATGTTAAATCTTATCGAGGAAAGAGGTATCAAGACATTTAAAGTCGAGTCAAAGAGAGCGGACAAGGCATTTCCTGTCAAATCTCCTGAAATAAGCAGGGCGATAGGCGGTGCAGTCTTAAAAGGTTGTAAAGTTCTTTCTGTCGATGTGCATAATCCCGATTGCCTTTTATATATTGATGTGAGGCGTGAAAGTTCATTTATATATGAGCAAAAAATCGCTGGATTTGGAGGGCTTCCGCTAGGCACGAATGGCAAAGGTCTTGTGCTTTTATCTGGCGGGATAGATAGTCCTGTCGCTGCATGGCTTATGGCTAAGCGAGGTATGATGATAGAGGCGGTGCATTTCCACTCTTATCCGTACACAAGTGAGAGGGCACAGGAAAAAGTAGAGGAACTAGGCAAAGTAGTCGCTTCGTATTGTGGGCGTTTTAAAATGCATGTAATCAATCTTTTGCCAATTCAAGAAGAACTGGCACAGCATTGCCCCGAAGAAGAGATGACTATACTTGTCAGACGTTTTATGATGAAAATTGCCGAGAAAATTGCAAAAGATGAAAACTGCGATATGCTCATCACAGGTGAAAATCTAGGGCAAGTAGCGAGCCAAACAGCTCAATCACTGGTGGTTACGGACGAATCGGTAACTATTCCAGTTATGAGGCCGCTTATTGCAATGGACAAAGTGGATATAATGGATAAAGCAAGAGAAATCGGAACTTATGAAATTTCAATACAGCCATTTGAGGACTGCTGTACTGTGTTTCTTCCTAAACATCCTGTCACAAAGCCAAAACTTGAAAAGATTCTTTTGTCTGAAAGTAAAATTGACGGGGAGAGGCTTATGGGCTCGGTGATTGAAAATAAAGAGATTGTGTATATTGGTGTGAATTAGAAATTATAATTGTTATAAAGTGCTATATAATACAATCGCATTTATATTAATATATGTTAGATACATATAAAGTATCACAAAACACAATCAATTAAATTGGATTACATAAAGGGGGTTCGATAATGAAGCAAAACAATAAATATGAGGTTCCAAAATGGCTTGAATATGCGAATGACGATTTTATGAAGGCTATTGATATGAAATTTGCGTATGATGTTTCTGTTGCACTTTCGGAAGATGAAAGTTTGCTTAGTTCTTCGCTTGGGACGAGGACTGCGGGAAGCAAAGCGGAACATGCTGCTGCTGACTGGCTTTTTGACAAGATGAAAGAAATAGGTCTTAGCGATGTCAGTAAAATTCCTATAAAGTGCGATTCGTGGCAGTTTAACGATGCAAGCGTTCAAATCGAAGGTACAGATAAAATTATACCACTGCACTCATATGCTACAGCAGGAACATCGAAAGATGGGATTACAGCAGAGATAGTAAATGTGGGTCGTGGCATACGATTTGATTATGAAGGCATAGATGTTACAGGGAAAATTGTATTAATCGAAATCAACAAAAGCGATGGCTGGTGGGTTTCGTTTCCTATGCTTGAAGCAAAGCTAAGGGGGGCTTTGGCTATCATAGTAACACCAGGGGCTGAGTTTTCAAAGATTAATGATGATGCCTTCAACTGTCAAAACATAAGCGGTCCTGTCGGCATCCCTTGTGTGAATATAAGTGTGAACAATGCAAATTATATTAAAGATAAATTAAAAAATGGAGCGGTTACGGTTAATTTGAAAGTTGATAACGAAGTAGTGATAGGCAAAGGTCTTTCATATAACATTGTAGGCAAGATTTCTGGCAAAAGCAGTAAACATCAAATCGTTTTGGGCTCTCATTATGACATATATTTCAATGGATTTCAGGATAACTGTGCATCTGTAGGCGTTGCGCTTACTATTGCAAAGGCGATGGTTGATTCAAATTATATTCCTGAAAACGACATAGTTTTTTGTATGCACGGAGCAGAAGAATGGGGTGCATCAAATACATTTTATGACTGGTTAATCGGTTCTTGGAAGCTAATAAATGAGGAGTGTCCGTCATGGAAAGAAAAGACGATTGCTTTTATAAATTTTGAACTTCCAGCTTACGAATTCGCACCATATACATCTACTGCATCATCTTCGGAGCTTTATAGCATGATTGAATTTTTCTCAAATACATATCCGCTATCGCCGAAGCCTGAGGGATGTTTTAAAGATGGAATTATAACAAAAGGTTATCAGTTGTATTCATATTCGGATGACTTTCCATATAATCTATCGGGAATCCCTTCGACGGTAAATGGGTTCTTTTTTGACAAAGATGGCTCTGACGTTTTTGATTTTTACAAAAATATCTACCATTCACAGTTCGATACAAAAGATACATACAACGAAAATGTTATGAAGTTCAATATTAAGTATTACGGTGCTTTTGCTATTTTCATCGACCAAACGCCAAGTCTTTATCTTGACTTCACTTCGCAGTGTAAGAGAATTTCTGATTCTATTAACGAAGAACTGATGCTTGAAGCTGGCGTGGATTTGGCGAGCTATAAAGCTAGTCTTGATGAGATGAATTCCGAGGCACAAACGCTTAAAGATAAAGTAAATGCAATAAATAATGAGTATAACGATGAAATGATTAATTTAATGGTTGGCGGTGATGCTGATGTCTT
>Ga0123355_10020760_pt1 | contig 10500 bp, 14 predicted proteins | sample TergutEmb28metaG_3_FD_89872 | JGI IMG/M metagenome (GOLD analysis project Ga0123355, IMG submission 89872) | Embiratermes neotenicus P1 segment gut microbial communities from Petit-Saut dam, French Guiana - Emb289 P1 | ecosystem: Host-associated > Arthropoda: Insects > Digestive system > Gut ... | reverse complement strand
GTCTGTTTGGCGAATACATGCCGTTCACCAGCACTGATGCAATCGGCTTGGCGAACATGAGCATCCAGCAAGGATATGCAACTATGTATGCCATGAAGGTTGTAAATCCTGATACAGTTGTATCGGGCAAAATCACAGGTGTATTCTAAATCGTCTATAACATAGACGAAATAATATGGAGGTAGACGAATATGGCAGAACAATACAGAGTAACTATTACGTATATTGGCCTTACTCCGGCAAGCGATCAAGTTATTTATGAGATCGCACGTCACTATAGGCCAATACCTAATTATACCGATAGTGCAGCTTTTGAAAACTCGGTATACAACACGAACAATCCTAACATTAGTGTTCGTGATAATATCCGCCGTAGTGGTTCAAGCGGTATGGCTACCACAGGTCCTCAGATGCCACCGTTCGATGCTACACAGATTCCGTTCCCTGTACCGCTCACTCAGTTCAGACTTGCCAGTGTTGGTGATCCTGTAACATTTGTAGTAAGCGACTACAAGGAAGCATTTGCTTACAAACAGCTTGCAGTTGATATGCTTGACCAAGGATTCGAAATCAAAGTTGAGTTGATACCGTAAACTGCCGCTAACTTATATGAGGAGGTGGCCTAAGAGATGTCAGAGCTTGGAATTACAATGGATGAATATGTAGCTGAGATAAGCTTCTCTTTAGGCCTTTCTGCTCATGATAATACCGAGGGTATAGATATTAAACAAGCAGTTAACAAAGCATTTCGTGAGTTGAAACGTTATATGCGTACACCTGTTGAACGTACTGTACCATATGCTAGACGTATAAAACTCAGTGACGTAGGGGTGAAGACGAGAAAGGTAATTAATTGCTATGCAGCTAGACCAAGAGTAGGTTTACATCTAGGAACAATAGAGGCAGGTAATCCGTTTCAATTAGGTGCTGCTATCAATACACAAGGTATGGTAGGGCAAACACGGAGGCTCAACATTGATCCTATAATGACTGAGATGGCAATGGCTCAAGTAAGAAATACCTTATCAACAGACTTCCAGTGGCGTCTAGATTTGCTTAATGACTGCGTATATATCTCACATCGTGATCCAAGACCTTCAATGGTAACCATTAGTTATGTCCCTGAATTTGAAGATGTATCAGAAATCATACCACAAGCTTATATAGATTATATAATGCGATTGGGTGAAGCTTATACTAAGCGAGCTTGGGGGCAAGCTAGATCAAAGTATACAATTGAAGGTTCCAATGTTAGGCTTAACGGCGAACAATTGCTCGCCGAGGCAAATGCCGAAATAGAAGCTATAAGGCAAGAGCTCGAAGGTAAGCGTAACAAACTTGTTATTCTAAATTAATTTAGTAAAGGAGTATACAGTATGAAAATTCAAAGAACTCCCGGCAAGGCACGTTCTACCGTTAGAGCGAATGCCGAAGTAGCCCCAGAAGTATCTGAGTTACTGTTCGAGGCTGATGATGTAGCTATGTTGCTTGCTGAAGTTACAGGCGAAGACGTTGTTGTGTCGGATGCAGAAGGCGAAGATATGGTAGCGTTTGAAATAGCAGGTGAAGAGTTCATTGTTGAAGCTGAAGGTGATGAGGAAGTTCTTGAAGCCTCTGTTCGCCCTGCAGTTACTAAGAGGACTGTAGCTGCATCTTCTCGTCGTTCAGGTAGAACCTCTGCAACTGCAGGTAAAAGTGTGCGTCGGATAGCTCCGGCAGGTCGCAAATAATTAAATTTACCTTATACAGATTGTGTTGAAGGGCTTGCGGGATATCATTCCTGTGAGCCCTTTTGTACCATAATAATTATGGAGGTAAAAGTAATGAAGGTAGTCACTCGTAAATCTGTCGAAGCAGGTATAATTGACACAGTAACTAACTGGTTTAATAAATTAACCGGTATAATTGAAAAGACCTTTGAAACTATTGATGGTTGGGATGTCAGTGATAATTCTACTGATGGTGAATGGATAGAAATTACTCATTCAGATGGTTCAAAGATACACATTGATATTATATCAAATGAAGACGGTACAATAAATCTTAACGGTAAACACTCTAACGGAAACACTGCAACTGCAACAAATATTGAGCAGAGTAAGGATGCCATTGAACAAGCTATCAATAACATGGTTATTAAAATGGAGCAAGTAGCTGCGAATACACTTACAGTCACATTACAGAAAGTCTCTGCTGGTTCAGACATAGATATACACCTTACAGCAATAACTGCAAATTATGATCCAATATTAGCGATAGATACACTTAATGCAATCATAGCTGACAATGATGTTATAGAAATGATAAATGAAGAGCCTACTACTCTTGCAATTATTGATACAGATGAACCGGGTATAGTTGATGTTCAGGTTGCTGAAGACTTAGTGGTTGAGGACATATTATGTGTAGCTATTGAAACTATGCTTGCAGCTGCAGTTACATTTGCTAATAACATGCTAATGTTACACTGGAACCTTAAAGGTCAAGGCTTTAGCACCTTGCATGAGCCTGTAAGTCAGTGGTATCATCATGTAATCTGGGATATAGATATATTAGGTGAGCTGTGTGTTGAGCTTTGTAAATCTGCACCTAATCCGGGCATTATAATTCAACAATCTCAACTAATTCCGTCTGGTACAGAGTTCACCGAAGAAGAAGGTTTACGTGTTGCACAAGCACAAATAAATCAATATCATTCAGTATTAAATACTTGGTATGTAAATTTCGGAAGTGACGTTCAAGCTACACTTGATAATATGATGCGTTTCTGGGCTAAAGAGTCAGCATATAAACTAGCACGACAGATAAAGCAGTAAAATCGTTATTCATACCATACAGTCATGTATTGGAGGTATGGTATGTCACTACGATATGATGCTGATGAGCGCCAGCGAGTTAATATTGCAGAAAATCCTTACTTAGAAGTTATGAAAATCATATCACAAGTACGAGAGTTAATTGATATACGTGAATTCCAAATGTTAGATTCGGAGGTACTAACTTGGGTTATACAAGGATTACCACCTAAGAAATTAGTACCTAGTTATAAGGATCAAATTGTTACACAAGTAGAACAGTCATTACTAGATGAGATGATGTGTTACATTGATGATGTTGAAGTAGAAAAAGCAGTAAAGGATTCTTTTAGGAAAACAAAATCAATGGGGCACCTTATATATGAATATAGCACTATTACTGATGCATATCGTCAAGCACGTGTAAGGATACTTGTTCGTATGATTTATCTAAATAATACATAGGAGGAATATAGTTATGCCAAGAGGTGTAAAAAATCCTGTACCTGCTGGAGATGTAGTTGTAGAGGTATCTGAAGTAGTAGACATTGTTAGTGATTCTACTGAAGATGTTGCTGATTCGGTTGAAGATGCTGCTAATGTAGTGCAAACAGTTGAAGAGACTTCAACAGACTCTGATGATGTAAGTGATGTAGTTGAAACAGGAGATACAATTGATGATGCAGAATCTGTAGTAACAGACGTTGAATCTGAAGATAAGAACGATATTGATTTTGATGGTGTAACTGATGAATCTTCCATTACAGTTGATGTTATTTCATCAGTTTCAGAGGAGTCTGCCGTTACTGATCTTGATGATTCAACTATGGTTGAATCTATAGAATCAGATACAACAGATGGATTTCAAATTGGTCAATCAATCAAAACAAAATTACCTACAATACGTGTGTATGCTAATGTTACAACATTAGATTACAAACGACTATCAGGTCCATTACACATATATGGTACACTTACACAACGTAATCGTATACGTGTATCAGATATTAGTGGACTACCTGTTGGGTGGGTCAGTATCAGTGATATTACCGGTACTGTAGGTGCTCAAGTAACAGAAGAGTAATTTTCAAACCTTGAAGGAGGTATAATTTATGGCTACAGAAGAAAGAGTACTAGGTCCAGAAGAGGAGACAGATTTACCTGAATTAGATGAAAGTGTTGTAACACCTGAACTAATCGATGAATGTTCTAACGGTAAAGGTTCAGATGAAGAGAATGAAAAGTATTACAGCAAAGAATCTGAAGGAGGTACAGGCAATGAGTAATGCTGTAGCAGTAGCATTCACGAATAGTGCTATACCTGTACTTCGCAGAATCCATGCTACTAAAAGAAACGCACCTAGAAATATGCCAATTACAAAAGTTACAATACACCATGCTGCTGGTGTCATCAATAATGCTAACCTATTAGCATGGGGACATGATCCAAGGTGTGGTGCTTCTTGGAACTATGGTGTCGGTAATGATGGTGGAAGTCATCAGATGATCTGGGAATCTGATCGTGCTTGGACATCTTCTAGTGCCTGGAACGATAATCAAGCTATCACCATTGAAGTTGGTAATAGTGGTGTTGGACCTAACTGGACTATCGGTGCACCTGCTTGGGATACCACCGTCAGGTTGGTTGTTGATATTATTCGTCGTAATCCAGGCATTCGTCGTCGTGATGGTCGTCCAGGTCTTTATTTCGATAATACAAGGAATGCATCACTTACTTTCCATGATATGTTTACAGCTACAACATGTCCCGGTCCTTGGTTCCGTCAACGTGCTGTACAATTCTGCAATGAGGTTAATCGTTTACTTGATTGTACCGGCGTCGTACATCCTCCAGTAGTACCTATATTACCGGCATTGAGAGTGAACGACATTGTTAATTTCACAGGTAATAGACACTTCGGTAGTTCAATAGCTGCAACTCCTGGTACTGCAGTTATTAGACCAGGTAATGCTAGGATTACACATATATCTAATGGTAGGAATCCATACCACCTTGTAGGTGTACCTAATGGTTCTACAGTACATGGATGGGTACCCTCAGATCAAGTGCAGCGTATTAACATTCCTGTATCACCTCCAATACCTAATCGCACAATTACACAAGTTGCACGAGAAGTACTTAGAGGTGTTTGGGGTAATGGTGTAGACAGAACTAATAGGTTACGTGCTGCTGGTTATGATCCTGTAGCTGTGCAAATAGAGGTCAACCGTTTATTGAATCTATAGTACATCCTTTTACAATACTGCAGGGTCAGCGACTCGAGTCAATGGCCCTGCATTTATTACAGAGCTTCGTTATTAATATTGATGATAGTTAACAATAGTATACATGTAAGTCGTGACTCCTGTATGTTAGTTATACAGTTGAGTATCTGCTTTGTATATCATTCGAAAGGATTGTGAGCTTTATCGCTAGATACACAACAAATGAGAGTAGAGAGCGTATACAGAGATATATACAGCGTGAGCATCAGTCAATACAACAAGTTATTAGACCTAGACGTAGAGTAAGTAGGCTCAGTCGTAAATGTATCATATTTGCAGCTATGTTAGTTTTAATGTTAAATTTCACTGTAGTATCTGTGTTCAACACTGCCAGTGCTTCACCACAAATAGCTGATAATTTTCAACCTGAAATTATCGAAGAAGCAATCGAAGGTTACTATACATATGAAGTATTATTAGAACCACCAGTTATAAGATTTATACCTGTAGAACCTGTTATCATTGAAAATAATGAACCAGAATATATACCTTATATTCAATATATACCTGAAGGGCCTGATCGTACTCAAAGAATTTATGATGTCTATAAGCGAGGTTGGCCTGTATATGTTTCAGCTGAATGGCAATGGATGATAAGAGATTATGCTGAAGCTCATGGATTCTGTGAAAGATGGATTTTCGGTCTAATCCTTGTAGAATCTACATTTAATCCATATCAAGTATCACCATCTGGTGTACATTTAGGATGGGGACAGATTGATCCCTTTTGGTTACGTTTTAGCTTAGATGTTGATAGGTTGACAGATAACTATCTATCACGTAATTTGTTTGATCCATATGATAACCTATTAACAATGATTGAAATATGGCAACATGCAGTAGATAGGTATAATTTAGATATTAGCACACCGGAAGGGTTACATCAATTAGCTTTCTGGCATAATACAGGTCAAGATCCAAGGTGGATAAGTAATTTTCCATATTCGCATCAAATAGTAAGATATGCAAATGAGCTAGTAGATATAATCTACTAGCTCTATTTTTGTCCGTTAATGCATAAAATAAATAGAAAAAATTTCGAGAAAAAGCTTGATTTTTTCTACAAAATTCTATAAAATATAATTGTAGGGGATCTATTGATATCAATGAATCCAAAAGGAGACAATAGATATGTATAAAGTATCTGCAGCAATGTTCCCAGAATTAGAAAAACGTATCAAGTATATCTCAAAGAAACTTGACAAGTACAGTCTATTATATGAATTCAAAACATTTGACCCTATTGTTGAGATGGTTAGTGTATATGTAATTGATGGTGCTACTCAGATTAAAGTAGGAGAGAAACTTGTAGAAGTTATTCCTTACACATTCTGGATGGAGAACCTTCAAATTGCTGATTGGGTACCTATTGCACGAATTGAACATGGTGCAATATATGATACAAGTGTATCAAGAAAAGTAAATATGGTTCATCCTGTTCATGGTTCAGGGCTAGCTATTGATGAATCATTCTGGAATATTGATAGTAAATGTGAGCATTGTAACAGCAATCGTAGACGTAAAACAACCATCATGTTACAACATAATGGTAAGGTGATGCAAGTAGGATCTACATGTATTAAAGAGTTCACCGGTATTGATGCGCTTGATATTATTGCTCTATATACAAGTATACAAGATGTAATTCTTGATGAGGCATATGAAATAGCAAAACCTTCAGGAACCTATGAGCCTAGTAAATACAGGGATATTGATATGTATCTTGCTGGATGTATTCGCAGTATCAAGCTTGAAGGTTACATCAAAGATCATACTAAGTATCAGGCTGTTAAATTACTTGATAGTAATTTAATTACCCAAGACGATATCAACGAAGCAAGAGAGCAAATAGATTTTTGGTGCAATTTCAATATTAACCTTTCTTATGATCAAGGATTCTATTTGAACATTAAAACAGCAATAGGTAACGAGTTCACACAGGTCAATGGTTTACTTGCCTATTCACCTGTTGCATATCAAAAGGTTCAAGAATCTATTCAAGTTGAGCGTGATCGTATTGAGGCTAAAGCTAACCAAAAACATAGTCAATGGCAAGGCGAAGTAGGGCAGAAAATTTCTGTTGAAGTTACATTACTTCGTTCTATAACTTATGATAGTCAATGGGGTCTTGGATTCTTTCATTTGTTTATTGATAATGACGGTAACATTTATAAATGGAGTACAGGTACGTCCTTAATGGATAAAAAGGTAGACGGTGTACTTACAGGTACAATTAAAGGTCATGATGAATATGATGGTGTTGAGCAGACACTGATCACAAGATGTAAAATTTCTTAATCTAGTATTCGTTATATACTATATAAATATCATATCAATGAATCCAAAAGGAGAGATAAAAATGAAATTTGAAGTTATCGGCACTGACGGAAAGGTGAAAATGTATACATATTCTTCAGATTGTGTATATGATCATGCTCAGTTAATTCACATGGAAAAGGTAGGTTATACATTTCGTGTAGGTAGTACTAAGACACAACTAGGTACAATTAGTACAGCCTATGATGTTGCAGATATTTTTGGAAAAAACGTAACAACATTATTGGTTGAAGTTGATACAGATATAGGTGATACTTCTGAAGTGACAATGGTTGCAGACTATACTGCAGAGTTTTCACCTATTGAAGGTGATACATATATTGTAAGGTGGAGTGCATGCAAACGTATCAGGAGTTATGATGACATGAAGCTGCATACCAAGAAATTTGGCGGATTTGAAGCTGCAGCTCAATTCTTACTACATAAACGTGAAAAGCTCAATGGTTATTGGGGTGGCGGTTATTTTACTTCTGAAGCTACAGACAAAATTGTATTTGAGTGCCCTGTTATCGAAGAGGTGTAAACTATGATATTATTTGAAGTAATTGGACCTGACGGTAAGGGTAGAATGTGTACAAATAATCCATCATGTGTGTACCCTGTTGAAGTCCTACAAGACATGGAGCGGACAGATGGGGCTAGATATACCTTCAAGGTTGGAGGTAAAATTCATAAAGGTAGTAAAGTACATGCAGCGGTAGCAGAGCTAGTCAAAACATTACCTCCACCTGAAGTACATAAATCTATATTTGATGAACCTCATCAGCATAGAGAGAGCACTGTAATTCAACCTCCTATTATAGCAGTACCACTTGGACCTTATTCCTGTATGTGGAGTCTTTGTAAACGTAGTAAATCATATGACGATGTTGTTGAGAAAGAAAAACAATTTGATACATATGAACTTGCTGAGGCGTTCTTAATCAAAAAATCAAATACTGCCGGTGCCAATTATTGGGCTGGTGGAGAGATTGTTGACAGTGAAGGTAAATCTGTGTTCACAACATAATTCTGAAAGTAGAGTAGGATTAGTATGGTAAAGGTTATTCAACAAGGTGATACATATATTATTTCATTTCGTTATAATGCTGAGCTCATTGATCTAGTTAAAAACGTACCTGGTAGGCGTTATGACCCTTCTTCAAAAACATGGAGTATTCCTTCTCAGAATTTAGGTATGTTTCTGAATGAAGTTAAAGGTACACAGTTTGAGGATCTTTTAGCTGTACAATCTAATGAACAACTAAACATAAATGCATCTATTGATGTAACCGATAGAATCCCTGATATTGATATATCAGGGATTCATTATTATGTTAAAGAAGGTGCTGAACCTTTTGCACATCAACTTGATTTCATGAAATATGCAGTACCTAGAAACAACAGCAGTGGATTCATATTAGCTGATGAACAAGGTTTAGGTAAGACTTCAGAAATAATGAATCTTGCATTATATAGAAGGTATACACAAGGTTATAAACATTGTTTAATTATTGTTTGCCTCAATGGTGCAAAGTATAATTGGGTTAATGATATTCATACTCATACAAAAGGTGCAGAGGTACCTTACATACTCGGTAGCAGAGTTTTAACAAGAGGGCCTAGAAAGGGCAAAATTCGAGAAGGCGGAAGTCAGGAAAAACTTGAAGATCTGCGTACAGGTCATATGTATGGTGATACGTCTCGACCGAAGCTTCCATACTTTCTTGTTACAAATATAGAATCAGTACGAATGAAATCTGTACGTAAGTATCCAATAGTTGAACAGATTGTCAAGATGGTTAATGATGGTCATCTTGACATGATACCTATAGATGAAGTTCATCGTAACATGTCACCTACTTCAATTCAAGGTAAGTGTATTTTGAAGATTAAACAGCTGACGGGTAATAAAGTTGAATGGGTACCTATGACAGGTACACCTATTGTAAACAAACCTACCGATGTCTATGCCCCTTTAAAACTAGTAGATGGTCACACATTCAAAGATTATTGGTCATGGTGTCAGCATTTTTGTGTCTATGGTGGTTTCGGCAACCATGATATACTTGGGTATAAAAATATACCACAATTGAAGCAAATGTTACAAAGTAATATGCTTAGGCGCCTCAAAAAGGATGTATATGATTTGCCACCTAAGATATATTACCCTGAATATGTCATTAACACACCTTATCAAGATAAGTTGTATCGAGACGTTCAAATACAATTAAGACAGAAAAAAGAAGATATATTGCAATCGATGAATCCTATGGTGCAGTTCCTTAAATTAAGGCAGGTAAACGGTTCCCCTGAACTTGTTGATCCTGAATTACAAGTTGATAAGGATTACATAAAAAAGAATGCTAAACTACACAGGTTGATAGAATTAATTGAAGAAATACATGAACGCGATGAAAAGGTAATCATATATTCAAATTGGGTTGAACCGCTTAGGATGATATACAAGTTTATATCAAAGAAATATGGTGTATGCGTGTATACCGGCAGTAATGTTAAAGATCGTGAAGAGCACAAACAACGATTTATTGATAGTACTGAGCATACTATAATGATGGGTACCATAGCTGCATTAGGTACAAGCCATACACTGACTGTGGCACGTAATATTATCTTCTATGATGATCCTTGGAATGAGGCAACAAAGATACAAGCAGAAGACAGGGCACATAGACCAGGTACAACTCACTCTGTCAACATATACACATTGATAGCTAAGGACACAATTGACGAAGTGGTTGACGGTATTGTATATAGTAAAGGTGATATGGCTAATTATATTGTTGACGGTATACTTGACATGAGAGGTAATTCGAAGTTGTTTGATCAGTTGATTGCATAAGGAGGATTATATGAGAGTTGTAAAGTGGGTTATATCCGTAATTATGGTTACGTTAATGGTTGTAGGGGCAATAATAGGTATGCTATTAGAGAGCGGCAGGAATGTCAATAACATACCTTTATTTTTATTGCTTGGTTTAATAGTTGGGTGTTTGATTGGTTTAATAAGTTGGTTTAAGTCACCTGATTTACGTTTACTTAAGGAAGACAGTAAGTCTATAGAAAAATAGTTATTCTTGTT
>Ga0123355_10020759_pt1 | contig 10501 bp, 5 predicted proteins | sample TergutEmb28metaG_3_FD_89872 | JGI IMG/M metagenome (GOLD analysis project Ga0123355, IMG submission 89872) | Embiratermes neotenicus P1 segment gut microbial communities from Petit-Saut dam, French Guiana - Emb289 P1 | ecosystem: Host-associated > Arthropoda: Insects > Digestive system > Gut ... | reverse complement strand
CCCCGCACGGGCACACCTTTTCCTATTGGCTCGGCCACTTCCCTGCTCCAAACCTAACCAGATATATATACCACACACAATCCTGCCACTGACATACTTCATTCACCTGCCTATGAAGATGGAGCCGATAGTGAGTTCCGAAACGTCGGCAATTAGAACTCAGACGCAGGGGAATTACCCAAAAAGGAATAATTTAGATTTTAAACCTAATTTTCTTCAACACAGTTCCCTTCCGCAACTACACACTTCGCCCAACCTTTCTGCCACTGTTGGAAACATTTTTCGAACTCCTCTTTCAGGATGTCTAATAGTGGTTTCGTCGAATTTCGTTTGATGTCCTCCGTTGCCTCAAATCGGTGTCCTTTCAGAACTTTCTTAAGCACTGGGAATAGGAAAAAGTCACACGGTGCGAGATCTGGTAAGTATGGCGGCTGCTGCAACTGAGTGGTGCCATGTTTGGCCACAAACTCCTGCACAAGATGTGAAGTGTGTGCGGGCGCATTGTCGTGATGCAGGATCCAGTCGTCATCCCGTCATTTTTCCGGTCGTTTTCGGCGAACTGATTCACGCAAACGTCGCAAGACCTCCATGTAGAATTCCTTGTTAATTGTTTGCCCGTCGGGAGCGTACTCGTGGTGTACGATGCCCTCCGAATCCAAAAAACGCCTGTAACATGACCTTTGTTTTGCTTCTCACCTGGCGCCCTTGTTTTGTCGCGGAGATGTGGGACCCTTCCACTGTGACGACTGCTGTTCTGTCTCTGTGTCGTACCCGTGGACCCAGGACTTGTTTCCTGTCACATTGTTCTTAAGAAACTGCACGTCTTCACGTGAACGCTCAAACAATTGACGATTGACGTTGCTCATTTTGGTCATCTGTTAGCAAACGCGGCACAAACTTCGTGCACACACCTTTCATGTGCAGATCGTCGGTTAAAATTGCATCGCATGAGCCCACGGCGATCCCACAGTCATCCGCTATCTCTCGTACTGTCAGTCTCCTGTTATTGCGAATGATTGTTCCAACATTAGCAATCATTTCCTCGTTTCTCGACGTTGACGGTCATCCCGAGCGGGGGTCCCTTTCAACGGAGGTTCTCACCCTCTTTAAATCGACGGAAACAGTGAAACACTTGTGTACGACCCATTGCATCTTCACCGTTTGCTTGCTGCAATAATTGATACGTTACCATTGCGGTTTTTCCGATTTTAAAGCAAAACGTGATGAAAATGCGCTGTTCGGTACTTTCACACGTCATAAAAATCGCTATGACATAAACGCACGTGTTACTTCCGCGACCTACTATAGTCAACTGAGCGAACGCAGTCACTTGCAACTTGTGTCGTGAGTTGCTAAGACATGTACGAACATGTCAAGACTGGTTACAAACACATCCCACCCAGTGAACATCCACTACAATTCCAATCCGGGTACTATTTGAACAAAACCTCGTATATTGTAAGAATGACCATATAACTTCTGATTTTATTTTAATAAAACCAACATTTTTCCTCCCATCGTAACCAGAAAATGGCCTTTTCAATATCTGGTATTCGTCTCTTTCAAAACCCTCTTACATTTCACCAAATATTTCGGACCACCAGACAGCCTAATACAATTCAGACCGGGGTGACTAAGTGTCACATTCAAATGGCACTGCACTCTATTGACATCTAGTAGATGCACCTGAGATGACTTTCGAATGTTGTCATTTGTTTATCGTAAAGTAATTCATCGAAACAGCTGCGATTGATTCTAAGAAGTATTGAGCGAAATGCAGAAAGTGTGTTATTAGATTAACAGTTTTAAATAGAAAGTTGATAAAAAAAATCTTTTTTAATTTTTATAAACGTTTGGAAGTCTTTTGTCAAGAAAAATCGACGAATTCAAACTGTCGTTGATTTTGAACATGAGATGGCTGGAGCCTCAGCAAGAACCTGATATCGACGCAGTGCTGCAATTCTCTACTAGATGTCACTAGAACTCAGAACTAATTGCGCTGCACATTTGATACGTTCTTGTTTTTGGACAGTTCTTAGGAGCTTTCTGAATGAACATATATGGCCGTATGATGGAAATTATGAGTGGGATTACAAACAAAATAATTATTTAAATTGTCACTCAATCAATCAATCAATCCATTCATCCTCTTAATTCAACAAAATCCCACTACTGACCCAGCAAGTTTGTCACCTCTGCTTACTGCTGCAAAGGTAAAAGGAACAAATAAGGTGACAAAGTGAAGATATAAGGTCAAAAAACCAGCAAGGAAAGAAAATTTTCAGAAAATAATAAGTTATAGGGAGGACGCATTAGTTGCCATTTTCAGAAAGCCCAGTCTCAATAACATAAAGTGCTCAAATGACCTTCTATGCTGCAGGCCGATATGTTGAACGGCCTTACTTATATACTCGTGTTATTTAAAGCTATTTCGTTTATGTATATTGGTTAAATTGAAATTTATATTATTCCCTAATATTTGTGTCTTTTTTGTGTTTACTTTTCATACATCAGGTCAATGCTGCCTGAGTCTATAAAAATAAATCACAAAGTAATACGATTTGTGTTTTCAGGCATATACTGTGAATAAAGTATTGTGACACCCATCAGTAATTAGAGACAATTTTATCAACTTCAAATTCACATTATAAACCCTTTGAGAACCTCCTTGTTTCCTGTGTTTATTTCTTTGGCATTAAATTTGCAGTAACTGTTTAAGCATTAAGTATTGTAAATTATTGTTATGACGTTAAGTAGTTCACTCCAATTTTTTATTTCACCTGCGAAATTTGGGAAATATCTCCTTTCCCCTAAATATTTTTGTTTTTTTTAGATATAATAACTTTAAGTACAATATATATATATATATATCTGTACTCTTACATATATATATATATATACTAAAAGATGCTGGCATCGAAACCCCGTGGAACAAAGAATTTCCGTATCAGATCGACCTGCACTGGGACAAACCAACCTCATATAAAAAGAGAAACTTTCAACACCATAATATTTAATAATTTACAAATAATTTCTGTTGATTTATTTGTAATTTAATATAATGAATATTTCCTTTCCTACTCATCCGCCAGTCAATCGTGTTGCTAAGAACTCTGCCAAACATAATTTTCCCCAAATTGTAACCCTTTAAACGCCGAATTTAATCCCATCTCCCATCTGCTGGCATTATTAGGAACTCGCCATATTCTACACGTTAGCAGGATAAGGGTTAAAGGTATCAATGCAGAAGAGTTGTATGGATAATTGAATGCAAATTGATGTGTAATTAAATATGACCGCTTGATTCTTCTCATAAAATAAAGAGAATTATCTTCAGTGACCATCTTGTAAATTCGTAATTCTTAATTCCTTATGTGTTAAAGTTCCAGGAATAACGCTACTTTGTACAAAGTATTAGGTATATTGTAATAAATTAAGATTCAGTGTAGGCCAGGTAGTAGAGGGAACTGAAGGTTTAAAAAGCATGTAACTGCGAGATTAGCATTGAGATTTTTATGCTTCAATACTGCTAATATTTACAAACAAGATCAGAATATAAGGTCAATTAACACAGTTTACTTTATTACAAACAACTTCTTTGCTCCATGTTTGTTGAATTTTTTCTAATAGTAAACAGTTCTATGAGTTCTTATATTTTCAAGCTTATAAAATATTATGTACAATTTTTAAAATTTGTGTAACTAGTGCAAAATATACATATTTCCATTGAGAATTTGTTGTATGTTATGTCTTATAGTTTTTCTATCATGTTGGATAAATTGACTTAAATTTTTCACCAATTAAACTATGCTAATTTTCACGTCGAATTTCCGAAAGCAAAAGTTTTAAATTTTGAGAACAGAGAGCAATAATATTTTGTTAAATTGAAGAAAAGGAGAAGGTGTTTCCAGAAGATCAAAAACTCTTTCTACTCCCAAGACATAAGTGTGGAATATGTTCCCAGTAAATGTAAAACATAAGACGAAGCACTTCTTGTAAAATTAAGACGAAATTCGGGTTTCTCCAAAGTATGAAAAGAAAATTAATACTTAGCTCGATAATGAGGCAAGAAAAATAGTGTTGTCACACTAGGAAATTGTTCAGAATTATGGATTTCCAACCAGCTATAGAAACAAATAGAAATATGTATTTTTAATTATGAGATATAAGGAAAGGGTGTTATAGTAAATTCGATTCTAGATATAAAAGATTTATTTTAAAATTATATAGGCGTGATATTAGATCCCGGTATTGCAATGAAGTGCAGATAAATCGAAGGTCTAATTAGTTAAATATCAGGGTAGCTTTCAAACAATTGCATTTTAGACTAATTTACTACACCCGCTTAATTACAGATATATCATTGGTTATTAGTGAAAAAATTATTTCGTTACAAAATATTTTAAAAGGAAATAATTGCTTAAATTTTACAGGAGACGAGCCCACAATCGCCAAGCTTTTCTCTTGTTAAACATGAATATATTACATGCAAGTTTAGCTGGCTCAAATAAGATAATCTGGCTGATGCATACTTACTCATCTGTTGGAGTACATTTCTGAAGCAGAAACAATATCGAAGTCTTTCCTCTTGAACAACATCTAAACGTCTGCTACAGTTTAGAACATGTTCAGAAAGAAACCGATCCGCTGTGTGTCTAACGTATCAATAAATCAGATGGAGCTGTACGACAGGCTGTATTAATATAAAAACAAAAGTGTGATTTCAAGAAATAACATGCTAAGAAATCAGAAGTCCTTCAATAAAAACAAAATCTGATATCACAAATTCGTTCCTGCTTTAAAACTATGGACAAAATCAATAAACAAAAAATTGTGGATAATTGGGATAAATTTTCAAATTTTCCCCGAATTAATAACACTTACTTATGTAGACGTCAAAAAAGGTATACAATTTAATTGTATCTGCCTACACATTAGAGTCTTACAGCAAATAATACTACTAATTTAGGTGTGTACCTGGCAGGACGCAGTAGTTGACGGTCCTGACTCAAGACTTGTTCTTATACGTGTTCGGGAAATTAGATAAATAACTATTAGCTTTGTCATGTCTCTTCGTCCGCATGGAACAACGCGGCTACGGTAATATGGATGTTCATTGAATTCGATATTAGTGATTATTCTAAAACTCTTTACAGAATATTCAGTATCATTAATTTCTTGGAAAAATAATTGAAAGTTTCTGTATGTCTATGAAAACATTTTGCCTATTTCTCCTCAGAATGAAAAACATTTCAGAAGAATGTAGTAGAGAAACTCTTTCACACATTTCAGGCTAAATAACCCTTTTCAGCAATTCATACCGTTTATTTGATAAGGCGAAAAAGTGTTTTCTTGCAGACAAGTGGAGACTAGTATCAAGCATTCGTCTTTTACGCAATACCTGCTGATGACTTGACTGGGATAGGAGGGCAATAAATTTTGTCAGAAGGCGCTGAAGATTTTCATTTAAGACTTGGGGGAATTTGTGGAAGAATTCCTTCTATACAAAGAACTTTATCCTTATTAGTTTCATGCGTTTTGGCAAGTGGTGTGTGGAAAGCTTGTGATCTTCTGCGATATTACGCTGTGTGATTTGGCAGAAGGTGATGGGTGTCTGCTCTCATATCGAAGCAAGGTTCTCCGAAATATAGAAGACCCTTTAAGGAATACACATCACATATCCCTTTATAATATTCTCCAAATATATCTTATTTACACAGGTGAATCCATGTCTTTCCGTTGTTAATTATGTGGTCAAATAGATGTAAATAAGAGTATAAGAAAATAGCATTAAACTTCCTACTTACCTGTTAATATCACAATGCAGAACAGCGTATCGCTGAACAGCAACACCGCCAGGTGTGCGTTTATACTGCACCATGTTGCATATTACGTGAAGACCACTAAATTGTCATGTGACTGTCACTACTTAGGGCTTTTGCGAAACAGTGAAATTTTGACACACAGATAATCTTTCACATAAAAAAGTGATCTAAGCAGATATTAGGTAAGAGATGCTGAAAATTATTAATTTATTATCTGTTAAAATGGCTAGCCTACGCATTAAATTAATTCATTTTTATGCTCTTTTAAGAAAAATCCATGACTTCTTTTCATTTTGCCTTTCTTAAATATTGTTTCTTTGTTTTATCTCACCAATTATGTTGGGATGAAAAAAGTATGATGATATTCAAAAGGAATTATCCAAAATACAATTATTTTTCTTCGTATAAAATTATAAAGTGAAAATATAGGTTCAATAACCTTTGTTTACAAACTACCAAAACTCTTAGAACACAAGCTCTAACGCAGTATAGTGGAATATCAGCCTGACCGTATTATATTGTATGACTGATAACAACTCTTCTGAAATTCTTTTTAATAAAACAAGATATTTAGCCTTGTTTTAACCACAAAACACCTACAATTTCCCTCAGTACGTTGGTCTAAGTTTCCAACATAATTCAGATTTGAGTGCCCAGGTTTCTCATTCATATGGACCTGCATTATGGTGACAACTAGTAGAAGCAAGCAAACTCGCTATATAATGCTCCTGTCTGTTGGACTTGAGGAGATTTCTCCAAGTAACTTTTAAACTCGCAAATCGTATCGTAGGTTCTAAGATCTACCAGAGAAATGCAGAATAAAATATTATAAGTAAATGCAGTTATACATGAAATATTCATAAAAATATTTGTTAAAATATTTAGGATAGAAACATCTACACTAGTGTTGCCAAATGTAAAAAAAAATGGAATACGGAGATCTTAAATTGTTTAAATTTTAAAGGAAAATACCTGCAGAACGACGCGAAAATGTTCGGTTTCCCAACACAAAATGAGAAGAAACATCTTGCATGGAATAATAAATGAAAATCAATTTTAATGCAACTGAAAAAAATAGTATTTCTAGAAAATCTAAAAAAAATTGTTTCAGCATTTGAAAGCAATTATTGTCATATTAAAAAGAGGGATTCATAAAATCTGGAAATGAGTAATTATGCTTGGAAAAAGCAAAAAAGTTTACAAATTTTGTCAAATAAATTTTCATTATTCATCCACTGCTCGATCCTGAATGTATAAGCAGTATTTCAATCCAAACAGTCGCCTTTCACCATCTGAAACAGAGCCACATCCCACAATGCTTGAATCAGTAACTTCAAAACTTTCCTATCGCTTCTTTCTCACTGCTTACAACTAAACACTGCAACTGATATGTGTTTACAGTCGCAACAATTATTGAAATTTTTATGTTTTTGAAAGCCGGTTGCTAAGTAACTTCGATTAATGGAAATTTAATTATCACTGTTACACAGTTGTGATCACCAAATTAACAATTGATAAATGAAAGAGAGTCAGAAATCCGCCACATTTTTCTTACCTATTGTGTTTAAACTTCGCAGTTCTCCTGACGGCTGCAGCTGGTTTAAATTCTATTCAGGGTATGACAAAAGGTCTTAATTTATGGAGGGTCGAATATATAAGAAATGGCAGATATTATTTCAGATCTGCAAAAAGGTTTTTAAGAGAAAAAGCCGTGTGACTCGTTTGCATCAAGCAGTTCAAAGGATGGAATTACACCAAAGAACTGTCTGCAAATGGCTGAATGATGTAGTTCAGCATCGCTTCTTTCTCCAATTTCGGGCCAGCCATCACATTCAATTCCCTACAGTACAAACCACCCTCAGAGAAAAAATATTTTACGTTGTCAAATACCTAAACAATCGTAAGCTTACACTATGCAATTCTTGAAGCCACAAAAGCTTTTGTTTCTGGCTATCAGAATCGAAGTTAGCGCCCGTGTGACAAGTCGAGCAGTATCAATGTCATTTAGGAAACAATGTGTCTTTTTAGAGTAAAATAAAGCGCAAAATTTTTCTTAACTTAATGAACACTGGGACCTCAATGGTCAATAATAAGTATAAGTTTACAGATAGTTTTTCTTTCATAACTTACTCAAAATATCGTTGAATTAAAATCGCATATGTTTCATAGCCCAAGCCTTCTCAATTGATTAGCTAAAATCTCACATACTACGTTTAAATGAAGGTCCTTTGAAAGGGAAAGTTCTGGTCCGCTGTACAATATGTACTGACTGTGTCAGGGAATTTTGTTCTGGCAAAATGTACAGGTAACTCTTGTGTGTGTTAATGATGGAAATCAATAGTAATTTAAAATGTGATAATAAAGCACAATAAATATTTTTGTAAATCTGTGCACTTAAACGTAAGTGAGATGTTTCTATGTTTTCTAATTTAAGCCGTAATGGATTCTGTTTTTTTTTACTTGTAGGTTTTGGATGGCATGTTAATTGTATACCTCAGAGTAGGATTTTATAGTATTTGGAAATATGAGTACATTTTATTTTAAATAAACTACTGAAAAATACTACCGACCTCATCATTAACAACATGCCTACCTATGATTTTTCGCATAGAATAAAATTTGAATAATATCTCATAACAACTCGAGTATTGCAAAAGGTTAAAATCGTAAATGAACTTGCTAGGACATTTATTTTATTACGTCTAATAAAATGAATGGCTTTCAGGAAATGATTTAGAGAACTGAAAGTTTTACTATGTATGCATGTGCCTCAAAAGTACGATTTATTTATAAATTTTTATGACACTATATCGAAAAACCTTAACCCTTATCCTGCTAACGTGGAGAATATGTTGAGCTGCTAATAATGCCGGTAAATGGCAGATGAGATTTAACTCGGCGTTTGAAGGGTTAAATATGTTACTATGTTTGCACTTTGATAACTTCGTGAATAGGAGAAACATCAATCACACATTTCTGAGCGAAAATATAATTTGTTTCGAAAAATAATTTCTCAGAGAAATATCATTTGGCTGAGAATGTAAGTGGTTTTCGACTGAATAATTATGCATCTTCGTTATGTGTTTTGACTTATTTTTACATAAGCCAGCAAGAAGGACACAAATTCGGCATCGAATTTTGTCATTTTCCGCTGCATAAAAAATAAAATACAATTTCGAAGTGCTCTTCATCTTACAACAAGACGAAATTTACTGTACAAAAGAATGTTTCAAACTGTGATTGGAGCAAAAGTATTAATTTATTTCGACCTTCATGTAGGGAATAATAGACTATAGAGCTCACACAAGAATAAATATTAACTAGGAAATGTATCAAAGTAATTTATCCTTTTGGTTTATGCATTCATTTAACAGACACCGTCTTTGTACACAGTATCTGAAATTTCATATTTTCGTAAAACCACCCCCGAACCTCAGTTTTCCATTTCCACCAACTTCTGGTGAATTAGAAGGGCTATATTTAAACCCCAGTGTAGAGACAAATATAAAAATTTATTTCAGAAATACACGCAGTTCAAAATAAGATTTTCACTGCAATATTTTTATAATTTAACAAATTACACGTTGCTCCGCCCCAGAAGAGTGAAGTGTTAATAGCGAAACAAATAAATTTCACAAATAAAAAATAAATTTAATTGCTTAACGGTGATCAATTAGTAGTCGAAACTGTTAGCTCTGTAAATAATAAGAAAACGAATATTTTTTCTGTGTTGATGAGACAGTTCTACTTCTCAAAACCTAGTCCTAAACTCAGATAATTCTCTAAAAAGTAAACATATAACGTGACCTTAAATTATCAGAACCTATGCTATTCTGACGTCGTCATAGGAGGCGTAAATAACACAATCAAGGATCCACTGAATCAAAAGTTTCCAAACGTCGCTGAGTATGGACGAGTACAATAAGATATCGCGCAATTCCATGTGAAAACCCAAGCACACATGGCGAAAAGTAATCTGTCTGGTGCCAAAACTAGTTGGAAATTTCGGTTACAGTAATACTGGATGCCAGGAATCCTTGTTGCGTAAGGAATTCCCAGAAATCTTAATGACGCATTAACAGATATACGTAATTGATAGTGCTTTAGAGTGCGATTTGTTTGTTGTTTTGAGAAAATAACAAATCATATTAATTATATTTCTGGGACAGCAAATTCATTTTGGTATTTTGAATGTGGCAGTTATATATAAAGGAAAAATACAATAAAAATTTAGTTCCACAGTAATTGTAGTTGCAGATTTTCGTACTTAAATAATTTCAAGTATAAAAAATGATGTGTACTTCCTGTCCCTCTAACAAACTACGCCTATATTTTAATAGTGGCCTGATTTGTTCCTTTACAACGTTCAATACACATCACATCCATTACAGGATGCTGTACGTATAAGCTACAAAATTAATGAAATGCCATTCGTTGTACAGCCAGAAACACAAGATATAAAAATAGTTTTAGAAATAATCAGCAAGGGTAAACACATAACCCTGCTGTAAATTAGGAGACCGGTACATGACATTTGCTGGCATTTTTCCTTCTGAGTTCCGATTCAACATCCGTGGAGTCAAGACGTGCCCAGCACAGGCTCCTACGGTCTAGTGTCATAAACACATAAACAGCTTGGGACCGAAAGGCCCAGGCTGGTTCGGAAAGAAGTGTCT
>Ga0123355_10020758_pt1 | contig 10501 bp, 8 predicted proteins | sample TergutEmb28metaG_3_FD_89872 | JGI IMG/M metagenome (GOLD analysis project Ga0123355, IMG submission 89872) | Embiratermes neotenicus P1 segment gut microbial communities from Petit-Saut dam, French Guiana - Emb289 P1 | ecosystem: Host-associated > Arthropoda: Insects > Digestive system > Gut ... | reverse complement strand
TTTTCCAAATATATTTTTTCCTTTATTTTTAGGTTTTTGGTGTTAACTTAATTTTTTTTTTTTTTGGGGGGGGGGGGCTTTCATCTGCTACATTTCACTATGCTATTTAACCCATGATTATCATAAGAGTTATCTTTCAACACCGTTTTTTCCATAACTATAGCTATGTGGGCAATTTTTTTTATGTGTTACGTGATATATGATTTACATTAACTTTATGCTTCAAAGGGTTGGTGGGTCACAGCTAAAAGTATTTCTTGTACAATCCAGTAGCGTTTGACGTGCATGTACATATGTTATGCTGATGCTGGCAGGTTTCCTCATAAATCTTTTTGATGGATGATGCACTAAAGTTATTCTTTGCATTTAACTATTAAAGCACAATGGCCGCTATATTGTGCTACCTGCGGTAACATTAAAAGACTGCGTTTTGCCAACACAATTACTTTAACTGTGTTTGCTTGACGCAGCAGACCTACTTCCTTAAACAACATAAACTATTGGTCTTACGAATGAGGCCGTTTATCATTTAGAGGTAGGAGCTGAATCTTTTAAGTACAATTCAAATGATTTCATGCTTCAAAGGGTTAATCTCCGTCAAACTGTAAACATGTTAGAAATCCGTGTGAGTTATTATTAAAAATAATAATTAGTATTGTAGTTTAATGAATCTACGTTAGTAAAATTAAAATTACTACTTTCTCAGAAAGACTGACACATTGATTTGTAATTTTAAAATTTATGAATGCTGCGTAATTGGTACTGACTGTATTCAAGACCTGGGAGTATTTATTGGTTCGAAAAATTATTTTTATAATAAATTTATTCGTAGTATACACGCAGTTTGACTAATTGACATTAAGTTATACTCCTATATATTTCGATAAAGAATTACGTGTCTTACTGAGCCTCCTTGAAGATGATCAATCCCAGTGTGGTGACCGGTGACAAGAATAATTCCACTGTAGCCCATGCAGGTCGTAAAAGGCGACCAAAATGGGTACCCGGTGCCTGGGGTATAGCTGGGCCTCCATGCCCCGAGGTTTATAAATACGGTTGGACTGGCACTGCAGGTTGGGGGGTTGGGCAACAGGCCGACAACTTGTCACCGTAAACAAGCTAACTGTTAGGAAACCTAATTGTGGCCTCGAAACACTCAGATTGAGTGGAATCGACCTAGACAATGGAAAAAGATACGAGAAAAGAGATGAGGATAGCAAATTGGAATGCGGAATTGTTTACAAACAGATACTAATAAATGCAAAATTACAAATTGAAAGGAGTGGTCAAAAACAGAATGACTGGGGAAGTCTATTAAGGAGGCGAAGGTTCGCATTGGACTGTAGAGCCATCTAAGAAGAAGAAGAGGAAGAAGAAGATCACATTTAGGTCGAAACTTGTACGTGTAGGAATATGAAGTAATGGTAATTAATTAAATGAGGTACTGTGATGGTTGTCGATAAATTGACGTCTGTTGTTGAGCCTCTCTGAAGGTGATCAAATTTTTTGCCGAAAAGTTTGGTGCAAGAGTATGAGGTAATGTAATTAAATTATGTATATGCTGTGATGGCTGTTATACATGTGTTATCTTCATCGTGTTGATTACGTATATCCTCTTGCCATTCAGTTGCTGGTCCTTGTAGGAGCTGTACCATTTTATTTCTCGAACCTTCACTGTTTATTGATGCTGTATTTTACTTTAGTTCGGCATACATTAGATAGCGCCTGTGAAATCTGGAATTCTAGCCCGTGTACTGGTACCAACAAGCTGAAAGGCATTCAGCGAAATTCTGCAGGCCCCAGTCATAATCCTTCTTTTGTCGACTTCCATCGTAGTTAACCTAATGCATGAGAGCACCCAGCACTGTATACCTTACATGATAGGATGTATCTCATTTTGATGCGTTGTCCTTTTATTAGTGTTTACCTTGGTGTAAAATTTTGCCATTTTCTTTGGAACACAAAAGTTCCGTGTAAAGATCGCCTTACTTCTAGTTGCGAATCAGCTGCAAATTTGGATTTTAGAGACGATGTGTTTGGAGAACAAGTGATTATTTTTAATCACATTTCATGTTAACTAACTCTTTTAATTTATCAAACAGCCTTATCAGAGGCGAAATTGTATTCATTACATTTTTTCCTAATTGAACTCTGATTCTCTGGTTACTTGTATATATTGTCTTTTTTATGTTATAATCTTTGTTTTTGCTTGTTTATATATATATATAATGTATTGGTCCTGATCTTGTAATTGATCTTCAAGCTACAATCGAATAGAGATTTATTTTATCATTAAGTGCTCATATTACGGGTTTTCATCTATTCATTATAGTAACAGTTGAACTCGGTTTTAACAAACTCGGTTTGTGCGACACCTGGGCTGTAATATAATACATTCTGAGGTACAAACTAATTCCCCGTAAGGCACATGCTTTTTTGCCTTACTTAGTACGACATACATACGAGCATCTACCTCGGATATAACAACATTGTCAATCATCTGTTCCATTGTAATTTTCCAAGAGATAGGCTATTTTGAGAATCCAACCATCACCTCGTCCTTGAGAAAAGAAAGCCTCAACTTTTCCAGATAGCTATATAAATTCCAGCCCTGGCAAATGACAGTAGTAACGGTAATACATGATTTCAGGCTTCCGCCACGTTGTAAATGAGATCTTCCGTCGCCCGGGCTGTTACGAATCTTAGATTTGTAGTTACTGTCATTTCTTGGACTGCTTGACCCTTGTGGATGGGACCGATAAGTTGCTCAAAACATAGGTAACTACCAATCTACGATTCGTAACATCCCAGAAGAGCCAAGTTCCCGACGGTAATTCAATTTGTGCGTACAGTTTCCCTCTACCTTTCTACTCTGGCAGTAAACGTTAGACTGGTAGAATGATACCATGGCTACAGTGACGAACCAAAAGAAAGTTTTTGAGCGTCGAAGGAAAATTTAAGGTGACAGAGAAATAGAAAGTGGAATAAAAGAAGCTGACGTGTATCTGGAATTTGGTCTCGTAAATTCTACAAACCAAACGGTTTGTAAAAACCAGTATTATTAAATGAATCATGTTGTACCCCAGAGATCCATACTGGGTTCTTTGCTCTTCCTGTTTTATATAAATGATTTACCGAAAATTGTTCGTTACAACTCTAAGCCAACTCTTGTTGCAGGTGATACAATTTAGATTTTCTCTAATCCCAATTATTTGGACTTTAAACCACTATTAATTGTGTGTTTTCTCAATTAAATAAATGGTTTGATGATAATGTGTTACTTTAAATTATGAAAAAACTGAATATGTCCATTTTATTCTCAAATGTACTACTATTCTGCATGAAACACCTATTGGCTATATTAACAATTTCATTTCAAGTTCTACTAGTACTAAGTTCCTTGGAGTAATTATTGAAAACACATTATCTTGGAAGGCTCATGTTGACCATCTCTTACCTAAGCTATGTATGGCATGTTACAGTGTTAGGACAATTACACCTTTCGTGTGTCAAGAAAATCTGAAGTCAGTTCCTATTTTCATTCCTTAACGATCTATGGAATAATCTTCTGGGGCAACTCTACATACAGCCTCCATGTATTTCGACTGCAGAAAAGAGTAATCAGAATTATTACCAATTCCAGACCTAGAGACTCTTGTAGACTGTTATTTAAGAAACTGGGATTTTGCCATTGATGTCGTAATACATTTTTTCCCTTTTATTATTTTTTTGTAAATAATAAAGCTTTATTTCAGATGAATTCTGAAATACAGGGTATTAATGCTAGGTATAATTCTGATTTTCATCCACCAGTCGTCAATTTGACAACATATAAAAATGGGACTTATTATACTGGCATCAAAGTTTTCAACTACATCCCAACTCATATACAGGATTTGTCTCATAGTGTTAATCAGTTTAGATTGGCCTTAAGGGATTTTCTTCATTTTTGTTCATTGTATACTTTAGAGGAATACCGTAATAGCAGCAGTAATTTATGGACCTAAATGATAGTTAAGTATATAGCCTTGGTGAAAACACTACCTTCTAATAATCTTATATTTTTCTTTTAATTATTGGAAACATTTTTTAAAGTATACAAGTACGTTTCATGTGTTGAATAACTCTGTTCTTTATAGATTGCATATCTTTTGTAAATATTACATGTTATTCAATGTTGGATTATAAAAACAAATTCTACATCCTATAGGTTGATTGGCCTTGTATGGATTAACATAATGCATAATAAAACTGAAACTTAACGGAACGGATCGATAACAAAACGATTTCGAAAGCCCGATCGAAGTGATTACGATGAGGCGCTGCTTGAATTGGTTTTGGCAAAGCCGAAATGACGCTGTACAGTACCAGCGGTCGGTACTCATGATAATTTTTGTTCGTCCTAAATTTCAGTTGTAAGTTACTGTATTTTTTAGCATAAAAATGCATGAAAATTTACAATTGTAGAAGAGTAATTTTCGATTATTTTTTCTAAATTTTAATTTAATTTCAATATAAATTATATCGTAAACATTTAAGTAATATGCCGGAATGCATGTACGTTGCTTGAAATATTGTTGCTTCACTTTACCACACCTCTGGCTAAGAAGGGCAGTCTTTATAACGACACAATTTATTCGGTCCCTTTCTTCTCGTTATACGCAAGTTCGACTGAATTTATAATCCCACCTTTCTGCTGTTATATGAAGTGTTCTTTTAGGTTGGGTGTAATTATAATATTTTGCCGAAGTTTTGCCTTGGACTCTGCACTTTCCTTGCCTTTGTTTCTTGCCACTTTGTACTTGTGCTAGATTTGTAATATTCCGTGGTTCGACATATAAATAAAGAATTGAACATAGTAATAATAATAATAATAATAATAACAGTTTTAATTATTAAGCGGTGCTATACCGAGGAGAATATACTGTTGTATAAGTGTCCCGTATAATGACTGAACTTGTACTGTAAATTTTTGAGTGATCGATAAAGAAACACTTGGTTAATTATAGGTAATTCGTTCACGCTGTGTTTTTAGGGAAGCAGAGAGAAATAATAAATCCAGTCAAAACACAACAATGTATTTTGATCAGCTGGTTATGTGAACAGCAATAGTCTGCTGTTGTTTTTATGTCTGCGTAACACAATAACAGTGTTGAGGGTTGCATTTAATCAGCACCGGGTGAACAAAAGAATATCGTCACATGAGTGGCGTGGTTGGCCGGGAGGGGTGGGGGGGAGGAGGATAAGTGGTGTGGCTGCCCCAGGCTGCAAAGTCTGAAGGGTGGCAGAAATATTTTATATGAAAAAAGAATTGATTTCTGTAGCACAACAAATATTAAATTATTGAGCCAAGTAAAGAAAATCAATTAAATGTTTGCTGTTTTTAAACTATTAATTTTTGTTATGAGTGGCCATTGTGTTGACTCGCGCCGGGCTTCAAAAGACTATCCACGCCACTGCATCATACCAAAAGATATGACATTTATTAACACGTATAAACCTGTTTTACTTGCAGATTCTTAGGACAGGCCACCCTTTAAAGGCCACTGGTAACCGTGTCGACGTGCCAACTATTTTAATATTAAATGCCTCGAATTTTGCCTGCACATTGCGTTTGTGTGTTACATATGATTTTCACATTAAATAGCTATTATTTCCCTAATAAATAGTTGTTAGCCAGAAGGTCTTTGAAATGGACTCATCTTGTGTTGTGAATGTTAGATACAGTTGTTTTACATTAACATCAAACTAAATGAGATTAACGGACTCCAAAGAACTACATGATTTATGTTTGAATTGAATGTGAAAACGGTTGATTAGCTCAGCTGATAGTAATACTGAATGACTGTTCCATGCAGTCATTCCTACATAATTACACAGTTCAGGAATTGTAAAGCGCTGTGAGTGACGAGGAAGGTGCTGCATGGTGGGGATCTAATTATTGCGCAACCAGAACACAGTAACGTTTGTGAAGTGTTCGCTAATTTACTTTCCTCAGAACCAGTGTCCTAGAAACAAATATTACGACTCCACAATTTATTTTGTTCGATTGACAGCTATTAACATATCAGATTGTGTAGTGCCGCACGGTAGGATGATGTTGAATATTGAGTGGCACTGAATGTGCAAGGAAGCAGTCGTGGCGTGTTATTAAATATTTACCATTCTTGTATTTACTTGGAGAATCTGAGGAAAACCACAAACAAATGTCAGTCAAGCTAGCCTGTGTGTGGGCTGAAATTTAGCCCAAGAGCCGGCGAATACAGAGTAGGCTTCTTAACTTACGGCTACAACGTTTGGCATGATATTGCAGGTTCTCAAGGGATCTTATGTACTGTACGTGCCTGTTTACTGTCTTGACAGCACCCCTTTAGGGCGAAATGTGATACGAAAGGAAGATTCTTTGCTGAGGGAGCAAGAGAGGATAGGAGCAACCCCTGGAATTTAACCCTTGGCACTGGAGCAGAATCGATCCCTTCTACAGGCCCGTCTCGTCTTACGTAACATTTAGCCTTGTTCCAGGCGGCTAATGAATTGAACCGCAAACCCAAATGGCAGCTGGTGGAGTTGTACTAGAGTCAAATCGTAGCCATAATGCTATCATTCCTAAATTTCAGTCATAGTCTAACATCTTAATGACGTAACGTCATAGCTAACCTCTTTCTAGACGTGTCCCTTAAAGTTAAAAAAAAAAAAGTTTAGTAAGGAACTTCGTGAGCTGTATTCGTCACCATATGTCATTATGGAGATGCATCCGAGAAAGGTGTTATGGACAGGCTTGTGGAGCGTTGGTGGGAGAAGAGAAATGCATGCAGAATTTTGGTGGGAGAACCCAAAGGAAAGAGAGCACTTTGAAGACCTAGGCGCAGATGCGAGAATAATATTAAAGTGGATATTTAAAAAATAGGAATTGCGCTATGGAGGTTTTTAGTTAGGTAGTTAATTCCCATAAATCTGAGGGGATTTTTTTTTCTCTTCAAGACAACCCTTTGTAAGCTAAACGACTAAAGCACAAATAACAATACTGAATCAGCAGAGCTCTAGCGTACGCTACTCCACGAATGTATTGGTTCAAATATGCCTATATCTATAAGCATTATAACTGTTTCATGTTTTACACAATATGGTTAAGGGTTTGCCGGACACTGAAGGAAGTTTTAAATAGGAAACATATCAGAGTAGGCATTTTGCTATGAACTAGTATGGAAAGAACAAATATATACTTAGGAGTTCAGGATGTTTATCTGGTGTGAAACTTCCTAGGTAAATGCTGCTGACTTGAATTCATGTAGGCCTAATTACAACTTTTCTTTTACCCTGCGTTCAGCTTTGGACTATTCTGCTCCGTGATACTAGTAGTTAAATATCCTACGTAATAAATGCAGTATTAGACTTTGTATAATAAAATAGAGGGGCATACGGTGGCGCAGTTGGTTGAACCATTACGCTACAAGCCGAAAGGTCGCGAGTTCGATTTCCGACGGTGTTACTGGATTTTTTTCATTGGCATAATCCCTCCTTCCGCACTCTGGCCCTGGGGTCGACTCAGCCCCCAACAGAAATGACTCATTTCTGCGTCCGTTGCTTAGGGCTGACAGCCTCACCACCATCATGTGCCGATCGGCTCGAAATCTGGGAACCTCAGCCTTCTGGAACCCTCTGGGCCTGTCCAGGTCTGTACAGGGATTGCTTTACCTTTACCTTTATAATGAAGTGAATGAACCGAGGTAGATCAATTATTAAACGCTGGGTGCAGGCTGGTTGACAGCAGGTCGATTGCTTGGAAATGTATTTATGTTTCTTCTGCACAACGTCCGAAACATTTTGGGGCCAACCAGCCTCATTTGCTCTGGGTACCGGGGTATCTTTCTCCGCCTATACAGCGGGTAAGACCAAAACCCGACCACTCATCTTTATGTAATGCGACATAAGAATTACTGGAGCTTTACCACTGCTCCCTAACACGTCCTAGTGACTTAGTAACAACTTTGTCTTCCTAATCAAGTGCGCCAATCTCATGCCCGTGTAGTAAGCTCCTTCTATAAATGTAGCTATGGGCGTTTCAGCCCCCGCCCCCAGAGCATTCCATTGCCGATATGTAGCATTATGGGTATCGATTACTCGAATGGTGTGCGGTACAGTTTAATGTTAGGTCATCACAGCACACATGAGACATGTTGCTGTATAGCTGTGTGTGTTTGGGCTGAGTATGAACAGATGCACTGTAATAACACTGCTAACAGAAATGTGATCTGTGGTGTACCATATAGTGTCATAAGGCTAACCATTTGAAGAAAATAATGTTCAAACGTTTGCCTTCTACCGCATAGTCAACAACCATTGCGTCTCCTTTACGAATGTCACCCGATTAATGCTGTTACGAAAATAAAAAATGAGATTCCGGTGATGTCATGATTAATAATCACTGACAAGGAAGCCGTCGTGGCCTCATGTAAGTCACTGGCCGGGATATGCCTGCAGGGACTGAAGAAAACGGAGTTATCCAGTTAGGATATTCAATATCGAGTTTCGAATCGAATCGAGCCTTTGTCGAGTGCAAGCCAGAAAAAGTACCACGTTTTTCAACTTGCTCATTTCGTGCATGTGGTATGGAAATCGCTGGGAAAGATCGATCTCCCAATTTTGAATAGGGACACTTTTACGTTACCTCCGAATTTGTCCTCTGTATTTACTTACGTAAATCTTTTTATACCTGCTGTTGTAACAAATACTGGCATAGAGCAGTGTCCGCTTTAATAAGCCAGTAGTTACACAGCTTGTTAGTAAATTACCCGCCTTTTATGAAACCCTAAGGTATGATTGCCGGTCACAGGAGCTGTCACTGGACCCTGGTCTGAGCAAGCACTAGCTGGAATGACTTTGAGAAACAAGGGGAACTTGGGGTATGTCGTGGCTTAAGCGATTAGTCTTTGGCTTATCGTCATGAAGATCAGTTTCAGGATTGTTATTTGCTGGCGATGTAGCAGTGTTTACAGAAGATCAAGTAGAACGATAGTGTATAGAATGGAGTTCGAAGTGTAATTTGAATAAATCTAGTTTAGTGATTTTTTAAAATGATGGGAGACTTAAGATTACGGAAAGATGGCGTGCATGTGGACAAATTATGTGGGTTATAAGCAAGTGGACTTTTTTAAGAATAACTTCGGAAAATACAGAAGGCTGGAAGAAGCAGAATGCGGTAGTTAAAGCAAATGTTATTAAGCATTGACAGCCATTAATAACTCCGAAGAAGAAAGTCTACACTTTGGAAAACATACGTCAAAGGTTGTGTGAATCCTGAGTCATGTGTGGTGTTGAAGTATGGGCGCTGGATGAAACAAGGAAATATAGTGCATGGCCGATATTGTAAGAAATTATCAGGGCAACCAATATGTATGGCACAAATAAACCTAGAAAGAGAGCAGGAAGAGGAAAGTTATGTGGTTGACAACTGTTTTCTGGCAGAAGATTATGCACGTGGACGTTGAAGATCGTGTCAGACAATGTTGTGATAGGCAGAAGGGTAATAGAGTAGAAAGCTGGGCAAAGCAAATTAAAGGAGTTAGTCCTACTTATAGAACGTACATAATGTGTGATGAACGATATAGAGAGTAAGATTAATGTAATGGATGTATACTGTAGGAAACTTGGTATTAGTATGCACATTCCAGGAAATTGTACTGGAGACTCAACAACTGTATATTATTAATATTAAAAATAGAAAGAGGAGTTGGGGAATATTGGCCTTCGTTTTCTTGGCAGATTCAGCGGTAAAGGAACACCAGTACAATAAGTAAGGGGATAAAAGAAATGTGTCACGATGTAAAAAGGCAGAATATATGTAGGGCCTCGAAAATGTCTGAAAAGGATTCAATAGTATTCTACCAGGATATGAAACACAGCTGGGGTAGGGACAAATATATTGAAATGTTGCACCGAGGGGGAAAAAATGGGATAGCTTGGTTGCAAGCATTAGTTTGGAAATTCAGAGGATTTATAGGAGGAACGAGTAAAGGAAGCTGTCCTTTGTCCTTAGACAATAAAAATGCTAAAAATATAATGAGTTACCCAGAAACAAGAAAATGAAGTATGTTGTTGTATAACAGTGGTTAGGTATGAATGAGGAATTAACATGCTGAAAAATAATAAATTATACAAACAACACAGTGTTAGAAATTTAGGCAAATGTTAAAAAAAAAAAACAAAGTGAGCTGTAAGTGGCATAATAAAAGAAGTGCGACAACAGGAGTATTGTGCGGACGGAACTGTGTACTGTGACAACCGGGCCTTAAGGATGGTGAACATTTCGACGAGCCGTGCGTTAAGAACTAAACGCAGTCGTCGTCGTCGTCGTCGTTGTCGTCATTATTATTATTATCATTATTACCATCATCATCATCATCATCATAATTATCACACTGAAGGCCTGGGTCAAGCCTGTGTGTGTGTGTGTGTGGGGGGGGGGGGGGTTTTTTGGGGGTCCTGCTTTTTTCCCCGCCAC
>Ga0123355_10020757_pt1 | contig 10501 bp, 6 predicted proteins | sample TergutEmb28metaG_3_FD_89872 | JGI IMG/M metagenome (GOLD analysis project Ga0123355, IMG submission 89872) | Embiratermes neotenicus P1 segment gut microbial communities from Petit-Saut dam, French Guiana - Emb289 P1 | ecosystem: Host-associated > Arthropoda: Insects > Digestive system > Gut ... | reverse complement strand
CGCCGATTGAGTGTCAGGATGATTGCAGAAGAAACGGGCTTGGATAAAAGTGCAGTTCACAGAATTCTAACAGATCATTTGCACATGCGAAAAATTTGTGCAAAACTGGTGCCGAAAAACTTGCCTGTGGAGCAAAAAGCGAACCGGTTGGAAATTTGTCAGGATTTGCTGGGAAGACTCGAAATTGAGCCAAATTTTTTGGACAAAGTAATAACAGAAGATGAATCATGGGTGTTCGACTAAGATCCCGAGACAAAACGGCAAAGTGCGGAATGGCACACGAAAAGTTCTCCTCTGCCGAAGAAAGCACGCATGAGCAGATCCAGGGTGAAAACAATGATTATTGTTTTCTTCGACAGCCGTGGCATTGTGCACAAAGAGTTTTTACCTCCAGGACAGACAGTTAATCACGCCTTCTACAAAGATGTGTTGGAACGACTTCGAAAACGGGTCCAGCGAGTCCGAACGGACATTGCAGACGACTGGGTGCAGCACCACGATAACGCGCCGGCTCTTACTGCGCTTTCGATTCGAGAATTTCTGGCGAAGAAAAGCATTCCCGTACTTCCACATCCACCCTACAGCCCAGATCTAGCTCCGTGCGATTTCTGCCTCTTCCCTAAGCTGAAATTGAAGTTGAAGGGTCATCATTTCGGGACGATAGAAGACATACAAAAGGTTGTAACCGATGAGCTAAACACACAGAAAATGACTCCCGGTATTGCTATGATCAGTGGAAAAAACGTTGCAACCATTGTGTAACTTCCCAAGGAGATCACTTGTAATTTCAGGTGAGTCCAATAGACATTTAAATAAAAAAATCAGTACACTTACTTTTGAGACAGATCTCGTGTATATATATATATATATATATATATATATATATATATTACAGGTTATTCTTGGCCTTTCAGTGGTTCAGGTGCTACGTTTTTCGCTTCGAAATAAGTAGACACATAAATGCCTTGATAACTGGGCCATTACATCAGATCGAAATGATACGCACCCAATAAAACAATCTCAGGCTAGCAGCCGCGTCATGCGGTTGAGTGGCGAGCAAACAAACAGTCCGAGGAGCATCTCCTTCTCTGACGAAGAGGACACAGACAGTCCGCTAAACGTTTGTTTTCTCGCCATTAAATCACCTGTAGCGGCTGCTGGCCTGGGAATATTCTATTGAATTAGTCGTCGTGAAGCTTTCAATTAGATAATAAAAATGCACTTTCACCTGCATACAGATACAACAAGTACTACTTTTATGTTCAAACCGTGCGTATTGAATAATAAATGTTTATTATATAACAACATATGCTCAAATAAGTAGTGTAAATTTATATTAAATTACTGCGACATGTTTCGGTGTTAATACATCATCTTCAGGGAGTTTACAGTTGTGTTAGCTAAAGTTATGAATTATTAAAATGATAAAACACAATATAGTAATGTGTTACTGTGATAAAATCTTGGTAAATGTCGCCGTATATGTAATTCTGCCATGAATAATATAAAAATATAATAAAATACAATAAAATACAATGAAATACAATGAAATATAACATTGTAAGGAAATGATGAATTATGTCAATTAATTTGATGGACTTGCCATGGTTAGGTGTGTGTGTGTGTGTGTGTGGTGCGGAGTAAACAGGAACTGGAAGTGGGTATTTAGATATGTAACGCAACGTCTTGTGCCAACCCATAGAGAGGTTTGGGGTCATTGACCCTCTGTTCTTCGATTAATACTTTTGGGGGGGGGTGTATAAGGAATGATTCCCAGATATTAATTTTAACTCTTTTATTACAGGGTTTTAATAGTTCTATGGTTTGTTTTATATTTCCACGCTCGTGTTTGTCATTTAATATGTGTAGGGCGTTAGCTGAAACATGTTTGTTTGTTTTTGTGTCTCTAGTATGTTCTTTATGCCTTATCCCTAATGATCTGCCAGTCTATCCAACATATGAATTATTGCAGCTGTTGCATTTCAATTTGTATATCCCACTAGAATTTGTTTTATTTTGGATTATTTTCTCACCGAGTTGTTTGTATGTGGTACTGTGGCACGGAAGACTACGTTCAGATTGGTATGTTTGAATAGATTAGTTACTTTATGTGTAAGTGGACTGTGATAAGTGAATGTGATCCATTTTTTCGTTTGGTGTGTTTGTGTGGCAAATGTATGTTGTGTTTTAGTTACCAGTTTATTTCTTAGGTTATGGATAATATGTGAAGGGAATCCGCTATTTTTGGCTATTGTAAGTATGGTGTTCCGTTCTTGCTGTTTAGCTTGTTCTGTGATTCGTAGTGTTATCATCTTATTTATATAGAAAATGAAAGCTACGAGTTTTTGTTCGAACGGATGTTTGGATGTGAATTGTATAGTGACATCTGTTTGTGTTTGTTATTGCAAATGAGGTGCACGGTTGTAGGAACCAGTTTACATTGCCCTCATATATTCACAGGCCTAACAGAGCCGCTATTTTCTGCTGTACGTGAAAGCCTGTAGTCAGTTATGTTGGCAGCCGTGATTGGTTTGAAGTATGTCACTAGATCTTGCAGCAAGCTGAACACTTTGTAAACTACAATGAATTTCTGTAAAGTCGCCGGTGCAGAACCAAAGAACCTGAATACATTACAGCCCCCTCACCCATAAATTGCACCTAAATTCAGGGTCATCTTATCTTGTTCGGATTTATCACACAGAGCTATAAGACTTCAAATACAGTGGAACTTGGCAGTAACTTCATGAAAGTGAAATCTTGTGTCGCTGTAAACGAGTCGTGTTCAAACCGAGTAGTATAATGTTAACACGTTAATGTTATGGTTGACAGTGGGGAATTAATTGGTAACACAGAATATCTTATTTTATAACCGAGGTGTCGCAAAATCCGATATCGTTAAAACGGGTTCGACTGTATTTGTTGAAATTTTCGCGGGTCTTAAGAAACAAACCGATTTTATCCAAGCTCCTTCTTTCTGAAATTATAATAATTACCTAAGTGAACAATTAATGCCTTCGTTAGAAGCCATCAGTCGCGTATATTCAAGACATTGCCAACCTTGGGTGAAAGCTGTGTGTTCGCTGCCATGTTCACAACACTCCACCACTCGATCCTGTTCTGAAAAGGTCCAATCATAGCCACATTCTACCACCTTATTTCTTTAACTTTAAACATTTTGTTACGATTAATTCACTTTAACCCTATGGCAATTAACGGGCCTAAAACTTACTTCATTACGAGCTAAATATCAAAATACGATTATAATATCCATATTACGCCTGTTATTTTACAAGGACGCATAAAATCACCTGCTTTGTTCACAAAATATACAATATTTTTAAGTTCTTTGTTTAACGACGCCGTACTTTGTGAAACTGAAAACTGAACTACTGCCCCAAGACAGATAAAAATACTGTCCACAGACTATTCAATAGACATTTAACAACACTGTCCACAGAATATTCAATGGATATTTAACAACACTGTCCACAGACTATTCAATGGAAATTTAACAAAACTGTCCACAGACTTTTCAATGGCTATTTAACAATACTGTCCACAGACTATTCAATGGACATTTAAAAACACTGCCCACAGACTATTCAATAGATATTTAACAACGCTGTCCACAGACCATTCAATGGACATTTAACAATAATGTCCACTGACTATTCAATGGATATTTAACAATACTGTCCACAGAATATTCAATGAACATTTAACAACACTGTCCACAGATCATTGGCTATTTAACAACACGGTCCACAGACTATTCAATGGATATTTAGCCATACTGTTAACACGCTATTCAATGGATATTTAACAATACTGTCCACAGTCTACTCAATGGACATTTAACAACACTGTCCACAGAATATTCAATGGATATTTAACAACACTGTCCACAGACCATCCAATGCACTTTTAACAATACTGTCCACACACACTATTCAGTGGACATTTAACAATACTGTGCACGCACTATTCAATGGACATTTAACAATACTGTCCACAGACTATTCAATGGACATTTAACAACACTGTCCACAGATCATTCAGTGGACATTTAACAATACTGTCCACTGACTATTCAATGGATATTTAAAAATACTGTCCACACACTATTCAATGGACATTTAACAATACTGTCCACAGAATATTCAATGGACACTTAAATATTCTGTCCACAGACTATTCAATGGACATTTAACAACAGTGTCCACAGACTTTTCAACATAATCGAGAATTCACCATAAAATCAAACTTCATTTGATTAACACAATATTCTGCAACCTTTAAAATCTTAAAAGTAGAAGGTCGGTAATAGTGTGATACTATTATTGAGTGTATAGGGGAACCTTCACAGAAGGGGACCTACTTCTGAAACGACTAGTTTTTCATACATCTATCGTTTTGACTCCTTTCTTCAGGTATATCACAGATGGGCAGATCGTGTGAGAAATGAAGAAAGTTACGTGGAGTCTAGGAGAAGAGGAATATCATACATACAGCAAAAAGAAGGAAGGCTAACTGGATTGGTAACATCTTGTGTAGGAACTGCCTTCTGAAACACCTTATTGAAGGAAAGACAGAGGGGGGAAAGAAGGAGAAGGAGACTTAAGCACCTACTGGATGACGTTAAGGAAAACAGAGAACACTGTAAGTATAAAAACGAAGCACTGGATCACACTGTGGGGTGAACTCGGTTCGGAAGAAGCTATGGACCTGTCGTAAGACAGACTACGTTATTAATGAATGCACGTAAAGGTAAAGGTCACCCCATGACATGCCAGGGAAGGCACAGATTGGATGAGAAATTATACTCCAACCCATTCACTACTTGAAGCTAGAAGGAGATGGGTGGTCAGCAGCACGCTCCGGCCACTTTACCCCGCTTTGTACACATGTATCACACACACGTGTGGGTGAGGGGAGAGGTAAGAATGACAAAATATTTGGCTATTCAGCAGCAGGTTTACACTGATGGCAGTCTGCAAGACAGAAAGAGAAACGGTCAAGAGACGAGACAAAGAGGGTACCGTATGAAGTAGGAGGAGGAGGAGGAGGAGGAGGAGGAGGAGGAGAAGAAGAAGAAGAAGAAGAAGAAGAAGAAGAAGAAGAAGAAGAAGAAGAAGAAGAAGAAGAAGAAGAAGAAGAAGAGGCGTCAAACTGATGCAGTGTCGTGTAAAATGTGAAGGCATAAAAGAGAAGATTTGGGGGCTAGATATTAATTATGAGAAGACGGAACAGCTGGTCATTGGGAGAGAGGGGAATGACATGGTACTAGGTTCTAATACCATCCGGGACTGTGTACGATTTAAATATCTTGGAGTGATGATAACGAAAGAAGGTACTAGCAATGAAGAGATTGATAATAAAATTATCCTAGGAAGGAAGGCAATAGGCAAGTTGAATTCTGTGCTGTGGAACGATAAAATCACTATGAAAACAAAACAGATGATCTTTTCCACAACAGTAGAGAGTATAATCACATATGGCTCAGAAACATGGGAAGTAAACAAAAGAAATGAAAAACGACTGAAAGCCGTCGAGATGGACTTCTGGAGGCGGGCGTGTAGCGTGTCAAGGATAGAACGTGTGCGGAACGATGAGATAAGAAGAAGATCGCAGAGAAAAAAGGATATCAAGGACACAATTAATATGAAAAGACTTATATGTTATGGCCACGTCCAAAGAATGCCTGCAGAGCGGTGGCCTAAAAGGATACTGGATACTGCCGGACAGGAGAAGGAAAAGAGGAAGGCCTAGGAGAACCTGGAGAGAGAACATACATGAAGAAATGGAATGGAGACACTTCCAGCACGGAGATTGGGAAGATAAGAAAGTGTGGCAAGCAGGATGCGGTAAACGGCGACAGCCGTAACAAAGCCGCTTATATATATATAAGAGAAGTAAATGCCGGAGTTGCCAGCTGTTTTCAAAATATAATGAAGAGTGACGAAGATTTCAAAGTTTTATAGCACGTTTGGAAACCAGAAGTTACTCACACTTGATAATAAACTGTGACTTTTGAATGGTTGATTGTTGAGCAATAGACGTTACGTGACGCACGTGTGGAAGCAAATGCCGTTCATTTATGTATGTACAAGAATTGCTGCAGCAAATTTTAATGACTTTCCTATGTCGTATTTGGACACGTACTATTCAGAATGGCGTCATTAAGATTTTCTTTATTTCTTGTTTAAAGTCAAGATTTCTTGATATGAAGATTATTGAAACTGCAGCGACAGACGAATGGGCCGATCCCAGTAGACGTGCGGTCTAAGGCGTTGGTCTGCGTCGGCCAGAGGGCTGCGATCTTTGGTTCGAAACCAGTCTGCGCTGAGCAGTGGTTCGGTGTGGTTGCCTTGTGAGAGTTAAGGGGTGCGTAGCGAGTGAATAGTAACCGTAGTGAGTGTTGGTTCAGTGAATAGAGGAGAGTGAATTGAAGGGCTGGTTGTCAACATGTGTGACAGGCTGAATACCATTGTGTGCATTTTCGACCCCAGAAGCCCCCGGATCTCAGCATTCAATATTCACGAATGGATTCATGAAAACTTGCGACTGGTGGAAGAGGATATACGAATGATACAGGTGGACGGACCAGGAGACGTGTATACATAACGTTTAAAAAAGAGGACCGAGTGAAGGAGGTACTATAGGACACAAAAGGACTATTAGAATACAGGCATGAAAATGGAGAGCTATCACATGAATGCATAGAATTAGCGGGTATGGGCACTAAGAAGATCAGGATAGCAGGGTTACCTCCAGAGGTTAAGGAGCTCACGATAAAAGAAAAACACCGAATCAAGATGGAGGACTTTTACTACACAGCACTATATGACGTTCTGCAAGAACCAGGACAGCATGCAGCAAAGATGGTCAAATTGAAGAAACTCAAGGAAAAAATTATACGGTTGAACAGTTCCTATCGCCAAAGATTATTGATAGACACATCTGAACAGAACAGAATAGCGGGAGAACCCTCCTCCCTGCACCAACTCATAAAAACTCGGAAGCGACCAGCAAATCGCCTAATTGAACAAATAGTCGATGACAGTAATAAGATTCAGAAATCCTCCATATCGTTACTGAGGGCATTTTCGATGCACTTTCATAGGGAATTCAAACCCATAACGATAAATGAACAAAGTGTAAGGCAACTAACAAGGTGCGGATTACGACCTGTAACACCCGAGGTGAACATGTCCCTGACAGACCCAATAACCCTAGAAGAACTGTGGAATGCGGTATCTAAGGGCAAACCCCACAAGGCTCCAGGGATTGATGGAATATGCCTCGAGTTTTATAAATCAGCATGGGATGTGATAAAAACAGAGTTATTATAAATAATAAACTTACGCTCAAGAATGGACCAACAATGGCACAGCAGGCACAGGGGCATGTTTGTTTACCAAAGAAGACTCACCCCAAGAAGATAGAGGACTACAGACCACTAACACTACTAAATGTGGACTACAAGATATTAGAGCGCGTAATTGCAAACAGACTAAAGCTAATATTGCCGGTTATCATCCATCCATACCAGCACTGTGGCATCCAAGGACGCTCTGTGTTTGGAGCAGTGGCGACAGTGAGGGACGCCATTGCATATGCCGAAGTGACGAAGAAGCCTCTATGCGTAGTTTCAATCGACTTTAACGCCGCTTTTGACAGAATTTCGCATATCCATCTGAAGGAACTTCTACGAGCCCACGGATTTGGAAACCCGTTCCTGGAACGCGTCATGGGTTTGTACAGGAATGCATCATCAGAAGTGCAGATAAACGGCTTCCGATCAAGCCTGTTTCCGATTCACAGCTCGATAAGGCAATGATGTCCTCTTAGAATGTAATTATTTGCCATATGTCTAAATCCCTTAATCCACACTCTAGATGAAGTTCTTACAGGCATCAAGATTGGACGGGGGAGGACAAGAATCGCTGCGGTTGCATATGCGGATGACGTCACTGTCTTACTGACATCACCGACTGATGTACAAAATCTCCAAAAAGCGCTTCGCACATATGAAGAAGCCACATGTGCAAAAATCAAGATGCAAACGTCCCGGGCTTTAGCTATAGGCGGCTGGGATGCATCGTGTAAGATACTGGACATTCCTTACCATACCGGCATGAAGATCCTGGGGTTTCACTTTACAGACAGGGTAAACGCAGCTAAAAAAGAAAACTGGTACAATGTTACATCACAAGTGCGTGCAACAGCTCAGGACGCATATTATAGGGCTTTAAGCATAGATAGGAGGATTAGATTTGTACACGAATACCTACTGGGCAGGATTTGGTATGCTGCACAAATATTCCCGATTACAACAGATAGTGTAGACAACACCTCAATTTCCTGGTTCATTTGACGAGGTGAGATATTCAGAGTTCCCCTTTCCACGCTCCAGCGCGGGAGGGATTTTGGGGGATGGGACCTTGTAAATATATGGGCGAAAAGTAGGGCACTTTTCATATATCGCCTACAAGCACAGGGCAGGCATGAAGGATCCTTTACTGCTGCCTGGTTGATGGGGTGGAGCATTCAATCCGGAGCTGACAACCCCTCTCTACCTCGACCTGATACCGGCAGTACTAGGATATTTACGCGAATACGTTGCTGAAAATGTCGCTAACTTTCTCACAGTTTTAGATATGCCATATTAAACAAGGACTGAAGCAGAAGGAAGACACATTGAAGGATAGGAGTTAGTGAAGAGATTATCCAAGTGGCGTAATACGAACATTCCCGCCATGACCCTCCAGAGTGGATTGCAAGAGTGCCTGTCAAGAAGTCGGAGGAAACAAGACCCCTGTTATATATGTATGAGCACTGATTGAAAATGATGTGTGGCCTAAGGTATCAAATAAAAAAAACCCGCTCAGTGCATAGATGTAGTCTCGTGTTTTTTGTTGCGTAGGACGCGACCAGCCCATCACTCGTTCAGAGGAGTCCTACCGGTTGATTGATCTAGAAACCTCAGCAATTTGGCGGCCTGGGCCTAACGGCAAAATATAGAAGAACGGAAAAGGAGAGAGAAGACATTAACAGTACCGTTTGCACCGCGTCACCACATTTTAGTGCAGATACTGTACTACTATCGTGTACCTGGATGGAGAATGCAGCCAGCTGAAACACACACTCGCGTGATAGATATGTTCCGTTCCTTCGCCATAACGTCGCGTGTCATTGGGTGAACTAAAGAAGACGTCATACATATACGAAGGATAGCTGCGAAAATATTGAATACTCAGTAGGGGACAGACGTAAGGGGGTGGTCCTCCAGCTGGGATGTTTGATAAAGCCGAAAATCACTCATACTAAAAGTTTTTTGTCCCGTTTGAAGTTATTTAACAAAGCCCGGGAATTGGATAGACTTTTTTTGTGGGAACTTAGAAACGGAAAATGGACACGAGATTTGGAACGCATAGTGTGAGAAGCTTGCGTGGATTGCGATACCTATTGGTTACTCCGTGGAGCAGAGCCCTTCCTGAGAAGCTAACCGGTCCTCAGCTAATCAACAAATTCCCCGCACTCGATGGAACTCGAAGATTCACTACCGCATCCACAAAAGTCCGCCACCTGGCCCTATTCTGAGCCAGATCAACCCAGTCCATGCACCCCATCCCACTTCCTGAAGATCCATTTTAATATTATTCTATCTGCGCCTGGGTCTTCCAAGTGAGTTCTTTCCCTCAGGTTTCCCCACCTTCCCCTGTATGTGCAGTGCTCCGTAGAAAGAATTTTATTTTATTTCATTTAATGTTCTAATATGCTGTTAATATTGTAATGAAGGGCTGGGTACATCCTTCGTTCGGAGACACAGGAAGGCCGGATCACCTATCATTCGCATAGCTACAGCAAACCAATTGAAGCAGCAGGAAACTGTTGCTAGGTGAAAATAAGAAATGCTTACAGGCTGAGAACCGTGGTGTAGCTTTGTTACGCGGCGGTACGGAGTCTATTCTGAAGCTTTGGCAGCTGCAGACGTGTGGGGGAGTGGCGGAAAAGTAAATTTACAAAATGTGGGCCCTACTTCTAATTGTTGTTATGCCAGTTAAGCGTGATTAAGTTGTTTGGTGCCAAATTAAAGCGTCTAAATTGTTCAGGGGTATATTGGGTTTAATTTGGTTGCTTTTTATTCCAAATTGGTTGGGTAATAGAAGGAAGGAAATATGGGGTAGCGGGAGGTGATCGAGCTTTCCTTGTTGTAGTTCCTTCGTAGGAAATCGTAAGCCATGTGTTAGAGTTTGATCTTTATATTGCACCTTACAATTTTGAGTGGGTTATTGTTCTTTGTTTAGATATCATAACACTCGTATTTATGTACTATGTTGTAGTGAGGTAGAATATATCGTATATATATATACATATATATATATACGTGGTCTGTTAGAAAAGTATCCGACCGTATTTTTTTATGCGAACACCTGATGGATTATAATCTAGCGCGCTTGCATGAGCCGACCTTGAACCTTAGTGCGCATGCGTGAAT
>Ga0123355_10020756_pt1 | contig 10502 bp, 5 predicted proteins | sample TergutEmb28metaG_3_FD_89872 | JGI IMG/M metagenome (GOLD analysis project Ga0123355, IMG submission 89872) | Embiratermes neotenicus P1 segment gut microbial communities from Petit-Saut dam, French Guiana - Emb289 P1 | ecosystem: Host-associated > Arthropoda: Insects > Digestive system > Gut ... | reverse complement strand
ACAAAGAGTTATGTTCAGCGGGGGGGGGGGGGGGAGAAAAAGGTTCCCCCTTTTTTTCCTTTTTAGCCCTATTTTTTTTTAAAAATATTTTTTTTTTTTTTTTTTTTTTTTTTTTTTTTTTTTTAAAGAGCAATGCAGTTCCTCCCTGTTAGTAGCATTCCATCAATAATCAATGCTCATTCATTCATCTGTCACAGAACTATGGCATTCTGAAATAACACAAGTACATAATAGGCAAATTTCTCAGTAACGTATTGAGTAACTTCCGAAAGCATCCCTATTTCATTAGGTGCATTACTTGGACAGATAAGGCAGTCTTAAAACTTAAAGGACATATTAACCTATTGGCGCCGGAATTATTTTTTTAATTTTAACACACCCTGTATATAAAATGTGAATAATACAGGAACCAAATATGTTAGAATTATGAAACAAACTGCATTTTGAAGAGGAAGAAACGGAGAGTATATACCGTGTTTAAAATATTCAGTAACTATATTTGTTGAATAAATATATAAAATGCAACATTTAGAGGTTAGCGGTATGGTATGACCACTATAGTCGTCGTTAGGCGTCAAAAGGTTAACAGAATCCACACATAACAACACATACAGAATTAATTATACCAAACTTTCTTGATGGGCAAAAATAATAGCAGTGTTATTGGGAAGAGTTATTTGAGTATGTGTGGAAATTTTTGGACAGAGCTTCAGATCTTTATGGGATGACACTGAATTCTTTCTCCTGTTGTAACGTTGTATCAACATGCACTGTTTTATTGTTTTATTGTAATCCTACATTAATTTGTAATACCTTATGTCTATTTCCACTTGTGAAATTCTGGGTTTACGAAACCCAGGCTGAGGGCATATAGTTCTAAGTTTCTTTGCACATGCCGACTATGACCGAGAGGCCCGTGGGGCAAAGGTCAAAGTTCAGGCACTTGGAGTGACTGGCGACCGTTGGACCCGTCACGTGATGATGAATCATTCGTATTTTTCTTTAGACCATACATTGGACTACATACTCACTCACGATCAAGCAGACTCAGGGGAGCGATGTTCTGAATTCATCCGGCGAGTCCAGCAGCTGCAGTGGTGCCTACGTAGTTGCTCTGTCTTTTATCATACAGACTAGTAAACGCTACAGTCTTAAGTCCATGGAAGTTACACTGCCACGCCACTTCCTCTCTCTCACTCCCTCATGCAATGAAGTAAGATCCCAACCCTGGCTGAACAACATCTGACATATGTCCGAACGTAGGTGTCTATTCGCTGTATACTACACTCCCAACTAAGAAGGTACTTGCTTCACTTGTATAGGCATGAGCTGATTTGTTGAATGGACATTTTTCAATGTAGTGGTTATTAAGGTCCTACTGCCGGGCCAGCAAAACCAGCAGACTTGAAGCTCATGACTTTATTTTGTCAGGGGTTTCATGAAACAGGATGAATTCTACAAAGATAACAGATGTTCAACAACTGAAAGAGATTATGGAACATTTTGCATCCCATTCCATCAGAGGCAACATATACAAAAGCTTAAGGAATGTTGACTGTGTTCACCACATGGTTACCACTCTGCACACTGTTATGTCTGACAGGTTAACAATGGAAAACTGTACAGTTCCCCAGCATTCATTTGTCATTAATACACTCTGTCTTTCAGAATGTACATAAAACACATAATTCTCAGCAGAAAATAACACAAGCACTTCTATATGTATAACAGTACTCAAAAATTAAAAATTTCTGATAACTCACAACTTATATTCCATACCTGCCATGTTCAATAGAGGAATGACTAAGTTGTGTACCATTCCTGTAGATATCCTTATATCTCTCATACAGTTCAACTGAGTAGTACCTTTTTTTCAAATAAAGATGGACTGTTTTCTGCAAAACTTTCTTAAAGACACAACAGTTATGACAAATGTAATTGGAGTGGAATTAACAGACAAGCTTATTGCATATGTGTGTGAAGAAAGCTGACTTTCAAACACTATAATTCACTTCTTGGCTTCAAATAACAAGGTGTAAAACAAAGTTTATACAAATAATTAAAAAATAAGGCTCAATACAAAATTTAAATTGTGCAATTTTCTTAAAAAATGCATATACACAATATTCAGACCCAGGCAAATCACATGTACAAATAATAATATTCTACATAACAGCAATGTTCAGGGAACAAATCAATATAAGCATTGGGCACAGTGCATTTGCAGTTCTTAAAATTATTTTAGTCATTATGCTATCAGCATCACATTCATGTTTCAGTCTTTTCTTTCAAATTTCAATCCATGTTTGCAGTAACACACCATTTTAAATACCCCTCCCCCTTGAGATCTTATGTGATACATTTTAAAACATGTTACTTCTAACAGCTGCATGGAATCCTTACAAAACAAGCCTATCATTGTCAGCTTATGTGATATGAATAATATCACAAACTGACCTTAAATAACCTCTTGCTTCATACGAGTATAGTTCAGTGATTTTTCATCATCATCAACATGTCATACTTCACTGACAGTTATACTTAGTGTGTCTAATAGTATTACAAGTAATTATATATAACACCCATAAACTCTCAGCACACATGTCAAAATCACCCCATGTGACACCAGTTTCTGCTAAGAAATGAGCAGTACATGTTAAATCCATTCATATTACAAAACACAAAGAAATAAGAGCAGGAGCACAAGAGTTGCTGTATGCTTCTCACTGATAATGAGGAATATCACTTTATTGAATGTGATGTCTGTTTATTTCTATGTGAAACCAAGCAATTTGCTAGAAAAGGAATGTAAGTTCTGAGAATATTCTCTGAAGTTTTTATCTAATAAATTTTTAAAATAAAGAAACCAAAGTCATTTGTACTTGGAATTAAATTATACCGCCATTCAATGCTTCGTCAATACGTAAGAAGAATACTTGTTATGGTAACAGGATCTGGTCCCGAGTATTCACTGTGCGACTGATCTTTGTGTCATGATGATACCATAATACCGACACATAATATCATAAGACAGATACATATCAGAATAGAGGCAAACTAGCTTTATTTGCAGCTCCTTACATATTAGAACAATTCTGTGAGTTGCTAATCTAATGTGCATTTACTTATAACACATTAACTCCTCTAATGTTTGAACAGTTTTCAGGGACTTTCTTAGGACTTGTTTTACAATTCTTATCAACTGTACCACAAACACACCATATATATGGAATAAAATACAGAATATATAAATATTAAAAGTAACTAATGAAACTATTATGAATGTTATGTATTTATATGCATCCTATCTTTGTTCTATTATGTTTATCCTGAAAATTATGTTATAAATATCTTTTACTAGATACTGTGTATATTCTGCACTTGGTAATGGATCTCACTGTCTTGAATTTCAGTGTTTATCAAGTGAAACTTTTTTAACATTAGTAAATTTATTGAAGTCAACTATAGAAAAGAAGTCAAAGTGTAAATATAGAATTAAGCATTAAAAAACCAAATACCTTACATCAAAATACATAATTACAAATGATGTAAAGTGAAGTATAATAAAGGCAACTCAGAATTAGAAGTTATAAAATATCATATCTCACATATGAGAGTGCTACAACATAACCCCCATCTTCACAATATCACTTACACCTAAATCATTGTTTGTTCAATGAATCTGTTTTCATAAACTGTACTGTATATCTAACAACTTCAATCAGTTGGGCAGTGTTTGGAGTGGTTATCATCTATGTCTCTCAGGGGGAGTTTGTGCAGAACCAGCTGCCTCACCCAACACAATCAGTTTTACATAGTGTTTCATTATTTGTCTAACAACTTATACTCAAAATTTTTCTTATTACATAAAGAGAAACAAACAATTACTACTAGTACATTACAAAGTCCAATACTTGCTGTTATGACAAAAAAAGAAACCATATTTATTTTCCTTGGAGTCATCAACAAATATGAGAAATATCAATGTGTACCAAAATTGCTTTGCATCCCATATAATATGACAACACAATGCAGGGTTGGTTTAATAATGCATATCGGGATAAAAGACTTTCAGTTTCATTACATATTAACAATATGTGTACTGGCATATGCATTGGTAAGTACTGCATTATAATATACAAACCAATGGCATAAAATCTGGAAAAATTAATTTTCTTACTAATTGGAATAAATCTCAAATTAATGCAATGGGGATTTATATCCAGTATTTAAGATTAACATTTCCACTGACTGAGTAGCATACATGACACACTTCCATTTCATGTTTCATAAGAAATCTGAATTGTGTACCAAACTCAGCATGTGCTATTTCTACTGTAACTAATGAACATCAGTCTTGCAGGGAAGAAAGACAACACCAAAACTTACTATTGACTATTTTCCATGCAAAGAATATGGAAAAAGTAATAACGGGCATGCACCAATCTCATGATTTAAAATTTTGTACATCTCTCAATTTTAGTTGCATTATCTTGCTCTCCTGAAACTATCCAATGTTCACTGGATTTTCTCTTTTATTAACATAACATATGAGTATTTTCAATACTTATCTATGAACTTACATGAAAAATTCTGTAACAATGGCAATTACAACACTGGCAAACCTTCAGACTGATAGTGTTTACATACTGAATCCACTCATTCCATATGTATTATATGACACGTGGAAAGGAGAGGTGAAATAATGTTCCTCATTTTTAGAACATTGCATTTCAAACATACTTAAACAGCCTCAATGGTCATCTCTGCTTCATGATAACACACATGAAACATGATGATAATTAAGTGTGGTTTTAATTTTATACATAGGTTTCAATCCTTTGTTATTCTCTGTATCATGTTTAAAAATTAACACAGTCACTTCCATGTGCATAAGGGAAAACTCTACCGAGTTTTGTTTCATTCTTTTTTTTTACACGAGCATTTTCCATTTATTTTACTAGCCCCCCCCCCCCCACCATAATTCAATAACCCCACTTTTACATTTCAAGCATTAGCATGGATGACTCTGTTTGTTCACCTTGTCACAACAGTTGAGCTGTGGCTGGATGTTACACATTTGACCAGTAAGGGATGCTACGAGCCTCCTCTCATGTCTGTAGAGCTGTGGCAATCTCACGATGAATTCCAGCCAGTTCCTGCAGTCGTGCTGCCAACTGTGCGTTCAGTGTTTCCAGAACACGTTTTTGAGATTCCTGAGCTGACAGAGCTGTCTCTAGCTGCGCCTGTGCTAATGATACAGCAGCCTGCAACTCTGCATTCTCCTGCTGCAGATTCTGTAACACACAGGATATTAAATAGAATAAGTGAAACATGCCCCATACACAGAAAGACAGCAGGTAAAAAAATCTGCCTTAATCTCAGTACCCATCTTAAAAGCTTATTACTTCATATGCTAAAACACTATACAAAATATCCATTTAGTATTTAATATATGCTTCAACTTTTAAATGGTCAGGTTAGTATTTAAATTTTAGCACACAGTTTATGAAAAATGTGCATATTATTTGAACAGAAAAGATAAAATTATGAATCAAAAGGAATTTTGGGGAAATACAAGAGAGATTATGCGGCATGTCTTAAAAATGCAGTTGACATCCTTGTTGATTAAACATATAAAAGGAATTTCTAGGGGTGTTTTAATCATGCCGCTTTCTGCTACTTCTTTCACATTATAACTTACAGTACTGAATATAAGTACCATCACAATTGTACACATACAAGTTTTAATATGACAGTATTTATTCAGATGACCCTTCTGGCATGTTGTAGTTGATCTCAACCATCCACAGCAAAAATGGAAAACTACGACTGGTTAACTAACTAGTTTGCAGGCTTGTACCATAATAGACAAAAAGAGAGAACATACAAATTATTATTACTATTATTACTAAAGTCAGAGAAAACCATCTTAAAAACAGATTTACTAAAGAAATGAACTTCAGAGACATAACATGATGAAAGGTTGTAAAAGAATTACAGTTCCAGAATTATGGGCAAGAAAGCTGGAAGCTCTACACATTATGCAAGAGCATCTCAGGACACTCAGTACTAACACATAAACACATTCTGATACACAGATATAGGAACATACAAGCAAATTATAAAAAAAAGCTTGAAACATATCTTTTACAAGACAAAACTAAAGGGTATATTTGAAATAAGTTTTTATTGGTGAAGAACACCTAAAAATGAACAGGACATTTCTGTGTCATTTAACTACCCACAATGAGGGTTTGTCCATGGCAGATTACAGACACTATACAGCAAAAATTGCAAGAATACCCATAAGACTAAAGCTACAGCAGGTAGCACAGTCAAAATTAATACCACCAAACATATATATGAAAGAAAATCAAAAGTAACAACATATATTACATATCTATTGCCAGGATTCTCTATGGATAAGCACAAAACTTAAGACACATAAAAACATAGGGACTACCACATCTCAACACTCTTCCTTATAACTGTATTCACCCAAATGCAAGACAACTCTAATCTAAGATGACGCCCCAAATAAAACACGTCTCCCAAGGGAAAATATATTTATCCAAAATTAAGACACCCCCACCAATAATAAAATGTCTGCCAAGAAAAAAAACATTCTACTATTAATTTAACACACAGAGCACATCAGATTCTATCTACCACTACCAATCAGTGTCATTGTCTCCATCTTCATAGTCAGTGCCTTCATCTTCCCCACACTCACTCCTAACATTCCCATCCTCCTCACTGTCATTCCACAACTATCATCATCAGTCTCAGCAATTGCAATGGGTAGACAGTACTTCCTAAAACCCTGCACAAATGCTTCTGGTGAGATGTGCTGTTATGCCATCATGATTCACAATTTTCTACACAGATGGTGTTAGTTGTGGTAAGAATATTAAACTGGTGTGTTATGGATTTTTGTGGTGTCTGTGGTCTGATCAGTCTGAGTTCATGGTTTTTTTTTATGGTGCTTAATCTGTAGATTGGTCCAAGTTTTATATTTGAGTCTTGTAGTTGATTTTTAATTTTTAAATAGCCATTTTCCTGTTACTACCCTTAGACAAGATCTATTCTCAGGTGCCTATCTTAATAAGTTTACTGTTTCTGTGGTGCCCAATGACAGAATAGCTTGATTTAAGGGGTCAACCAGGTGTTTCTTTGCCTGAAGACAGAAACAGAGTTGACTTTGGATATGTTGTGCTTCTGTAAAAAATTAGACAACAAAGTCTAAAAAATAAGATTTTGTCAGTTAACTTTAGTAACGCTCTGTTCTATATTTTGTCTACACATGACAATATTGCAATGCAGGCCTTGGTTTGGCTCTGCATGGTCCAGTTCAGAGTGATCTGGTTTGATACTTCATACACAAATTTAGTATGACCCCACACATTTAAGTATAAAATTTAAGGAAAAAACCTAGTCTTGCATTCCAGTAAATGCAGACTTGCCAATTTCCTTGCTGATCAAGGGTTTTCTTACAGGCAAAGTTTCCAATCAAGCTGGTTAACTGTATTTGTCAAATCTGTCATGTTTGAAGATGCCTGGTACAGTATCTCCTATACCTGTTTCAATTTGCAAATGAAGATGTTCTTCATGTGTACATTGGACAATTTTCAGTTTTTTCTACAAGGCACTCCTTTTGGTTGTACTTATAACCCTTCAGCAAGAAGGCTAGAGGTCTGCCTGTTATGCCATCATAGCTTGTGCCTATTTGCAGAAAATACCACAGACACAATATGCCATGAGATGTGCATTCATTTTCATTCTAATTCTCAAGAGTAAGCTCCTTTGGTTGCATGGCATTTTGAGGATCATCCTAATGTTGTAATGATTAAGCTTCTCAGAAATACCTTCCACATAGGGTATAAACATTGAACCAAGAGGCATGACCCCACTTGTGGGCAACTTCTCCCCATGGAATGATGGATCATTATGTTGCTGGCGCTCAATCCTGGCAACTTGTAGGAACTTCCATCAACTGGTACATAAGTAAGAAGACATCAAAAATGAGTTCGAAGTTACAGATTTCAACAACTGCGTAAAGCGGTCTGCATTGTTTGTGAAAGTTCTGACTTATTAGCTAATATATTTAGCATTGTATGAAGAAATGTAGCTGGAGTGTAACATGAGAAACCAATGAAATATAGTTTGTATATGTTAGAAAGATAATATAAATGTTGGTGTTTACTGTGACAGGAAGCTCTATGAATGTGTTAGCTTACATTGTTTTCATGAACGTGTGACAAAATCAATGACTTTGACCTGGCCAGTGACCGAATTTAAATCCCTGTGATTTATGGTTAAAAAGAGGGTCAATAATCCCCATTCACTAAACAGAATGGAAAAAAAAAAATAAATAAATAAATATATATATATATGCAGGAGGCAAGTCTTGTTATTGCAAGACAATTTCAACATGCCTAGAAACATTTTTTGAAGACAAGAGGTCTACACAACAGAATGTTGGCACTTTGTGAGGTTTACATTAAACTAAAGGAGGTCATACTGTTGGGGGAAAACAGGAATCAAATAACAGATCCTCCTAGTCCCATATATGTACAGCTTGCTACAACACTGTACATGCAGACTCTTGATAAACTACAGACCTTGTACCATCAGGTACTGTTTTGTTTTCAAAATTAGTGTAAGTGGCCAAAATATCAACAATAAAGGAAACAATACCTCCTGCAAGTATCATTACGACATCCAATAAAATGAGGATGGAAACAGAGGCAACTCTCAACATACTGTTTATATTAAACACATCTAACAGAGTGGGTAATGTCCAATGAAATTATGGTGTAATAAAAATATACTATTTGTAATCATGTTGTGAACAAATATGACAGTCGAAGTCATAGTTCACCTTGCAGCGTTCATCCTGAGAACGACCCTGCAGTGACACTTGATCAATTGGCAAAGACTGCTGTTTACAAATCCTCTTCATCTCTTCATCCTTGGTTTTCAGCTCCTGTTCCAAACTCTCAACACGTGAACGCAATGACTGCAACTCTTTTCGCAATTCCACAGCAGCTTCTGTGCTTCCTATGCAAAAACACATTATGTGAAATATCTCATTAAATTCTAGGAATGTTTATTAAAACACAGTCTTGCATAACATGTCTACGAATCTTCTAACTAGTGTTTGCAGAGTTAATCATCATCATCATCACATCTTTTTCCTTATCAAGACCGTGCAATGAAACTTATCTGCACAAGTAGGATTGATATAACATTCCAGTACGTATGTCATAAAATTATTAAAATAAAATACATAAAATGTCGGTAAAATATGGAGTATGGAAAGCTCCTCATTGTAATAATTTTAGGCATAAATAAAAAATAAAAATGAATAAACATGAAAAAAAAAATTAATAAAATTGGTAGGCAGTATATTTGACATGTTGCAGTACAAGTCTTTTTCTTCCAAGGCAGTAAGATATCCAGTTTCATACAGCAAGTTACTTCAATTTGTAATCATTCCAATTTTGATATGCATACTCCTTAAAAGTTGTGTTATTTAGTATTTTGTCTTCTTGATACTGGTACTTGTGACTACCGAGTTCTGTAATATGGCAAATCATGAATTTAATCAATGTCTATATTTACTACCAGTTTGAACAGGCCTCCACCTTGGTATTCTTTTCCATGTACGTTGTAAAATCTACCTAATGATGGCAAAAATGGTCAAAACATACAGCAAATGACAACTGAATGTGTAGTGTCCTACAAGTTGTGTTTGATCTGACAATAAATACAAGACACTGATTAACAAACACAATGGGATGATGATACCAAAATTTGAATTTCATATGTTAATTATTAAACTAAAAAATTTTTGTCATTTCAGTGATCCATGGTATAAGGTATGAAGACGTACTTATACATTATGCAATGCTGGTGTTATTATTTCATGTCTGTGCCTGTGGGAGGTCAAAGTTTTGTAAACATTTAGAGATCAAAGTCTGGTACAGGCATGGTGACCGCATGTTATATATTTTATTTTAAAAATTTTGTGACATGTAAAGGAATGTAATCTCAATCCTACCTTAAAAGATAATTTTCACTGGATGGTTTTGATAAGGAAAAGGCATGATGATAGCTGATTAATAAAGGTGAAACTAGTACCTAGGAAAATGTGTAAGTGTTGTGTAAGAATGTGTTTTAACAAACATTTGAATAAAGCCCAATGGGAATGAATCACCTTAAGATTAAATTGTACAGTTCCATCTGGAAGCAAAACAGGGTATTTAAATTCCTCATTTCCTTTTTAACAAATAAATCATCTCTTCCTGGAAGATGTATGTTTCTGTGTAAGGCAAGCAATCATGGTTCACTTATGCCAATCCTAACAAATGTAATATGAATATCAAAACAGCTGCATTCAAGTATTTTCATTCTGTTCCTCTGACAGTGCTTGGTTTAAGATTGCAATTATTATTATTATTATTATTATTATTATTATTATTATTATTATTATTATT
>Ga0123355_10020755_pt1 | contig 10502 bp, 7 predicted proteins | sample TergutEmb28metaG_3_FD_89872 | JGI IMG/M metagenome (GOLD analysis project Ga0123355, IMG submission 89872) | Embiratermes neotenicus P1 segment gut microbial communities from Petit-Saut dam, French Guiana - Emb289 P1 | ecosystem: Host-associated > Arthropoda: Insects > Digestive system > Gut ... | reverse complement strand
TTATTTCTCCAGATGCCATTCAGATCCCGGTGACTATTCCAGCTTAAAAAACTTGCCTTCCTTACCAAGGGAGCAGTGCGCCTTTTTTAGGGTGACACCCAGGGTGTGATGTTTTCACGCTACTCTTCCTCTGAAAGCGCCACAATCCACTCCCAAACATTATGATACAGATTCTCTTGTGTCGGCTGCATTCCAACCACAACCCCGCGCTGGGTAGCCACGGACAGATGACGAAACCCGATTACCGCAAAGGGCGCCTCTGTCAGAATAACCCGGCACATCCGCGCCGCCAGTTCACTTCGGTCCGATTGACCGGAGGCCAAAAAGTCGTCAATGTATCGCATATCCACCAAGGGCCTGATTCCGCCAAAGGCGAGGTCGCCATGGAACAGCTCCGTCAGGTCAAAATCCGGCTGGAGCCGCACCTGGCCGTAAAACAGGTCGAAATCCCCGTCTTCCAGGGCTTCTAAAAATTCGTTGTAGGGTCTGTCATCAATGATGACTTGATAGCCGAGTTCAGCGATACTGGCCGCGATATACACCGCAACGTCCATTCGATTCGTGTTCCCGCCGGCTACGAGTAACGTCAACTGCGCTCGCGGACTTTCGTCCTCGTCCTCATCTTCGTCATCCTCTGTCTCGTCGTCCGGATCGTCATCATCTTCATCGCCCTCTTCGGCATCCTGTAGAAGCGGGCTTTCTGCGTCATGTTCTTCATCGTCTGTATCGGAATCGCCCCTCTCCTGTGTCTGAGGTCTGCCCAAGGTGACCTCTCCTTCCAAAAGTTGTCGGGCGAAGGACAAGTCAAAGCTGAACTCTGCCGCTAAGAGCGTGTCGTAATAAAACAGCGCCGGGTGGATTGGTAAGGCCGAGGCCACCGCAGCCCCGCGCATGATATTTTCCGCAATATAGGCCCGATCAATGGCGTAGCTGATGGCTTGCCGCACTTCCGCTCGCCGCATCTCCGGTCGTTGGATATTGAACCCCACATAATCCATGAGACTGGTTTCAAAGTGCCGCAACTCCCGCGTGGCGGCCAGTTGCGGCTCACCTGTAGCTGTGAGCTCCAGGGCCAAAATGTCTAAAATTCCCGCGTTAAAATGGGCCGTCATCTGCTCCTGCGTGACAACCTCCGTGAGATAAATCGTCTCCATTGGTACCGAGTCACTGTGCGGATGGGCCGGGAAGCGCACCAATCGCGGCAGACCATCTTCCTCGGTGAACCTATATGGCCCCGTCCCCGGCGGCACAGTCCAGCCGAAACTTCCCCGTGGGATGATGGGGAACGTGAGGAGTACCGGTATATTCCCGTGGACACGGCTTAGAATGATGTCCATCTCATAGTCTAACCGCTCTCCCGCGGCATCATACCGCCGTTCATAACCGGACACGATCTCCAGCCGCCCGCCAAAGCGTGCAGAATTCTGCGCTCTATCCAGAGAATAGATCACATCGTCCACCGTCAGCCGCGCACCGTTGTGAAAGGTGACGCCGCTCTGAATCTCCAAAGTATACCGCCGTCCGTCTAGGGTTGTAATCCCCTCTGCTAAAGTTGGGATCGCAGTAAAGTTCTCACCCAGCGCGTAGAGGCCTTCATAGAGAAGCCCGCCTACCGACAGATTGTCTCGGCTCGTGCTGGTATAAGGGTTTAACGCGTCCCCCGGTACAAAGGCGATGGAAATCCTGCCGTCACAAGGGATACGCGTGTCAATAGCAGTCGGCTCCGGCGTAGTCGCAGGGTCTCCGTCCACGAAGGACACATCGTCCGGGGCCTGAATAAGCCCACATCCAACCAAAGCCCCGCTCAAGAGCACCGCCACCAACAAGAGGGCTAGAAATTTCTTCTGACTATATCCCATGCTATTCGTTTCCTCGCAAAATCATTGCCGCCTGTACGCCGCGCTTTCCCTTTGTCACCCGATGGGACCAAAAGGTCTCCGGCGCGCACATCGTACATGCACACGCCACTGTCACCCGCTCGGGCAAAAGCCCCGCTCGGATCAATAAGCGGCGGTTGACCTCTTTCAAATCTACCATAGATCTGCCATCGCGCCGTGCTCGGACACAAGCTTTGGCTTCTGTGCCCAATGCCGACCAAACAGCCTCCGGTACTTCCGGCCCTGTTTCAAAACAGCAATATCCGATCCCCGGTCCAATCGCCGCGCGTATATCTTTTGGGTTAGAACCCAAAGCCGCCATATTACATACCGCACTCCCCGCAATATCCAACACTGTACCGCGCCAGCCCGCGTGGACAGCGCCTACCGCTCCCGTATCCGCGGCCCAGAGTAACACGGGGATACAGTCAGCCGTAAACACCGTTAACGTTACATCTCGCTCCATCGTCACCAATCCGTCGCCTTCCTGGTTCGGAGGCGGAAACGGATATCCCACGCAATCACTCGCGCCGACCACCCGAATGGAATCCCCATGCACTTGCCGAGAAAAGACCAGCTGTTCCTTGGCGGTCCCCAGCACCGCAGTGATCCGGTCATAATTCTCCGCCACCGCCGCCGGGTCATCCCCCAGATGCGCCCCCAAGTTCAAGGATGCATACATCCCCTCACTCACCCCGCCGTGCCGGGTCGTAAACGCATGAGGAACAGGTATCGCCTCGTCTGCCAGATATATCAATTCACCAATCCGGCGGGTCACTATCGCCATGCCGCTTCTTTTCCTCCTAAGGTGTGTTTTGAAATCGTCAAAACACCGTTAAAACGCCTAATGTTTCACTCCGCCGCGTTACATTTTCTTGTAAGGCGAACGCATTCCGGTTTCCGGCATTCCGCCGAGTTCAAAACACACCCTACGACACGCAGTAGGGGCGGCCATCTCGGCCGCCCGTCCGTTGCAGTGTTGCACCATACGTTATTATTGCAGGGCGCGATACGGGCGCCGGCCACTGCGGAGATGCGGGACGACGACCAGGGGCGGCTATCAGCCGCCCCTACGCGTCTCTCCCGCAGCAATTCTTATATTTGATCCGTGATCCATCATCCCGAATCCGGCCGCAGGGGCAGGGCTCGTTTCGGCCGATCTTTTTTTCTGCTCGCACCGGCTGGCGTTTTTGCCGGCCGCCGGCCTGCATTCCGGCCACAACGTTTTGAGCCACACTCTTGCGCTCTAAGGCCTTGTCTTCCTGGTTCTTCTTGACTTGGGCGGTAAACACACGGCGTACGACCTCTTCTTTGATTCCACCGATCATGCCGTCAAACATCTCGAAGCCCTCTTGCTTGTAGGCATCCACCGGGTTCTGCTGCGCGTAGGCACGGAGACCGATGCCCTGCCGCAACTCCTGCATGGCATCAATATGGTCCATCCAAAACTCATCCACCACGCGCAGGAGCACGATCCGCTCCAACTCCCGCATGACGGAGAGGGGTTTGCCCGGCTGGATTTCAACCGTGCCCATCTCCCGTTCACGGCGCTCATAGACTTCTGTCGCCCGCCGCTCAAGCTCTTCAATGAGGCCCTCCTCATCAAAGGCGGCCAGCTGATCCGGGCTGGGCTGCCAGGCTTTGGGCGCTAAAAACAGGCCTTCAAAGGGAGAAATGATCCGGGCAAAATCTTCTTTCGTCAGCGGTTTGCTGGGGTCCATTGCGCCCGATACTTGTGCCTCAATCACGTCGTCGATCATGCCGCGGACGTTTTCGCTGATATCCTTGCCGTCGAGCACTTGTTGGCGCTGTTTGTAAATCAGCTCCCGCTGGCGGTTCATGACATCGTCGTATTCCAGCACCTGTTTACGGGACTGGAAGTTTCGGCTCTCTACCTGCCTCTGGGCATTCTCAATTGCATTGGAGACCAATTTCGCGTCTAAGGGCGTATCTTCGTCAAACCCGGTCCGCTCCATGATAGACTCGAAGCGGTCCCCGGCGAACAGTCGAACGAGATCATCTGTTGCCGCCAGATAAAACCGGCTTTCACCGGGGTCGCCCTGTCGTCCGGCCCGGCCCCGGAGCTGATTGTCAATCCGCCGCGATTCATGCCGTTCCGTACCCAAAATAAACAGCCCGCCCACTTCTCGGACTTGCTCCGCCTCTTGGGCGATCTCCGCCTTATGCGCCGCCAGCCGCTCACCAAAGAGCGTGCGGGCCGCTTTTACGTCTTCGTCTTCCGTATCGGCAAAGCCTGTAGCGTCTACAATCACCTCGTCGGAATAGCCCGCCTTTATCAAATCATGCCGCGCCATGTATTCGGCGTTGCCGCCCAGTACAATATCCGTACCACGGCCCGCCATGTTGGTGGCAATGGTCACCACGCCCATCTTGCCCGCCTGTGCCACAATCTCCGCTTCTTTTTCGTGGTTTTTTGCGTTTAACACATGGTGTTTGATCTTCGCCTTCGTGAGTAGTTTTGACAACTGCTCGCTTCGCTCAATCGAAGCTGTACCCACCAGCACAGGCTGGCCCTTTGCGTGGCACTCCGTAATCTGGGCAAGAATCGCTTTGTTCTTGCCTGTGTCGGACTTATAGATCACATCCGGCAAATCTTTTCGTGCCAGCCCCCGATTGGTGGGAATCTCCACGATGTCTAAGTTATAGATGGCGATAAATTCCTCTTGCTCGGTCAGCGCCGTACCCGTCATGCCGGAGAGCTTCCCATACATGCGGAAATAGTTCTGGAAGGTAATGGTGGCGAGGGTCTTAGACTCCTTTTCCACTGTCACGCCCTCTTTGGCCTCAATCGCCTGATGCAGGCCTTGGGAATAGCGCCGCCCCACCATGAGACGACCCGTGAACTCGTCCACGATGATGACCTCACCGTCCCGCACCACATAATCGATGTCTTTGTGCATGATCCCATAGGCGCGAATCGCCTGATTGATGTGGTGCATGAGGGTCCCGTTTTCGACATCTGCAAGATTCTCGATGTTAAAATGGTGCTCTGCCTTTTTGATCCCGCGGGAGGCCAGAGATGTCGTCTTTGCCTTCTCATCTACGATGTAATCTGCGTCCAGGTCGGTCTCTTCCTCGGCCTTTTCGTCGGTTTTGGCGTAGACTTTGGCCTTCAGCCCGCGCACAAAATGGTCCACCTGCCGATAGAGGTCCGTAGAAGCGTCCCCTTGGCCGGAAATGATGAGCGGCGTTCTGGCCTCGTCGATGAGAATCGAGTCCACTTCATCTACGATGGCGAAACTATGGCCCCGTTGGACCATGTTCTGCTTGTAGATCGCCATATTGTCACGCAGATAGTCAAAGCCCATCTCGTTGTTGGTCCCATAGGTGATGTCTGCGTTATATGCCTCACGCCGTTCCGCGCTGGAGAGGCCCTGGACTACAAGACCCACTTTCAGCCCTAAAAAACGATGGACTTTCCCCATCCACTCACTGTCACGCCGGGCTAGGTAGTCGTTCACCGTGACGACATGCACACCGGCGCCTGCCAGCGCGTTGAGGTAGCTGGGCAGGGTGGCAACCAGGGTCTTACCCTCACCTGTTTTCATCTCCGCAATGCGCCCTTGGTGGAGGATCATCCCGCCGATGAGCTGAACCTTATAATGCCGCATCCCCAGTACGCGAGAAGCGGCCTCCCGCACGGTGGCGAATGCATCCGGCAAGATATCGTCCAGGGTCTCTCCGTTTGCCAGCCGTTCTTTGAGCCAAGGCGTCTTGGCTTTTAGTTCAGCATCTGTGAGGCCGCGGTACGCGTCCTCCAATGCCTCCATTTGCTCTATCGTTGGCATGATGCGCTTGAGCTCTCGATCACTCCGGCTGCCAAACACTTTACTCACGATACCCATATACTTGTACCTCTCTAGGTAGATTTTTCAATGTGAACACAATAGTATAGTCGATTGCCAATAGGCACAACAGGCTTTCTTGTACTCCCCGCCGCAGGCGGGGAGAAAAATGATTTAAATGCCCGTATACTAACTGCATTGCAGTTAGTATACCACATACAGCCAAACTATGCTATACTATTCATGCGCAAGGTCAGGCTCCCCCACGACAGGTAGGAGCTAGACAATCGCTTTATCTTAGCGTTTGTCCACTTCCGTCAAACATGTTATACTTAGAACAAACACACAGGGAAAGGATTTTACATATGAAACAAAACGTAAAACGCATCGGCATCTTAACCAGCGGCGGAGACGCGCCGGGGATGAATGCAGTCGTCCGGGCCATTGTACGTACAGCCACGGCCAAAGATGTATCTGTGCTGGGTATCCGCCGGGGGTACAGCGGTCTGATCAGCGGTGATATTGTGGAGCTCACCCGCCGCAGCGTAGATAAACTGCTGCCGCAAGGCGGGACATATCTTTACACTGCTCGCTGTGAGGAAATGCTAACAGAAGCGGGCCAGGAAAAAGCGGTTCAAACCTGCCGTCACATGGGGATTGAAGGCCTCGCCGTTATCGGCGGAGACGGCAGTTTCCAGGGTGCTTTGACCTTGGCAAAAAAAGGCCTTGCCACCGTCGGCGTCCCAGCCACGATCGACAACGACATCGCCTGTACAGACTATTCCATCGGCTTTGACACCGCCTGTAACACGGCCGTCGATGCCATAGACAAATTGCGGGATACCATGCAGTCCCATGAACGCTGTAGCGTGGTGGAAGTCATGGGCCGCAGCGCCGGACATCTTGCCCTCCATGTAGGGGTTGCGGTGGGCGCTACATGCATCCTGCTCCCGGAACAAGCGGTGGATTTTACTTCTTCCGTTATCGAACCGATCCGAATGGGACGGCTCAAAGGCAGGCATCATCACATCATCTTGGTCGCGGAAGGCTATGGAAGCGCCCAGACCGTGGCTGAGAAAGTCCAAGAGACAACGGGCATGGATGCTCGCGTCACCATCTTAGGCCACATCCAACGGGGCGGCACCCCCAGCGCAATGGACCGCGTACTTGGTACCCAGATGGGCTGCCACGCGACGAGCTTACTCTTAGCCGGAGAACGAAACCGCCTGGTGATCAAAAAGGACGGCAACGTGGTCGATTGCGACATGGAAGAAGGCCTCTCCCAGAGGAAGTGCCTGGAACAATCCCTCTTTGAGGCGGCACTGGCCGTGACAAGTTAAGCTTACGTTTTTATACTGTTACTCCTGCACGTAGAGGTAGAAAATTGTTCTTTTCGTGTTTCCCCCGCCGTAGGCGGGGGAAACACAATAAAAATTCCTGCTTTTTCGTTCCAAAGCAATAATGTTCGATAAAAATCAATCGAAAATATGCACGTTTTTACGTTTTTTACCCCCATATTCTATAGAGCGAACCGCCCTGCATTTGAGGGCGATTCGCTGCATCTGTGCACTTATGGGATGTGTTCTGTCATTTGATTTCTCGCCTCGCTTATCTCTCTTACTACCCCTCCAGCAGCTCCAGTTCTTTCTTCAAATCAATCCGCGGGAACAGGCTCTCGCCCTTTTGCACCGTCACAGTCGTCGGCAACCGTCCGAATGTGGCGGCGGATTCCCAGTTGCAGATCGACGGATCCGCCCCGATCTGCGCCCATGCTTTTTTACAGCTTTCAGGTATGAAGGGGAGCAGCAGAACCGTGGTGAGACGAATGGTCTCCAGCAGATTGTAGAGGACACGCGCCAAGCGGGGGCGGTTCATTTCATCTTTGGCGAGTACCCAGGGCGCTGTTTCGTCGATGTATTTGTTGGCTCTGGAGATCAGCTGAAATACCTCCACCAAAGCCTCCTGGAATGCAAAGTGTTCCATCTTCTCCTGATAGATCGTCTGGAGCGCACCCGCCATAGCCAGAAGCGCTTCGTCCTCGGGTCCCGCTTCCTGCGCCTCGGGCAGTGTGCCGTCAAAATATTTTTCCACCATGGCCACTGTACGGGAGACCAGATTGCCGAGGTCGTTGGCGAGGTCCGTGTTGATACGATTGATCAGCGCCTCATTGGAGAAGTTCCCGTCGGATCCGAAGGGAAACTCCCGCAGAAGGAAATAGCGCAGGGCGTCTACCCCATAGCGGCTGGCCAAAATATAGGGATCAATCACGTTGCCTTTGGATTTGCTCATCTTCCCGCCGTCGAACAGGAGCCAGCCATGGCCGAAGACTTGTTTCGGAAGAGGCAGGTCCAGCGCCATCAGCATAGCGGGCCAGATGATGGCATGGAATCGCACAATCTCCTTGCCGACGAAATGGACGTCGGCAGGCCAGTATTTCTCGAAATCGTCATATTTGTCGTTCGCATAGCCCAGGGCGGTAATATAGTTGCTGAGCGCGTCAATCCAGACGTAGACGACATGGCCGGGATCGAAGTCCACCGGCACACCCCAGCTAAAAGAGGTGCGGGAGACGCAGAGATCAGACAAACCCGGTTTTAGGAAATTGTTTACCATCTCATTTTTACGGCTCACCGGGAGCAGGAAATCGGGCTGATTTTCATAGAGCGCTAAAATATCATCCGTGTAGTCAGAGAGGCGGAAGAAATAGGCCTCCTCCTCGGCGCCCTCCACGGGCCGATTGCAGTCAGGGCAATTGCCTTCTGTGAGCTGGCTCTCCGTCCAGAAACTCTCGCAGGGGGTGCAATATTTCCCTGCGTAGACGGACTTATAGATCACGCCCTTGTCGTATAGGGCCTTGAAAATCTTTTGGATACCGGATACGTGGTAGTTATCCGTGGTGCGGATGTAGCGGTCATAGGAAATGTTCATGAGTTTCCACAGATCATATACGCCGCCCGTCCCCTCGACGATCTCATCAACGAACGCCTTCGGGGACATGCCCGCAAGGGCCGCCCGCTCCTCGATCTTCTGCCCATGCTCGTCCGTACCGGTGAGGAACATTACGTCATAACCCCGCATTCGCTTATATCGCGCCATGGTGTCTGTAGCCACCGTGCAGTAGGTATGCCCGATGTGCAGCTTATCCGATGGATAGTAGATGGGGGTCGTGATATAGTAAGTTTTTTTTGCCATGATGATGTCCTCCCAAGAGATTTTTGCGATCGTGTGCCGTAGGCGCTTTCGCCGTGACGGTATATCCATTTCAATCTGTATAACAACCGTTTGCAGTTAGTATACCATTTGTCGCGCGGAAAACACAAGCGCAATTGCAAGGTATACATGCCCCAGCGAGGCAATACCATATCATATATGGACTTGCAGGGGGCGGATTACATGGAAAAACAGCGCATATCGGACGTTCGGATTGCCATGGTATATATCGGTACAGTCGTAGGGGCCGGATTCGCGACGGGGCAGGAGATTTTGCAGTTCTTTGTGGCCTTCGGCATCCCGGGACTGTGGGGCATCCTATTATCCACGGTATTATTTGTGCTCTACGGTGTACTCATTATGAAACTGGGGATGAAAACAGCGGCGGTTTCCCACCGGGAGATGCTCGCCACCGTCGGGGGCTCCCTATTCCGAACGGGTATGGACGCACTGATTCTGATCAGCCTCTTCGGTGCACTCACCGCAATGCTGGCAGGGACCGGAGCGCTTTTGGTCCAGCAGTTGGGGCTCAATCCAGCGCTGGGCGGAGCGATTATGGGGGTGCTCACGGTGTTGACGGTGCTGCGGGGCCTGCGGGGCGTCATTGGCGCGATTAGTATGGTAGTTCCGTTTCTGCTTGTGGCCGTGGTCGGCGTTTGCGTATTTGTTCTGCTGGATGGCGGATTAAATTTGCAAGCGTGGAGCGGCGGGCGATCAGGCTCAGTCGCCCCTGCGGGCTTCGTGGGGAACTGGCTCTGGGCGGCGGTGCTCTATGGGGCATATAACATCTTGATGTCGGCGGCGGTATTGGCACCGCTGGGGGCCGAGGCGGCGGACCGGCGGGCGATCTTCCGCGGCGGCGCTTTGGGCGGAATCGGGCTGGGGGCGGCATCGCTGATGATTTACCTCGCCATTTCCGCCGGACAGAGTGATGTAACGGGGCTGGAGGTGCCGATGCTGTACCTGGCGGGCCGGATCTCACCTGTGGCGGAGGCACTCTTTTCACTGGTGCTGCTTGCGGAGGTGTATACGACGGCAGTGGGCGCGCTGTATGGGCTTAGCGCACGGCTCACGGCAGGCAGGCGGCAGGATGCCGCCCCTACGCGGCTGATTGTCGGCATCACATGTGCGGCGTTCGGGGCAAGTTTGCTGGGGTTTTCTAATCTGGTACGCTACTTGTACCCCTTACAAGGGTATGGCGGCGTGGTGTTTTTGATGGCTCTAGGGTTTGCAAGGTGGCGTGAGCGTGGTAGAATATAGGATATGCCTCCCCTGATAGGGGAGGTGCCGTCCGCAGGCGGGAGGAGTCCTCCCCGTCCCTACTGCGCCTCTTGCGCGTCTTGTGTCTCACGGAGCGCGGTCTTGATGTGTCTCTGTATGCCGAATAGCTCAGATTGGAGCTGGTGGCAGACGTCGTGTGTCTCGTCGAGGAGCTCGTCCAGCGCGCGTCTCGCTTTGTTTAATGCCTCATAGGCATTGTCCATGGATTCGGCCTTCATGCTGTGGCCCTCCTTTCTGCGAAATTTTCGACCCCATCGCAGGGCTGAAAAAAGCGCAACACGGGTGATTACACCCATGCTGCGACACAGTTTCTATATCGACCTCCACT
>Ga0123355_10020753_pt1 | contig 10502 bp, 11 predicted proteins | sample TergutEmb28metaG_3_FD_89872 | JGI IMG/M metagenome (GOLD analysis project Ga0123355, IMG submission 89872) | Embiratermes neotenicus P1 segment gut microbial communities from Petit-Saut dam, French Guiana - Emb289 P1 | ecosystem: Host-associated > Arthropoda: Insects > Digestive system > Gut ... | reverse complement strand
TGGCCAATATCTCCGTAACCATTGTACTTTGGATATAGGTGTTTTGGGTTATATCGGTATAGTTTGACCTAAGGAACACTCTCCCGAAGTTAGGTCCTTTCCTCCTGGGACACCCTGTATATAATGAATTTCTAGGGGTGTTTTCCCATGTGTGTATGAATATGTGAACAGGTCTTTCAGAGTTTATTGGTAAGAAAGGAAGGAAAAATGGAAGGAGGAAGTAGGGGAAAAATAAGAAATAGCAGCAAATAGAGGGAAGAAGAACACAAAGTTGACACACAATTATATAGCACTCACTAAAAGACTATTAAGCTTTTGGACTTCATCCATCACATAGTGCTTCAAAAAGACAAAAAAGTAAACACAATATTTCAGAAACTGGATCTGTTTCCATCTTCAAGTAAAAATATGAGGCAGCACCTTCTGAGCTGGACCAATTAGAACCAGCCATTCTCTATCTCAATCTTTATATATCACATTTTTGTAGTTTCAAAACACTACACATCTGATAAATTCCCGAAAGCTAGAAGACCTGAATGTAATATTTTATCATCACAACCCTACAGAACTGCAGGACACACTCACTTTAACTTAAGTTCCTTCTCTGGAAGAACAATCTCAAGAGCATCGATGACGTGTGGAACCAACACCTGAACACCATCCAAGTCAAGTCGGAACAGATCAGCAGAATTCAGCAAGATACTCGCCAGAGTTTCGCCACATTCACGGTTCTAGTGGTACCAGTAACAGCATCAATAACCAATATGCTTCACTATGAAGCATTCAAAGTACCTAGGTTTAACATGCTTCATATGGCTAGCTCATCAACATGGAAATTACCTATCCATGGTCACGATATGGCATTAAATTTTTCGCAGTTACAGTATCACATATTGAAATAAGAATGTACCATTTACAGAAGCCGTATGACAGGACATTTGTTGAAGTTAAATTTACTTTCATCAGTTTATTTTTAACAGTATTTCTGAGAACCTTGATAAAATTGTACTTTTGTTTGATCATTACTCCAGGAGACAGGGGGATAAATAGAGAAAGAAACTGGACTTTGCTGAAGATACTGCATCAGACAAGAGCAAACAATATGCAGCACTACCAACTCAGAACTGTCAGCAGAGCTTTTAAAAAATTTCATTAAGCAACAGTGGTAACTGGGGGTACCACCTGCTGTAACATACAATACTACTGCATTTTGCACATAGGGTATATATTAAGGTTTTGTATTATTCGCAGAATAAACATCAATTATTTCTTTAACAGCGTTAACCCCCTGGGTATCTGTAATGTAGATTTATAAGTTTTCTGAGCAGGACAGACTACATTTTCCAATGTTATTTTGCCTACATTTCTGCTCTCAAGGGTTAAATGTTCATAACAAAGGCAACTGTTACAAATTTTCAAGTAATATAACATACCATTCCTAAACTACAGACTTTACAGTAACTCAAAGAGCTGACTACAACAAAACACAAGCGCTGCATGTAGCAGTGGCAAGTATTATATGCACGTAACCCTATAGCATGAGGTTTGCAGCTGATTACCTACTCCTGCTTAGTGCCAGCTGCTAAAAAGACTGGAGCTGTACCACCCCACACATGTTCCCAGCATGATGCTACTGAATTATGCATAGGACACCTTTACTTTTCCTACCTCTCTACTTACACAATCACATACACTATCTCACTTATTCCCACCTCATTTATGTGCAGTCCTTGTTGTAACGCCAGATAAAAGCGAGCTAGGTAAACAGGAAGTATTTCTTCTCCAGTTTTCTTGGCACAGAAGATGCGGCAAAGTGCCCCAAGTGCCTCAGCTCGCCCTGCCTCATACTTGTCAATGGTGAGAGTAGGTGGAATGTCGGCCTCATCAGTGAGGGAGCCAGGTTGTGATAAAGAAAGACTGCCCTTACGACTATCCAACAGAAGAGAACTAGGTCGCTTGTTTGTGTTGGCTTCATTTCCTGCCAAACAAACAAGTGCAACAGTAAATTGAATGATGAAAAACAAACTGTCATGAAACTGGAAACTGTCAAGGCTTAACAGAGGTGCTATTCTGGTACATGCCTTGAGGATCTAAGAAAAACTGTACAGCATGATACATGAAAGCAATGACCCAAGCGATATATAAACAAGACACCTCCAAATACAAGTCTAGGGCATTGACTTCACTTGGAGAACTCAGTCCAAGATGCACAAATATAAACTTACTTTGTGACAGTCCTTTTCCATGGTAAGCAGCTTCAAAGCCAATATAGGCAGCCTCAAACAACCATTCCCCAAACAAGTGAAGAATACTGTTACATTTTGGGCGGGCTGGAGCCAGAGAATGACGAGATTCTCCCCCTAGAGACATCATAGCTGCAACACATGTTTACATCAGCAAAGCTCTGCTTGCTAGCATATTTAATTCGGGTGAAAAGAAAAAGGATCACAATAACTTTACACACATATGCAACAGACTTACAGCTAAGGCTGGAAGCGGATGAGGGACCAGAATTTGGAGTTGATGCTGGATATCCACTTGAACCAGCAGAGGCTGAAGTAGCTCGGCTACTGGTGAGACCAATTAATGAAGCTTTTGGAATACCTAAAATTATCCACAAAGATTTAAAGCACAACTTTTCAGTCAGTCATATTCCCCAACCTAATAATTTATTTACACAATAAAACTGGCAACTTCCAATGCATGTTCTTGTCGAGTGTCACGATCAGTACATGTAATGTTACTTTATTTAGAGATGCAGCAGCACAGATGAAACAGCACTGACAGACAGGCAGACTAACAAATAATAAATTGGAAAGCACGTGACACGAAGCAGTCAAAGGTCTAATTTAACGTACTATGCCGATATTTACCTTTGGGGAGTGACAAAAGCAGTAACACAACTCAGTCAGGATAACTGGTCTCTGAGCTGAGATTTGTAACCAGAACTTGGTGGACATGAATCAGAAATGCTAAAAAATGCACCACAATGTTCTGTAGAATCAAAATGTTGCTGTAATATTTCAAGTACTTACAAACAAAAAAAACATGTTTATCCATTTCTTCAGTGGTTACTTACAAACAACAGAACTTGTTTATCCATTTCTTCAATGGTTGAATTAATATAAATATTATAGCTATAGAGAAATACCATTAAAGAATTGTTAACAACTCGAGCACATGTAAAAGTCAGTCTGATGTTTATGACTTTTGTATCGGCATAGGGCCCATCACCTTCAGTGCCTTCATAGATGGCACTGATACAGTTTATTGCTGTCATTTTATGATAGTACACATTCACCAATATTTAGACAGGCTGTTTCGAAGTAACACAATTTTGAGTTCAATAACCATTGTATAGTGCCATGAACATGGCTGTGGGTAATGTATCCATACATCTAGTATTTATAAAGTTTGGTTACAGATCGTCTTTTGTGTGACATTTAGAAGGGGGAGAGAAGACTCAACATGATAAAAGAAAAATGAAGAGTTTGGAAGATGTGACAAGATGGAAGAGGACTATACAAGAAAGGAAAATGATATTTCCTGAGAGACTAAACCAGTGTAGGCAGTGAAATGACCAAGCCAGAGAGGATATAGTTGTCATAAAAAAATGCAGATATGTTGTGGGAATTTTTCAATGGACAGTACACTACAGTAGGTACAATGCAAAAGAAAACATTACTGAGAGCAATAAATGCTACATTTACAAAATACAATATTGAAAAAACAGAATGAAAATACAATAAAAATGCACAGGGAGTTGAAATAAGCACAGACAATCCAAAAATAACCAAAAGATAAGCAGAATGAGCAAGATAAAAGTTGTATTGAAGCCAGCAAAAGAAAACCATAGTTACCCTTGGTGACTGCTGAAGGAGCTACACTAAAGCTCTTGGCAAGACGGCGCTGGGGTGGAGGAGTAGGGGAATGGGAAGCAGAGGTAGGGTGGGAGCTAGTGCCACTCTCCTTCTTGTCTCGGTCTGATGAACTACTAGCCTCGTCCCATGAGTTAGGCTGAGCAATGCCTGGAATCACAACATCATACACAACCCCACCACCATACAGCACAAAATGTGTGCATACAGTCACACAAAGATCACACCAGTGATAAAACTGACAGAACAGAGACTGTATAGCTATCATACATACAGCTGTTGAAGTTTAAGCATTTGCTTACTTTTGCAATCTATCAGTGATAATACAAATTAATCTGTCTTCTAAAATTGTTCTATATAAAACAAGAAGGTCATTGTCCCCATAACATAACAATGTGGTGCATTTGCATAACCACTAATGCCATGGTAACACAACAATGAGTAAACACTGTCATTGTTTCTTGTGCTGCATGTAAGTGTCAAAAACGCAAAAAACTGAAATTATTGCCATAGAAAAGCAATAATATGCTCTCTTTGTACTGTTGTGCCGCAATTTTATGGCAAATTTATGTCCCCTACAACAACAAAATACACTTAGGTCTTCAAGTAAAGTGCCTTGTATTATTGTCTGATTTTAACCAAATTTGGATTTTCTTGATAGACTTTCACAGAAGTCTCCAGTATCAAATCTGACCCAAATTCATCCAGTGGAAACTTAGTTGATACATGGTGACAGACTGAAGAATGGATGGAGAGATGAACACAACAGAGCTAATAGGCACATTTCATGACTTATGCAAACATGCCTTAACATGAATAAGGAATGGAGAATAATTCAACCTCATGAAGCAAATGACCACTGCATTTCAGACTGACTCAATGACTGACTAAACAACTAAGTTACATATTTTTTTACATGATTCACTATTTGCTATGATGTCATACAGAGTTTTGACTTTTGGTTATGACTGACCACAGATCACACACATCTATAAACCTTCAGTTTAGGACAAACTCTTATGTGTGTACAAACTTCTGTCTATTTTGTGCAATCACCATTCAGTATTTAAAAAACTGCAATGTACACAATGATGCACACAAACACACACAATTTCTACTTGCAATTTATTGTGAAATAAGAAAACTGTGACTACAAACAAAACTTAAGAATTATGACAGTTTAAAACCCACTTTGTGCAAATCAAAGCAAATGTGTACATTAGAAAGCAGAACAATCTTCAAGTTAAATGTTTTAAATGGACCATGTCACAGTATGTGAGAGGCAAAAGTGAGCAGGTCTAGAAAATTCTCTACAATGTAAGGTGACTAAATTGCTCCTCTGAAGTTTAGACTCAGCATTTATACAAATGCCAACAGCTTACCCAACATACCATTCATACGAATATATTTTTCCAAGATAAATGGCACAGTACATTCACTTTCCCCATCAACAAATCACCTTACATATATCCCTTATGCCACAACACTTAATTAACTTCAATTACAAAACACTGTACACTGGTGTTATTCTTGAAGATCAATCAGCAGTCCATCATCCCTCAGGTGTTTCACGTACTCCAAATTTCACGCAGTAGAATTAGTTACCTAACAGCGTACCTTGCAACTACAAGGTGGCCCAGAGTCAGTTGACCAAAAACATTCACCCATATTAATGGACAAACCAACACAGACTTATGCACGTCAATCTGTACAGCATTATGAGCTGTGCCCTTAACAAATAATCTCATTTAAAACCATTTTTTGAATGCAGTATATACAAAGAAATTTCATGTGTTTTAGTGTATATTTTACTAACTGCATAACTGACTTTTGTACCATTCCACACACAAGATTTGAAGTACTCACTGCACTTAATAATTAAGATTACAATCTTATGGGATGTAACACTGTGTAAACTGGTAGACAGGTATCAAGATTTTGACAGAACATCTGACCTCCATCCATTAGCCTGCAAATGAAGACAGCAGATCCCACTAGAATGTTGGTACCTATCCCTCAGACTACACAGTACCGCATCCCAGAAAGCATAATTCATTCTTCTTAAGCTCTGAAAGCTGTCCACTTTCTGTTAAATGTAACTCTTTATCGTTGAAAGGGAAAATGATGTCCAATGCAGATGCAGGCACAGGCATTTAAAATAAAAATAACTGCGGTCCTCAACAGCTCCACTGGCATTCAAATGCAGAAAATAAAGGTCCAATACTTTAAAAACAGGAAGGAATATAGGAAATTGGATGAAACATTACTGCCATGTCTATAAATTCAACAATCAACCCAGCAGATTATAAATATGAGTTCAGTAGCCCATTACACAAAAAATGCAGTTTACTAAATATAACAATTGTGCATGGTATTAAGACTACAGTCTTCCAGGATATCACTAAGTGTACTTTGGTAGGCAGGAACAAACATTTCAAAGAAACTAACTGCCTCCATCTTCTGAGTAGAAGCAGCAGCAGCAGCAGCAGCAGGTGCGTCCAAAACGTTTGTAACCATCAACCAAACCATACTGCTTCACACCCCAGAAGACCATGACCATGATAAGCTAAACCCCCATATATACACCTTCAGGTTTCACCTGACATTCCAAACAGGGTAAACAGAAAATAAATACACTATTTAATAAATACGTCATATCACTCACCTCCATTTTTTAAGTATACACTTTGTTTAAAAATATCTAGTAATGTACTTACTACTAAAAATTCAAAACAGAAAATATCATTTTATGAAGAGTTATAGCTTACCTAGAAAAGCATCCACTTGCCCCGCAATTCCCTTGATGGCTTTCAGGAAAATGAGTGGCAGAGCAGTGAGGCAAGGATGCTGACAAGGGTCAACAACATTCTCACTTGTGATAGCAAACTGGAGAAATTTCTGAGTCTGAGAAACCACAGCTGGTCTGCACAAGGTTGCAGGGTTGCCAAGGCAATGCAGAAACCGAAACCAGCTCTGCGCAATGCAATCATTACTCATTCCAGTTGGTATTAGCTGGGCATCCTCTTCAGCTGTAATGCGTGCGAGTACTACATCTGTAAATATCCCTGTATAAGCACAGCTATATTGGTAACACTGGAGGAACACAGAACAAGAAAGAAGATGGCCGTAAAGTAACAGCATGTTCACTTTCAGATGATCTATGGGAGCAGAATTCTTCACTGAAGTGACACCTCAGACATACATGCACTGTACTGTGATAGTAAATATTAAATTCAGATACAACTATTCTACCTAAGTTGACACTTATTCAAGCTGAGAAAAATTCAATATTACATTCTGAATAAACAATCAGTATAAACAAGTCAGTATCTGCTGTCATTATATATAATGAAACAAGCTGACTGGCTGCATCCCACAACCATGTCCATTTTAAAAGGCCATCTGCCATAAAACAAATAACAAGTTGTCCCAGATGTCTCTGTTCCATGTGCTCCCTTTATTATTATTTCAGACCTACATATATGAAAGGACAGACTGTTCAAATGTCTTGGCAACATACAAAGCATGAAGAGGCAGGCTTGCAAAACTCTATTAACTTAAATCTAGGCACCTAAAACAGTTCCCAATAAACCAATGAGGCTCATTTTATTCCAGTGACAATGCATTCACATACCCTTGCACTTACAACAGCAGAAACAATAAAAAGATCCTGCAGGAACTCACATATTTTTAACTCTGGGTAAGAAGGTCCATACATAAATTCCAGAAGCCGCGCAGTGAGTGCCAGATTCACACGATTCCACTGCTCGATTAAAGCAATTCGATGTCGCCAGTTCATACATGTTTCCCTGAAGGTTTTCCAGAGAGGTGGTGATGGAAAACATCGAGCACATGCCAGTAACCATACCTCAAACAGCACGCTAAGCACACGTTCACACAGCTGATCACCAACATCATCTGGGAATGAACACAATAACCACAGAACTGAAGAAAATATGTATTAAACAGTACACAATACACTCATAACTGGTACATATGAAAAGGGAAAACAATCCCTGTACAGGCCTATTACAGGACCATAGGGTTCCAGGAGACTGAGGCTCTCAGGTTTCTAGACAGTCGCCAAGCGAAGGTGGTGAGGTTGTCAGTCCTACACATTGGCCACCTTTACTCCAGGATATATTCCTCGTACTCATTACTGTTAGAGGCTAAGTCGACCCCCAGGGCCATAGTGTGGCTGGTAGGATTATGTCAATGAAAATTTCCAATGACACCATCTGGAATCAAACCCATGACCTTCTGGCTTGTAGCACAGTGCCTCAACCAACTGTGCCACCACAGGCCCCCAATTAGTACATATTAGCATGCATAATTATTAATGGTTCCCTCTACCTGTTCAACGCTTACTGTCCCCTCCTTTCTCTACAGACAAGTTTGAGAATGTATGCATACTGTAACTATTATGACACATTCAGTACCCTATAAATGTTACATATAAATGCTAAAATTGAGTATGATAGGAAGTGCACATGTATTCAGAGCTTAGATATGAATAACCATATGTGCACAGCATGGACCTAACTAGAAAAGTGGGGATGCAAATATTTAAATGTGCAGAAACATGGGCTGATCTTCATATAAAGTGAACAACAAAATTACCTGATATAAATAAATACTGAGCAGCATGACAAGTTTCCATAATACTCTCCAATAACAACTTTCATGAAAATGCATTTAGTAGTGCTGGAGTTCTTTTAAGCATACAAAGACACAGATATATGGACTTATTTTAAAGTGATTCAAAAATTCCTAGAATGGATGAGGGACCACTTTAAACAAACAGCACACATTTACACATACAATTTAAAAATCTATAGTTTTGAACAGGAAAATCATGCCTAATTAACAATTATTTCTGCTAAATATGACAAACAAATCTGCATGAAGACAGTTCATAAAGATACTATCTTTTAGAATGTGACACTGTGTAATTTGGTACAAACCTGGGAATATTTCTATCAAACTACATGACATCACATCTCAGAAGTCAGTAAGTAATCTTCACAGCCATTCATAATCAGTTCTTAATTCCTGTTACTTTGTCCAACATAATAAAAGACAGTTTTATCCAGCATTCTTAGTATGAAAAGTGTCACAGTGCAGACATAATCACAACACTTGTTCCCATACTACAAAATTCCTGATGTTCTTTCTTTGAATAATCCTATATCAGCCTCAGAGGTTATACAGTGTTGTGAGTTATGGTACATTTACACCATATGCACACGTGAACTATTAAATATCGCAAAAACTCCGCTCACGCTCACAACAGTTGGTCTTCGGACCATATTCACTGCAATGTTTCATTTCTGGCACAGTGAATGGACAAAAAAATAACTTCACCCTTCATACAGTACCACGTACACCTCAATTACAGTTGACACAAAGACAACTAAGCATGTATGCATTAATCCCTTGCCTGCTGAAGGTCTCAAATATCCATTTAGTTTTGCCAGCTGTGGTGTCTGGTTCCATGTATTTAGTTTTAAATTTGCACAAACATAAGCAAGCTGGTGACTGGAAAGAAAGAAACTATCAGCTGTAGTGAGAAGTGAATAACAATACTTGGAATTCCAACCTTTAACAAGCATTAACTTAAAAATGCATCAAAGAGAGACCTACTATTTTGGCATCAAGATTTTTAATAATCTGCCTTATGACATACAAAAATTGCTTACAAAGTTAAACAATTTAGACTGGCCTTAAGTGATTTTCTTCATTTAAAGTCATTTTACACCCTACATGAATATTTTAATACTACCAAGGTCTATCATTTTCTTCACTGTATAAATGTACTTAGCCTTTATTCTACAGTCTTCATGTTTTATATTTTCACTTTAATTAGTCATAAATTAATTACAATTGTATTAAAATATTTCTTCTACCATGATAAAAGGTTTTAATTTAGTAAATAAGTTCTGTTTGATAATTCTATTACAATTTATTGTTCCATATATCATGATATTACTGTATTGATTTTAATTAATTATATACATTCCTCATATGGTATTTATATGATTCTTTGTCACTATGACATATGCTCTGATTTGGCATGCAAATTTTGTATTTCTCTATTATTTGGTGACAAATTCTACATCCAAGAGGTTTGTTAAACCTTACATTGATTTTATGAATATATAATAAATGAGAAATGAAACACTTAAGTGAACAGAATATTCTCGTCCCAGTGCTGGAAAGGTTACTCAACACCTGTTATCAGTTATGAACAATACTTGGTCAACTAAATGACTGACAGCTCAGTTCATGCCTTACACCACTGCAAACTGAACTTCAGTTTGACATGTAAGGAATTTATTACAAAATAAAACTGGACACAAAAACTCTCAAAACAATCAGTCCAGTGAAAAACATACATGGATGGTGCAATAAAAGAAATAAGCCATTAACCCTTCAGTGTGCAGTGACGTGCACTGTATGTCATAGAGTAAACATCACCTGCCATGCAGTGACGCACACTGCACGTCATGCTGCACACTCTCACTTATTCGTATATATCTCGACAACTTAGGGAGCAAATGTAATCGGGCTGCTTCGTGTTTGTTCGTGAAGGAGCTGGCTCTCTTATGGTGTGGGAGACAGTTG
>Ga0123355_10020752_pt1 | contig 10502 bp, 11 predicted proteins | sample TergutEmb28metaG_3_FD_89872 | JGI IMG/M metagenome (GOLD analysis project Ga0123355, IMG submission 89872) | Embiratermes neotenicus P1 segment gut microbial communities from Petit-Saut dam, French Guiana - Emb289 P1 | ecosystem: Host-associated > Arthropoda: Insects > Digestive system > Gut ... | reverse complement strand
CACAAGACTGATAAATTTTGTGCAAATAGCAACATAATTGATTGCATGTTCCTCTTTTAACGACTTTAGAACCGCTAAGTCCTTGTCCCACCATTTCCAAAACTCAATGTCTCTAAAACCTGCATTTGCAAGTTCTTTCATCGCTTGTTTATAATCCTTGTCTCCGTAGAGCGCATCCGAGCAAATTGATATTTTCATTTTCCCCTCCTAAATATCAGAAGATAGCTATATATCATTTTAACGCCAAAAAACCTGATTGTCATCAGGTTTTTTGTGTGGCTCGGCAGTTGTCGCCAAATACGAACCTGTACGCATTGGCGAATGGGTTTGTGGTGGTGTTCGCTTTGCAAACCTAGATTATTAACGTTGCTCTATTCGAAACAGTTTATCTTCCTGCGAGAGTTCAACAGCAATATGCGCGTTACCAAGAACATTTTGTGGCAACTTATCTTTGAGGATTGAAATTACTAGTTGGACATTTCTATCTTTCACAAACTCGGCCACTTGTATTAATTGGTTGTCGTGCATTAGCTCCTTTTTGTCGTTTAATAAGAAGTGTAAACATGCCAAACTCTCATCATCGGCAAAAAGTATATAAGCCAAATCGAAGCACAGAATTTCACCTTGTTTTTTTCCCGTACTCATATTCGCATTAAATGCCTTAAATTTAAATAATGGGCGATTCTTTTTTTCAACTATATCATATGATAAAGCATATTTTTCACCATATAATTTTTGTGAAATTTCTGAAAAGTGCTTATTAAATTTTATCATTTGCGCCTTCAGTTTTTCTTCAAAATCTCCAGAGAAGAGGAACTCATCTATAACTGCGATGTCTCTTCTTATTTGAGCAATATTTTCATCTACCTCGTTTAGTTGCGCTATAATGCTCTCATACTCTCCTTTTTGTTGGTACTTTACATTAAGGTCAATAATAAGACTTTCTAGCTCGTCAAAAGAGTCACTTCTATGTATATTCGCCGTTATTTCTTTTTCCTTAAAAAGAAGTGTATTTATCTTTTTTTCTTCCAAATTAATCCTGTCTAAAATCGATGGTAAATCTTCTGTAATAAACCGTGCTCTTTCTATCAACATGGTGTTGTGGTACGAAACTAAATCCTCAAAAGATTTTTGAATTCCCGATACATTTACAGTTGCTTCGGCATACAAAAACTCCAGTTGCTTTAAGTCAATCGTCGAAATGTTTAATTCTAATTCATTTTTTGCTTCCTCAATTATATTCTTCCTTATATTCAGTTTGCCGATAATTGAACTGGTTTTGTTAATATCATATCTAACAGAGTTTAACCTATCCATTTCGTTCTCAAAATCCTCATTTAAATTGAAGCTGGATTTTTTTTCATCCAAAATTGCTATCTCATCTTGAAGCATAGCTAAAGCCATAACATAAGCAGTTTTATTTTGTTTGCTTTCTAATCGATCCCTAAATGTTTCCTCCTGCTTTATTTTAGCAAATAGAGCCTGCTTCTTTGCCCCATCATCGAAGGTGCACCCCAACAAAAACAGATACAATGTTTCATACTCAACATCCGATGTGTATCTATCTAGTGTTTTTAATGTATTATTGAGACTTTCATCTTTATATCTTATGTTGTGCGAAATCATCTGTCTGAATGAAGGTTTTTCAACTTCCTTATCAGGAAAGAGAGTCGACGACAACTCATTCTCAAAATCTTTATCAAGAATAAGCTGTCCGTTTATCTTTCGAACAGACTTCTTCCCAGCAAGAAAGTTCCGCTCAATGACAACATCATTAGAGCCAAGTTTTTCTAAGCTCTTTGATAAAATAAGAGTAATCCAAACTTCTTCATTTATCAAAAAGTCTTTAACAGTATCATAAACTTCTTTCTTGCTTTCCATATCAGTATAGATATTAGATGGTTTACCTCCTAAGCAAAAGTCAATAAGCTTCAGAACTGTGGTTTTCCCAACATTATTGCCAGTCAGCCGTACTTCGTCAGTTGGAGTGTTATCTATTATTAGGTTCAACCCTTTTTCGAAATCAATTTTTCGTATAATTCCTTTATTTGATTCTATTATCAAGGTTTTTATGAACATATCTCTACCCTACCATTTTCATTAATTTTAGCTGCATCGATAAGGTATAGCCAATCAAGACTTAGGATGAATGTCATGAATGACATCCCATTCGTACCTTTTACTCTCTGATATAGACCAATAATAGAATCAGATGAAGATGTTTTTAACTCTTTTAATACAACTGCGCCATTGTAATATATACTTAGCTCCGGATGAATATTATCTGGTAATAACATGATTGTACCCCTCTGGATTTTCAAAAATTTTACACCTTACAAATGCATCCACAACAAGTATATTTGTACACATTTCAAGCTCCTCAATGGGTATCTCAATGTGATTTACACTATTTACAATATCTGTTGATATCGCAGCAATAATCGCATAAAACAAGCTTCGTGGGCTTTTGCTTGTACTTGATAACTTTACATATTGACTATGAATTCTTCGTAATACAGAAATGCTTTTGTTAATACCCTGTTTGTCAAACTCGGAATATATTTCATCCAACTTCGAGTAGAAGACTTTATATTCATTTATTAATGCCCTCACTTCAGCTAGATCATTAAAAATGATTTTTTCTTCTATTTTATGAGTATTTATTGTAGGCGAATTTGGAACAACTGATAAGTTATCACGCGCAAGAATGTCAACTATTGTCGCTAAATTGCTTGCTATGCTAATTTCTTGAATATCGTTTCCAAGTTCACTTCTAACAAGTTCAAAAACCATTTTTTGCTCATCAACTAATAAATAAAGAACACTTTCAATAATCGCCACAATGTCTATTATGTCAACGCTTGGTTCAAAAGCAAGACTATAAGGGTTCGTAAAAGTGTTTTGTCTTTGGTTTTCTGCGTCCTTCGCAATGGATATGAACTTGAACTTGTAGTCCTTAAATTTTTCAAGCATCTTTTTACTCAAAGAGTTCTCGATTTTCTGTTTTGTACATGTTGAAGAGACTTGACCTACGATCTTATTATCCTCGTCAATTAAATCAATCCCTTCAAAGTTGTGGCTAATAGGATTCAGATTTTTGAAAGATAATCCATAGACAACATTGAGCAAGTCCGCAAAAAATGATTCTGAGTGTATATTTAGCTCTAAGAGATTTATTTTGCCCCGCGTTTCAATACGGTATGCCAAAACGCTCAATTTTTCTTCGATATAATTAAAATAAAAACTTCTGTTCATGTATAGTTTCCTTAGCTATTATGCCCACACTATCAGTCAATTACACTCTGATATACTGGACGTCCAGTATGTCCACACGGCGAGAACCGAGTTAATTTCATACAAACAACAATGTCTGAACTGTATGATAATTATACCACCGTTCAGTAAAAAAACAAGAGGGCAATTGACTCGTTTTGTCAGCTACCCTCTATATATTTTTTATTATTCAGTTCTTAATTTTAAGCCTTTTTTCCATTCCTCGAACTCCCTTTTAACATTTTCATCAGCGAAGAAACGTTTTATTTCAGGAAGTATCCGTCTTGCGAATATCTCTATCTGTTTTTCTGTAAGTTCAATGGCGGTTGGTTGTTCGCCTCCGATTTTGTTTATATTTTCCATGTCTTTCATTATGGAAATTGTGACGTGACTGTTTTGTCCATTCAATCAAATATGTACACATAATCCTTTACCTCATCTTTTCTATATTTTTAGTTTTCTGACTTTGTTGTGCTTGCTGTTTGATTTCATCTGGTAGCGAATCCACAAATCGCCTTAATTCGGTGTAATCGCTACGCAGTTTGTTCTGATTAAGCTGTTTCGCCATGCTGACGTTCTCGCCCTTTTCAGCTTTCTTTGTGAGCATTATGTTCTCTTTCTCAAGGCTATCAATCTCTCGTTTATATTTTTTAACCTGTGATTCAAAGCTTTCCATATTTGGGAAGAATTTACTTAACATAGTGACAGCTTCGCCGGCTTTCTTCCCTGCATTGAGTGGGTTGATTTCATCAAGAGTAGTTTTAAGCTGCATTGCCTGTCTTGTCAGCCGTACAGCTTGCTTGAAAACCCTTATCGGAATGTGTCTCCGCCCCGTCTTACTGGCGGATTCTCCACGCTCGATATTTGGAAATGCCTTAACCATATGCTCAAAGAAATTGTCTTGCCACTGTATAAGCTGTGTCCGGTTGCCGATTATTTCTTTTGCCGATAACCGCCCATCTTCCGTAATCGGTGTAAAACATAAATGCATATGCGGTGTCCTTTCGTCCAAGTGAACAACCGCAGTAAATATGTTATCTCTACCGATTTTCGTTGACAGGAAATCAACCGCTGTTTTAAAGTATGCTTTTATTTCCTCTCGGTTTTTGTTCTTAAAGAAATCAGGACTTGCCGTAATGAGCGTATCAATAAATCGGACACTGTCTTTTCGTGTCCAACATCCTGCCGACTCAATGCGGGTATCTGATTCTTTTTATATGATGCTTTTGGTCTTATAATATGGATATTGTACTTGCTCCGGTCAGTATCAATATCTGAATTGCTTGCGTATTTCTCCTTAGTGCGTTCATGGTGAGCTTCTAATGCCCCAAAACCGCCTTTTTGCTTAGAAAAACGCATGATTGCATATTTTGCGATAGTATCATTTTCCTTTCTCCGAGTGCTGTTATAGCAACCGTCTTAGTTTGCTTGCTTGTAACCGTTGCAATTACAAGTCGTTTTGACCTCTACTTTTCTACTTTTGACCGTCTTTTTCTTGCGTATGATGCTTTCTGGTTGCGAAGTACGATTTTTGAGCAATCACTACAGTATTTAGCATTGTTCGATTTCGACTGGTAAACCTTTCCACAGACGGTACATTTTTTCATCGAATCATCACGGAATAATTCTGATTTGAGTTTCAATCCGTCCTTATCGTTGAGTAACACCCAACGAAAAAATTTGCAATTGACCGAGTATGTATTACGTTGAGGGCATACATCGTCAAATAAGATGCAGTTGCCGTTATCGTGGTTTGAGCAGACATCACTAATTAGCTTCACAGTAGCTTGACGTTGTCTTGGTGTCATGCGTGGCAGTGAGCCGTCAGGTTTCCGCTCAATCGGGGGTGGTTTTTGCATATTTGTTTTTGTTTCTCCTTATTGTTTTCTGTTTTTAGGCAGTAAAAAACACACTCACAAATAATGGTGTGCTTTTTATTGCCGTGCGTTTTCGTACTTGGTAAATTCTTTTGCGATGGCTCTTATCCGTTTGATTACTCCGCTATGATTTTTATATCCCATCCTTTCCGCTATTTCCTCATATGTGAATCCCATAACTCGTAGCTCTAATATCATCATGTCTTTATCTGATAACCGAGCTTTGAATCTTTGGCAGAAATCTTCCGCAATAATTCTGTCCTCAAAAATTGCGGATTTATCTTCAACGTATAAAACACCGTGCTCATCATCGTGCTCCAAACATTCCTCTAATGAGATTGTCTTAACTCTTTTTGAGCGTGTATGATACCATTTTCTGATAAAATCAATTCTGACATAGGTATTATTATTTTCAAAATCTTCATCACAGGGCATTTGTTTAACCACATCGAGAATCGGTTGCCAGTTTTCCTCCACAATAGCACGTTTAACAATACGCTCCGTAATCTCTTTTATAAATGCAGGCTCAAAGAATGGTATTGTATCGGTGCTTGGAATCTGAAATAGCCGTTGTAATCCCCACCCTGTTTCTTCTTCCAGTAACTTTGCCCATATCGGCAGGGCATATGATAATTGCCATACAGGGCAATATCCTGTGTAATGTTCTTTCCAACCACCGAATCCAAAGTGAGGGAAAGCAAGTGCAGATACAGCGTCCATAATCTCATTTAGGAACTGGTCACTTACTATGGAATCAGCCAGTTTCTCTGAACGGTTGACCTCACCCATACAGCGTGGAAAAGAGCGTAGTGTTGGATATTTAGCAATCACATTATGTGGAAGAAAATACATAAGTGGTAGGTAATGGATATTACTATCTTTCGGAAAAATATATACTATTCTCTTTGAGGTCATAGCGAAACTCCTTTCTTTTCATTTTACCCTCTAACTACTAACGACAACAGCATATACCTTTTGTTCCCGATTTGCAAAAATGTTTTGCGACGTAAATTCCAGTAAATTCCCCCGTAAATTCCTGTAGTTTGCGAAATCGCAAAATATTTATTGATATTTTTCTGCTCCAACCTCGGGACGAAATGTCCTCAACTGATAGGTCAACCTAGAATCACCTACATCCGACATATAAGTGTTATTGTATATCAGTATTTTTTGTATTATAATACAGTTGAGCTTTGTTTTAAAATGAAAAAGGTGACCATTATATATGGAAAGCTACATTGTTTTTTATCAACTAAACTTACTCTGGAGGAAATAATATGCATATAATTGAAACCGCAGTACAAGACATTAAGGACATTTACCACCAAGCAAACAAGTCGTCGATTTCTGACGAAATGGCTTTCAGTCACGCTATATTGCGATATTTTTTCTTAACTGCAAAGCTTTTCAATATTCAAGATAGCATAGATTATGTTACAGACGGAACAAACGATGGCGGCATTGATTTTGTTTATTTTGATGAAGAACAAAATAAAGTTCTTCTCGCACAATCAAAGTATACTCAACGGATAGATAATAATGCAATTATATCTGAGTTTAATAAAATGAATGCCACAGTCCGAGCATTTCAAGCAGGTAACACAGGAGCGTTCAATTCAAAAATAAAAAGAGAACTACAAAATGCCCTTGATAGATTGCCCGAGGAGGATATTGGCAATGTTGAGTTTTTATTATTCACAACTGCTGATGTTAATGTTGACAGTGTGTTAACAGCTATAGAAAGAGGTGAGTACGAGTACTCAAAGGATATGATAACGATCTACCAAGCGAGTGATATTGCCGAGAAAATTCAATCTGCCTGGGAGGGCATTGAAACTATATCGGAAGCGACAATAGAAATTGACAAGCCAAATAACTATCTTGAATATGAATCTGATTCAACAGATGGAATAATGGTAAATATGAGTGCGTCATCACTGAAAGCTCTCTATAACTCATTTATTGACAAAGGATTGTTTGACCTCAATATTCGTAGATATATTCGTAATAAATTGGTTGATGATGGAATCCGAAATACATTGAATAAGGATAGAGAGAATTTCTGGTTTTATAACAATGGTATTATTATTGCATGCCAAGACTACAGTGTTGATGGTAATCGGATACGGTTATATAATTTTTCAATTGTAAACGGAGGTCAAACAACAACTCTGATCGGTAACTACGCAGGTAGTAACAATAAAGAATTTTTTATACCGTGTAAAATAATTTCTGATAAAAGAAAAAACAATCCTGATTTCTTTAATAAAATTGCAGAAACAACAAACTCACAAAAGCCAATTTTTCCACGAGATTTACGTTCAAACGCTCCAGAAATGAGACGCCTAAGCGGATGGCTAGAAACTCAACAAATTTACCTTGAAATAAAACGAGGTCAAAAAAACCCTCAAAGCAATATAAACACGCAATTAAAAACGATGAACTTGGACAACTTATATTATCACTTGTGTTTCAACAGCCCGGAACGGCGAGGTCTGGCAAAAAAGCTATTTTTGAGAACAACTCAATATATAATCGGATATATAAGGCAAATTATGCAAACGATAAAGGGAAGAGCTCTTTTATTATCGACTTAATAGATCTAAGTTACAGATATAGTGTTATTGAAGAAAAGATAAAAGATGATCTGAATGCCATTGAGAAAGACGTCCTAAGAAATGGCAAGCAAATAATTTTTGCACTACTAGGTGTTTTATATAGCTTAACAAACAATGACATTCAAGAAGTTGATTTATTAAATGATCCGGAAGTTGTTAAGAACCATTCATTCGTTTTTGCTCCAATAATTGGAAATTACACAGAAGATGACATAGATTCATTACTTAAGGATATTATTATGTGTGTAATAACTGTACTTGCTGAAAGTTATGAAAAAAGTTTTGAGCGCGGTGATTGTACAAGTGCTAGTAACTTTTTTAAAACAGACAAAAAATATATTGATAACATCCTTGCTGATTTTGCCATAAGCTACAACCGATATCAAGCAGGACGAGAATTAAAGAATAGCGGAAAAATTTTCATGAGAAAATGATCCTAACACTCTTTCAAATGGTGTCAATCAGTTTAGATGTTTTTGTTCAAACAAGACGATGCTCAATGCATTGGACGAAAGACGAGAGCGATATGCCCGTCCACCTTATGAAAACAAGCCGCGCTTTTCTCGCTGTTCGCTCGAAAATCCCGACTCGTTTTCCTGTCGCTCAAATGTGTGCCGCCCATAAGGCGGCGGCACACATTTTCTCGCCAGTCGGTGAACAGGCATAACACACTAGACTTTGCTAAAGCAAAATCGTGTGCAAAAGTGGCTTGCCGCCCCTTTTGAAACCCTGCTACAACCATTAAAAAGCACATTCAGCGTCCATGCTGAATGTGCTTTTTAATGGTTCTCGTCAACGGCACCGCCCGACTGCAAGCCATCGCTGTTTGCAATCTGACACCGCATTGACGAGCATGATATTTGTGCAAATCATGTATGCAAAATATCATGTTATTATACCCTGCGACATCATTGACGCACCCAATGTCGCAAGATATAATGGAACGTGGAAAGGCGGCGATAGCAAATGAACGTAGTATTCTATGGACGCTACAGTGGTTTAAGTCAATCTGAGCAGAGCATTGAGGGGCAGAGAAAAATTTGTACTGAGTTTGCCGAGCGTAATGGCTACAAGATAATTGCCGAATACATTGACCGGGCAATCTCTGGCACAGAAGCGGAAAATCGTCCCGAATTTCAAAGAATGATTGCTGATAGTGCAAAACGTCAGTTCCAAGGAGTACTTGTTTATCAACTTGATCGCTTTGCACGTAACCGCTACGACTCTGCTACATACAAAGCACGGTTAAAAAAGAACGGAGTTAAGGTTTTATCAGCTAGAGAAAATATAAGCGATGATGCTTCGGGTGTGCTGATGGAGTCTGTTTTAGAGGGAATGGCTGAGTATTTTTCGGCAGAGCTATCTCAAAAGGTAAAGCGTGGTATGTCTTTAACTGCTGAAAAATGCGAACATACAGGCAGCTATACACCTCTTGGCTATAAAGTTGTTGATAAGAAATATGCACTGCATGAAGATGAAGCACCTATTGTCAAACGTATGTTTGAAATGTATTTGGCAGGAAAAACTATGGTTGCTATTATCCGTTATCTTGATGAAAACGGAGTTAAAACTCGGCATGGTAATTCATATCATAAAGACACAATAAGACGTATTTTGACCAACAGAAAGTATCTTGGAATATATATTTATAACGGAGTAGAAATCCCCGGAGGTATTCCACAAATCATTGATGATGTGACTTTTGAGCAAGCACAAATCCAACTGGAAAAGAATAAAAAAGCTCCTGCAAGAGCAAAAGCGGTTGAAGAAAACTATTTACTTACAACAAAACTGTTCTGTGGTTATTGCGGTTGTGCTATGACAGGAGTTAGCGGAACGTCACGCACAGGAGCAATTCATCAGTATTACGGATGTGTAACACAACGTAAACGAGGTAATTGTAACAAAAAGACTGTGCAGAAAACATACATCGAAAACTCGGTTGTTGATGGTGTGTTGTCAGTTTTAAACGATGAGTATATTGATGATATTGCAAAAAAAGCATCTGACCTCTCTAAGAAAGAGGGCAATACCGATACTACGAAACGACTTAAAAAACTTATAAAAGAAAATGAAACGGCTACTGCAAATCTTCTTAAAGCAATCGAAACAGGCAAGGCGGTTGATGTGATTTCTGCTCAAATTGAAAAACGACAGTCAGAACTTGCTGACTTAAAATCACAGCTTGCATACGAAACGATGATACACCCAATTCTTACCTTTGACGAGGTGAAATTTTTCCTTGAAAAGTTCAAAGACGGTGACGTTAGCAATCCAATATATCGCACCGCTTTAATTGATACCTTTGTAAATCGGATTTATTTGTATGATGGCGAGGACGCAAAAGTTGAAATATATTGCAACGCATCAAGTGAAAAACCTTGTGTCACAAGGTTTAGTGAAAATAAATGCGCCATATCCGACCCTGTAAAAGGTTCGTCTATGGCGCATTTGGCTCCTCAAGTTGGACTTGAACCAACGACCCTGCGGTTAACAGCCGCATGCTCTACCAGCTGAGCTATTGAGGATTATTTTATAATTTTTATTTCACAAGAGCTTTTACTATAGTAACACATTAAGAAATAAATGCAACATTTTCTTTTTTAAAAGTAATGTTTAATATTGTTGTGGTGACCCGTACGGGACTCGAACCCGTGTTGCCGGCGTGAGAGGCCGGAGTCTTAACCGCTTGACCAACGGGCCTCGCTCACGTAATTCCAATATTGTTGGGGTT
>Ga0123355_10020751_pt1 | contig 10502 bp, 6 predicted proteins | sample TergutEmb28metaG_3_FD_89872 | JGI IMG/M metagenome (GOLD analysis project Ga0123355, IMG submission 89872) | Embiratermes neotenicus P1 segment gut microbial communities from Petit-Saut dam, French Guiana - Emb289 P1 | ecosystem: Host-associated > Arthropoda: Insects > Digestive system > Gut ... | reverse complement strand
TGGGATGTGGGTATATGGACTGGATTGGGCTGGCCCAGGATAGAGACAGGTGGCGGACGCTTGTGAGTGCGGTAATGAACCTTCGGGTTCCGTGAAATGCGGGGAATTTCTTGACTAACTGCAGACCAGTTAAATTCTCAAGAAGGACTCTGCACCATGGAGTAAGTAAGTAATAGACTGTCTGGTGTCTGAAACTGTGTATGAGTGTTGGTGGACCACGTGCTGCCCGCGAACCAGTAGGTTTACCACCATGGTCCAGCATGTATTACTTGGTATTATTGGCAAGCACGAAGCTAGATGGAGCTTACTGGTACTGTGGCTTCGAGTCAGAGGTCGTGCACGCACGCACACCCACACACACCCACACCCACCTACTAGATGCCGATGTAGCGCCAGTGTGTGTTCATCGTAATTTGTGGCGGTGTGTTGAGGGTGACTGTAAGTTAAGTTGGAATTCAGTTTAATAAGAACCTTTCTGTCCAGTGACTCGGTAGTGTGAATTGTGGATGCCGGAATGGGCGTTTTATTGTGTGTGTGTGCGTGCGTGCGCGCGTGTGTGTACACGCATACACGTACTACACGCACTTATTTGGCCTAGTTACTCATATCTGTTTTCGTACATGGGGTGACAAATGAGAACAAACCCACGTGTGCTACCAGTCGTAATTTATAGACAGACGGTGGAAGTCAGTAGGATAATGCGACTGATTCATAAAAAAGTCAATGTCCAGTTCGATGATTTGCCTCTTACGTCATTGTAACTTTGTAACTTTGGCGTTTGGGGATGAACCCCCAGGGAACTTAAGGCTGGTTAGACCCCCCCCCCCAAAGTTCCATCACACCATAGGTGTTACGTGTTCCAGTGCTAGTGATATTTATTTTGGTTATCCCGTTTTATTCGATGGGTTATAACCTATTTTGACGAAGTAGTGTTTTTTTTGTGCGATTTTATGTTGTGTCTACAGTTCGTGTGGGATTTGTGGTGAACAGAGTGACACTTTGACAGGGTTTTCGTCACTTTAACTTGGGTTTCCCCTGTCAGTGTCATCCTACCAATGCTCCATACCCGTATGAAACTTATGTAATATCCATGCTTTGCATTTGACGCCGTTAAATAAAACACTCGTCTCTCTGCTGGTGGATTGGGGCCAGTTTTAACGGTCCTGACAGTAACGAGGCGAATCTTCCCTTATTACCGAAAGCTCCTAAATGTACGTTTTTCCCTTAATCCACAGAGTGGACCATTTCTCAATAATACTTGGATCGCAGAACGCGACATCCGTTGTCACTGACACTCAGTAACTACGTCCCTCTTGAAGTGATGATACGGTGCTGTAAACTTAACTGTACAGTTACATTTACAAGTCCGGGGTTTTCAACACAATTTCTAATTCCGGCTCCTGTTGACGTGAGAAGCACAGTTATAGAAATGGACACGCCATATTGAGTGGCGGGTTCGTGGTTGGTTTAGTTACGAAAACTTGATTGCATTCAGAATTGTTTTTGGGAAGATCGGTTACATTTTTCACACTCATCGCTATTTTTTCGGCTAGGCTGTATTTTCTGCACACTCGTTCATTCGACAACACGGCAGCAAATTCATTTCAGAAGAAAACAAAACGGTGGTGTGGGGGGGGGGGGTGGGGGGGGGATAGACATGGAAGAAAAGCCCCATTCTTCCTTTACCGAGATTTTTGTTGTGATTATTGTATATAGTATTAGTTGGTGTTTATTTTTTGCTCTGTTATTAGTGTACTGGATAGTTAGGGAAGGTATACACAATTTTTTTTGACACAGTCGTCAGTCTACATGTGTAGTTCAATGAAAAACAGAAGAAGACCCTGATACTTACTTATTTACTCCATGTTGCAGAGTCCTTCTTGAGAAGCTAACTGGTTTGCAGCTAGTCAAGAAATTCCCCGCATTTCACGGAACCCCAAGGTACATTACCGCACTCACAAGCGTCCGCCACCTGTCTCTATCCTGGGCCAGCCCAATCTAGTCCATATACCCACATCCTACCTCCTGGAGATCCGTCCTAATATCCACCCATCTACGCCTAGGTCTCCCCAGCGGTCTGTTTCCCTCCGGTTTCCCCACCAAGACCCTATACACCCCCTTCTCCTCACACATACGGGTATTAACTACAAATATGTGTGTGTGTGCGTGCGTGCGCGCGCGTGCGTTGCAACATTATTTTTTTTTTTCAAGCAATGGAAGTAATATTAGTTGTTATGTCAACATAGAAACTTTCTTTCGTTATATTTGCTCTTCCAGCCAATTTTATTTTCGATATATTAGCTTTTCCAGCTTCCGAGCTGCATTTCAGCGTCGTCAGCAGCTGTTGACGTCACGAAGTATATTTGGTAAATTTGTTATATCGTTGTGCGGCCTGTTACTTACGCAGCTGTACGTCTGCGCGTCGTCGGCGCGTTCGGGTCCTGTCTAGACTGTAACCTGTCGACCTGTTGCTCGAAACCTTTTCAGGTAATTGAAAATTTTCGTGTTTGGAACTTGGGCGTCGGGAAGCTTTTGTCTGAATTTACGACGACACTTGTTGTAGTGATACGTAGCACTTGCATCGTACAGAAACACGCCTTGTGCGGAAGGTGCGTACTGCCATTGCTATTGAAGAGTAACGGACTTCGGCTGTGGTCAATGCCGTCTTGGGAATGGGCGGGTGCGCTCACTTCGCTATCGCACTATTTCGATGACAAGCAAGCCTACACGACGTGACCAGCGATATGAGCCATTTAAACTGATGACCCTATACATACGTATTCTGACGGCGGTACGAAAGTATTTCTTTTTTCAGAAACTATGATTACGGTTTCAGTGAAATTTAGATTAGTCATGGGTGCATCCTTTAAAATGGAACCGCGGTAGCACAGTGGTTTAGGTGTTGTGCTACAAATTGGAAGGTCGCTGGTTCAATTCCAGATGGTGTCACTGGAATTTTTCATTGACATAATCCTTCCGATCGCACTATGGCCCTGGGGTCGACTCAGCCTCTAACAGAAATGAGTATCAGGAGCATTTCCTGGGGGGTAAAGGCTGCCGGTGCGTAAGGCTGACAAACGTACCACCATCCTGTACCGTTGTCATGAAATCTGGGAACCTTGAATTTCTGTAACCCACTGGGCCACTCCAGGCCTGTAATGGGACTGATTTTTTTTTTACATCCTTTAAAAAATTTGGTTCTTTTTCCTCACATTATTCATCATTATCAACATACTGTTTCAGCCTTTGTTTGAGACGCTGTATGTCGGTTGCTGAAAACTCTTCGCTGAAGCGTCGAAGCTGTCGTCACACGCAGTGTTTAGGCTTGTCGTCGTCTGCAAAACGTCGTCCTCGGAATACGTCCTTCAGGGAACCAAAGAGATGGAAATCAGAGGGTTGGTGCTAAATCGGAACTCCAGGGACGACTAGGACTTGATTCCTCTTCCTGTTTGGCCGAATCCTTCGAATTCGGTGTTTTAATTAATGTGTGTACGCTTCGCTCTGAAATGATCATGGAACGTCTCGTGAAGAATTAGCCTAACAAGAATCCTTCACCGTGCCAGAAGACGCTAGCCGTCACCTGACCCGCAGATGTTGCCACCTTGAGTTTGTTCTCCCTCATTCTCCTTACAGTTCCGATTTACCACCCTCTGACGTCCACCTTTTTTACCCCCTGAAGGTTGCGAACGACGACGAGCTGAAACGCAACGAGCGTGAAAAGCTTCGACTCTTCAGCAAAAAGTTTTAGTGACCAATATACAGCGAGTCACGCAAAGGTGGGGAAATTGTGGTGATAATGAGGGAGAATTTGTGAAAAATTATCTCAGCTTTGTAAAGAATGTGCCCACGACATATGTAAATTGCATTATAATTGTAGTTACGGTTGCTGAGAAATAGTAGGAGACATTACTTTTGTACCGACGTTAGCATATGTGCTCAGTTATGTCCAGTGTCTGTAATTTCTTGCGGATTGTTTACATAATCCATATTTTTACGTACGCTTCACAAGAATTAGTATCAGGTACAGACTACATCCCAGGGTTTCATGGACAGTGAATATATACACCAGAATACCATTACATTCCCCTTACTGTATTTAAAACACAAATTTACCCTACTAATAGCAATTTTTTTTACAAAATTTACCCCACGTATAGCACTTTTTTTTTACAAAATTTACCTTACGTATAGCATTTTTTTTACAAAATTTACACCATTTGTTGGATTGTATTGAATATTCCTTCCGGCGTAAAGCACATAAAATTGATCAACTTAATGTGCAGCGTTTACGTTAAGCCTGTGTTTGTATATTGTGTTTCAGTGCCTTGTGTGTCATGTTCATATCATAAGCTGTTTTGTATCTCAAATAAATGGCCTACGCAGGAAAGACACACCTATTAATTTGACTTTCCAATGCTCTCATCTCTGTGCGTCAGGTAATTGTGATCTAACTGCACGTTTGTTCTGTGCATTGTTCGTGGCTGCGGTTAGCACGTGGTGGTTCATTTGGCTAAAACCAACCTGTTCGTAAATGAACAATAACCAGAACTTGAAACAAACACTTTAATATTAAGGGGCACTGCTTCTTATAAGCAGGTGGAATTGTTTTTTAGCCTTCTAAAATTCTAAAGACGTCTTGTGGGACTTGTGTAAAGATTTAATTATACAGGCCTTGGGGGACATCTCCTTTCTGAAGTGTTTTCCTTAACATTTTATATTGCATTAATGTTAAGCACTTCAAGGAAAAGTACGTGTGTGTTACATTGAAAATTTAAGTTAAAACGCCTTTTAAAAGACCACTTCAAAGTCGCAGTTAACCAACAATTCAGTAACATTTATTTATGCCGTACATCAATAAACAAATGATGGGCTACAGAAGGAACACGTCATTGCAGGGAGGTGCTAGGCCCTTCTTCCTCACCATCATGACAAATCAGGCTGTGGGGCTCAGCGAGTCTACAGTTTACTCTATTACGGCCCGAGCGTTGAACTGACACTTCCATGTAATGATAAAGTTAGGAATGCGTGGAACTTTCTCCAGTCCTCCTATACTCCTTAGTACTTAGGGCCATCGCAGCTGTAATTGTATTGAGCACCGTGTAACGAATTGAATGGCGGTGATGTAATTGGCATGCTAGACGCAGGACTGGCCGAGCAGAAATGAACGTTAATTATCTCCAGTTCCGACCCTGCGGGGTTAAACTTCTCATTGCATCTGAAGACGAATTTCCTTGCGCATCGAGATGGCCTGCCCTCATCAACAAAATGTAGCTTCCTATCGTGAGAGGACATGGTTTGCTTGTGTCTTGCGATGTGGTAAGATGCAGAGTGGAAGGGGGATTTCATAATTCAGGATTTTTTTTTTTCTTTCTGAGGTGAAGCTGAACTCGTGGTTTCCCTAGATGGCAGTTGGAGCAATCCCTTTCCTCTCGCTTTCCCTCCTGCAACCATCTCCACACTTTGATCGCCAGAAGGAGATCGATTTGGTAATTTAGGGGTGAGGGCCTGGCATCGCAAACTCTAAATCTCTCCATGCACCTTCCCCTCTCTTATCCCCTTACACCCACCGCAGCTACAATCCAGACTCTCAATTCTTCCGCCTCAAACACACTGCTGGTTTTCATCTCCGTGTTCCCGTTTTGGCATTTCTCGTTCACCGACGACATTGGTACGAACGAATAGCAAATTTGTTTTGTTCCTTCTTTGTCTCTCGCCACTTTTCGTGCAGTCGATACCAGCAAGCGCCGTTCTTTTTTCCAGTTAGTCTTCTAGTACGTGTATGTCGCTGTGTTATGTTCTTTCGTCTCAGGGCTCTAAATATGACAAAATAATGGCAATTATGGCAAATGCTGACAATTCATGTACTCAGGACCTTGGCTGTCATAGCTGTGGCTTCTTCATGTCACGCCGTTCGGACGTATCGCTTTGAAGGAATACGACCCTTGTCCATCTGCCAAACTAAACGTACGGTTCGGTATTGAGCTCTGTTTTCCCGGAAGGAATTTCGACGCACGCCTCCTCGCCTCCTAACAGCTGTGATTCACGCTATTAGCAATAGAATAGATAGTTCTCTGACCAATTACCAGCACTGTGCGACCCCCGTCTTCTCACCGGTTCTTGCAACAACTGTTTCCAAACCGTACACTGCACCATGTCCACTAATTCTAACAGCAGCGATAAGGCTGGTTCCTTCCTCGAATACTCCCACATGTTCCGTCTGTTTTATCTCTGCGTCTGGGACCGCAAAGCTGAGTCCCGAACTGTGCATTAATTAATATATATTTTATCACCGTAAACTTACACATCAGTGACCAAATCATTCTTGTTCGGTCGTGATGATCCCTAATGTTTTCCCTTAGTTCATTGTTTTGTAGATGTGAGCACATTTGTTTTGTGACTTGTCGTTAGAGGGACGTAGTCCTGAAGGTATGTGTGGTCGGGATAGGTAGCATGCGTGGGGAAAACGACAATCGCATGCATTTTGGCAAGAAAGTCTCCAGGTTTGAATATCCACGGACACGCTGGAATAGATTTGAGAACAACATCACAATTCATAAAAAGTATGTGTGGGGGTGTATGAAATTACACTGGGCGTAGTCCAGTAGTAAACTGACGTTGAAAAAGCGAAACATCTGGGTAAGACTATTTTATTTTTCTGTGGTAAGGAATTCATAATCTTCTGGTCTGAAAAAACTCGCAACCAATCGGGTGTGTTTTGCGCTGTTTCTGCTTATGTTGCTGGGATGCGCGTACATCCACATTCAAGTTCTCGTCATGACGATTCACAACAGTCGGTTGTAGGCAGGCTGCAGCGCCTCTCCCTTTGCTGCTTGGATGTGCCTCACGTTCATATTGCCCCAGAATGTGTTTGGTCTTCCCTTAGTAACAGCTAGCATCCATTGCTAACCCTTGAAAGCTCCCGGAGATTGGTTGAACGCCTGGGTTTAACGGAATGCTGGGAGCGTATGGGTCGAGGGTTCATGCAATTGATCTTCCCCGCTGTGCACGCGTTCCTACGCAGAAACGCAGAAACCGCTACCATCTCGGATTCGTCGTTCCCGTCAGCCAGGCGTATCAACTTAAGCCCCCTTATCTCAAGGCAGCATACATAGAACATCACACGTGTAAGGAATGAGAAAATCCTTGCTAGTTGCGCTGAAATTCTGATACAGACTTTGGCGACACGATAAACTACGTTGGTCTCAGCTTCTGTCAGGCACATGGACAGCGAACACTGGAGCACATGCGGATTCCACACAAAGGGTTTGCGATGGTTTCGTTTTACCTAAGGAGTGCTGCTGTTCTGGTGTTCCCTCCTCATAGTGTCTATCAAACGTGCCCACCGCCACAACCACACCACTACCATCACTCTTACTACTACTACTACTACTCGTACTAGTACCACCACCACCACCACCACCACCACAACTACTGTACGTCACTGAACAGGACATGCACTGCAACCCACTCTTCCCACACATTTCTGTACAACCCACTGCAACCTGTAACAAAGTGTCACCCTAAAGTAACAGAATCATACCCCAGTCTACATTAATACTAGTGTATAATGTGTATAGAATTCAGTCACAAAAGCCAGCGGCAGTAAGCCGCCAGTAGCGTGTCAGGTTCTGAATGACAGTATTATCCCCTTCGGATAAAGACATCTCCGGATTACATACGTCTGTGATGTGGCCCCCTGTAGTCTGGTATACATTTGCCAACGTTTTGAGGGAGTCTGCTGCCTCCATGTTAAGGGTAGAACCAGACTACACGGCGTCACAGTCCAGAAGACAATTCTTTGTGGCCATCTTCGTGATTACGCCACGCGTCACAAATATACGTCAATCCGGAAGTGTGTGATATCCAAGGTCTTATTTGTCGCTGGCAGCTGTTGTCTAAGGATCATTTTGTATTTAACGGTGCTGAGAACATGCGGATGGCATCATGAACCGCAGTATATTTTGCAGTAGAAACTTCATTTAAGTAATGGTAATACCGAAACGACAGGAATCATGGTTAATTTCCCAGCAACCATTTTTCATTTCTCCGAAGCGCCCTGACTGGCTCTGGCACTACCTTGCCTCCAATTCAGTGGGTACCGGATACTCTTTTCCCCAGCTTAGAGCTCCTGAATACAAATTTAGAGACCAGGGGTCTACAGATTTTTCAAATTCTGTGTGCCAGAAAGATGTCATGGAACAGACTGCAAATATTAGGCTCCACCGTACAAATTAGTCGCCAATGTGACCTGGCTCTTGGAATTTGTACTCACCTGCTAGAGACAGTTGGGTTACAGTTAGCCTCTTCTTAGCGCCCAGATATTAATCAGTTCCTGTACGTTTTGAGACGCAGCAAATAACACCTCAGAGAAGGACAGTATTGATAGCAAAGATAAATCAGTCCCGTTACAGGCCTGGAGTGGCTCAGAGGGTTCCAGGAAATTAAGGTTCCCAGATTTCATGACAACGGCACAGGATGGTGGTAGTTTGTCAGCACCGGCCGCCTTTGCCCCCAGGAAATGCTCCTGGTACTCATTTCTTTTAGAGGCTGAGTCGACCCCAGGGCCATAGTGCGTTCGGAAGGATTATGTCAATGAAAAATTCCAGTGACACCATCTGGGATCGAACCAGCGACCTTCCGATTTGTAGCACAACACCTTAACCACTGTGCTACCGCGGTCCCCTACAGTATCGATAGTACTGATATATATTATTGACGAATAATTGTTACTATTTACTGCAAGATAAACCGACTGAGTAAATAATTCTGCTTATTTTTGCCAAGCTGAATATTCTAATCCAGATAAAAGCTTTTCAATTTACTGCAGTTTTTACGGCGTAAGATTAATTTAATTTGATTTTCGATATCGAAACTGCGATTAAGTACATCGTGTACTGTAGTGACGTAAGAAACTAAGTGCTTGCTTCTGCGTGTCACGTGTTACTGCGTGTTCTCGAAACGATATTAGCATCTTTTGTGTCATTAAGTTTGGACACCCTTTCTGGAATGGTATTATTTGCGTGCCGAAGTGCTTGCTTCATCTGTAGACAAATTTTCCTTTTCACTTATCAGTACTCCAGCCGCGCATCAAGTAGAACCACTTTTTTTCACGGAATAAGCTTATTCCGTCTACAGAAGTGCACGGGAAATCTGAATCGTTTTAAAATAAATTTGACCACGGTCGTGTATCGTTTCGGAGAACGGATTGCTGACTCCCGAGGCCGTGTTCTTTTCCTATAACGTCATTCATATTAATGCCCACAGAGCTTTCGAGTATGCTGTCTGGTAGCCGCTGTGCTTTGTGGATTGAGTCGGATTAGACTGTGGCTGGTGGCAAAGAACCATTTACACAGTTTCGTGGTTTCTCAGTTGCGGTATAGCGGATGGAACTTCTTATGGCCCACATCCCCCTTGTAAATAAATAAATATACAGAAAAAAGATAAAGTTCACCCTATAACAGGCCACGAAGACCAGAGGTGGAGGTATAGCTCTACTCTTTCTTTAACCTCGGCACTGGATGGGGTGGTTGGTCAACGCCACGCCGCGGCCGCTTTACCCCCGGGAAAGACCGGTACCCATTGTTTAGGAGGCTGGGTAGGCCCCAGGGCCGGTCTGAACAGGTACGGAAAATCTCGACCCCCACCGGGATTCGATCCCCGGACCGTCCTTCCCGTAGTGAGTCGCTATACCGACTGAGCCATCCTGGCCCCCATATATATATATATGTATATATTTCCGTCTTCTAGGATTCGAGACAATACGGATTGTTAATTATCCTCTGAAACGTTGGTCACTGTTTGCCACTTGACACGGCGTAACATTCCAATAGGCTTGAATCATCAGGTTACCGTCGTTATTTACCAAGAAGAAAACACGTACTTGGTTAGCGATGTGCGCAAACCGTACATGCGACGTTTCATCATCATGTACGTCATAATTTTACGTGGAATTAAATACATGTTGGTTTAATACGTTTAACTAATTAATGCCCACTAGATGAAAAAGTTCATTACCTTGAAGTCGCTTTACATGCTGATAATCGACCGTCACATTTCTGAATCCAACCTGCCATTACAAAGGGCGTCATTTTTGAGGAGACGGAGCAAGACGAGTCCCGTACAGTTAAAATGTGTGGTATAGCACGTTCGTAACGTGATGGCACACGCGCAGAAACCAGATTTGGTCTTTCAGAAAAAGGGACGAGTCCATTTAAATCGGCGGGGTTGTCAGTTCAGTCGACTACTGGCAGTCGAGGAGTGCGGATCAGCGTACAGCGATTGTATAGACCGTGTTCCGATGTACAGTGCAAGGCTGCTGGTTACCCACTCCATTCGCATCTTTCCCCTTCACTTCCCCTCGCGTGCGTCACCGTGTGCCATCTGGTTTTTTGCCAAAAAAAGTCTGAATGAAGTGCGAGGAATGTGCTGGAGCATTGTCGTGATGGAGGCGCCAATTTCCTGTTGACCACAAGTCCTGTCTCTTGCACCGCACAGCATCACGT
>Ga0123355_10020750_pt1 | contig 10503 bp, 4 predicted proteins | sample TergutEmb28metaG_3_FD_89872 | JGI IMG/M metagenome (GOLD analysis project Ga0123355, IMG submission 89872) | Embiratermes neotenicus P1 segment gut microbial communities from Petit-Saut dam, French Guiana - Emb289 P1 | ecosystem: Host-associated > Arthropoda: Insects > Digestive system > Gut ... | reverse complement strand
CACAGATGTGAAAAGTGTGTTGAAGTAAAGGGAGATTATATTGAAAAATAGCAAAGTTGTTTCATTTCTGTCACCTTTCAAAGTTGGTCAGGCCGGAAACTTATGGACCCTACCACGTATTATGTGATGCCACAGAATATTGTAGGTGGTCACCAACGTTTCAGATGAAACTTCTGGCTCTATTTTCACAACAGAAGAACCGCACAGTAAACGAAAATTCATATCTTAGCACGACAAAATTATTTTCTGTTTGGAATATTAATATATAACGAAGAAATTTATTTACTCTGGCTGAAATATGCTGTGCTTTAATGATTTTGAAATTAGAATGACAGTACTTAAGAAATTAGTGAGCTTAAATACGTAATAGAGGAGAATCAAAATAGGAAGAACTTAGACACCTACCAGTGCGTTATTCCGGCCGTAGGTTAATGTGAATAGCAGAAGTTAGGTAGAAGAGCAGTCAATCGTCTGTTCCGGTTACTATCCACTTCCACTGCATAAAGTTTCCCACACTCAGCTTGACTCATGACTCATATAATCAAGGCAAGTTAATTTAACTCACCTGCCAGACCACAATATAAATCACAACAGTCATCGAAACCACAGATATCAGTAAACATACTTTAGTACCAGGAAATAATCTATAAATTTTCTGTTTATTAACTTCATCTTTAAAATTATAATGATCCTTGTTTACTGATGTTGTCGAGTACTCAAGAAAACTAATAAACTATTTTTTTTTCGATTGAAAAATTACATCAAGACTACCATGAATCTATTGTTACGTAAGCGTTTGTTCATCGCTTCCGTTTTCGCTCACAGTGTGCCTAGGCTTACCCAATGAAGCACCGACAAGGAAAAACTGTGTAAAATAAATTCTTGGAAATGTTTTAACCTTGACCATGACTTTGACAAAAACAGTAATATTACATCGCCATTATGTTGGACTGTTGTTTTATGTAGGAGTTCAGCTTCAGTGATTACACGTGTTGTATACTGGGCACAGTTGATTCCTTCGTTTAGCGGGAGTTATGAGTGGTTAGTAGGCCCACCATGAAGACCGTTTTGAGTCACACGGCTGAAACGTCATGTACACGTGGCACTAGACAACTGTCGGAGTCATTGTCACAAAGTTAACGGAAACATTCAACATACCAGCAACCTCGAAGAGCAAGGAAATGTATAAGATTCCTGCCCTCATTCTTGTATTGACACGTAAATTAGACTAAATATCTTCTGTTATCATAGTTACGAGACAGTGTGTACTGTTACACTGCATGCTCCATAATGTACAGTAGAGGAAACTTTGTCCTCCGTTCAAAGTTTAAACACGTATCGTTTGATTAAGAGTCATAAGTGAATTACGTTGTTTTATGCTAAAGGGAAGGTTACTGGAAAATGACAGTTATGAAACAAGGCGTAGAACGTAGTCACCTCACAGTGTTTTATCTAGCGACATGTCGCCATGGAAAAACACTGTGTTTGTGTCACGTGTTCATCTCTTTAGATATAATCTCATGGGACCTCAGCACACGTATGGGAACAATTGAAGTTATTTCTCCATATTATTTATTAACTCTCTGTTTGGTTTTCGTTTTACTGCTGACTTTGTAGCGTTGGCGCCGTAAAGTAAGTCTAGCAAACTGTCGGAGGTGATGATGAATTTCATTTCTAGTTCTGCTCTTGCGCTACTTTGTCATTTGTTCAGTGCTACAACACGTTTTAAGCACAAGAAAGTACGTTAATATTCCTGGCTACGAAACCAAGTTTGTCTTACGCCACAAAATTAATTGACCGACATACAATATTATAATATAAAAGTCTGTTTCACTTTTTTATTGTGAACAGCTGTCATTGTGTTTTAGTTATTTGTGCATTCGTAGTGGATCTGATGACGTTTTGAATATCGGGATTACATAGTATCAGGTGATAGTGCTGTTACTGAAAAATATTTATGAGTGTACACAATGGCAGTATGATAAAATACTTGATTCTTTAATTAATTTCACGGCTTTCGTAATAGGAGTGCACAGTGGAGAATTCATGTCCTGAGGATATAGACCTACTTATTGTGATTTTGTATGACTTTCCTGCCTCTCGCCATCCACACTCCACTATCCTTCCCAGTTCGTACACTACATAGCTTTCGACGCCATACTCTACTATCTGTGCAGGTGTTTAGATATTAAATGAGCGTCATATAACACCGACTGTATTCTATTTCCATTCATAATAATTCAGCAGTAGTTAGAATGTGCATCTATTAACCGGCAGTCTCTGGAATGCAAAGTTTTACGGTTAATGCTCTGCCGTATTTATGCAAAGGACTCTCATTCTTTGTAAAATATTTCAGTGGAAGTGCGTGATTATTGCGTGCACTGTATTACTGTAATGTAATCAGCGTTTGATCTTCTTTTCCTTTTTGTTCGCAAGGCATCTCTACCTTTTCTGTTTTACGTCTTCTGGAATTTGAATGAAAGAACAAAAGAAATGCAGTTCTTTAGCTTCGAGTTTCCAGAAAACACGTGTGTATATACGCATTGCTTGTTTACACCCACGTGTTTTCCTTCTGTTGATAAAGAACGCGTCAATGTAATGAGGCCCATTTCGTGTTTTGGTTCAAACGGAAACAACTTCCGATGTTTTGAAATTGTTTATTCCTAAGTCTTTGAGAATGATGCTATAGCATCGGAACATGTTTGAGGATCTATAAAGCTATATACAGTCATTAGGAATGTTATGTGTATATTTTAACTGGGTTTTAGAAGACTTTTTATATTAACTCCCTGAGGATGCTGCTATAGAATTGAAACGTGTTGGAGAATTTCTTAAAAAAAAAAAATTACGACTGTATATGTTGTGTGCATTATTTGGTTTAATAATAAAAATAAACATTATTTTCTGGTGACTTGTTGACAGTAAAGTTTACGGTAAATACGAGCATGATACAGCGTGTTTTACATTACTGCATATGATTTGCAGTCACTGATTTATTTTGTATGTAAGTGCCTTTTGGAATGTGACACCGTGTGTTCTGTTAAATGTGTACCGACTTTTCATAGCAGACCTCCATCATCAGTGCTTGTGATTAAGTTTGTTTGCAAGTGTTTTAAAGGTCACAGCGCATGGGAGCCAATACCACACATTGTAATAAACGGTGCACTCTGATATAAAAATGCACCGAATGGACACCTTTGAAACAATGGACTTTTTTTTTTCGAAACATTTAATGGGCTAGTTTAGACATTGAAGTAACCGGCGACAGTCTGGATGGTCTTAGTTTGATTCCTGCCTAGAGCAATGACTATTCTATTCGCCATCACGCCTGGACTTGCTTCAAGACGCGGTCAGTGTCCTATACAGTGGGTACGAAACCCTCTTCTCGTGGCGAACAGCGGTCACAGAATGAAGCTAATCCACGAATGGACATATCTCTCCCTCCACCTTATTTAGACCTCTTGATAGCTAATATTTCAGGCACGTGTACACTTGTACGGTTATAAATTTAGCTAACCATTTGTTATGTATTCAACATATGCCATCAAATACAACTGCCGTCTTTAATTTCCATGACCTTACTCCCAGCGTGTTCCGAGGGTGCTTCAAAGCATAAAACTGCGGAGTTACATCATACTGCTCTTACAAGATAATTGGCTTTAGAAGATGTTACATTTTAAAGACGAAGCCCACACCGCTTTATTTAAAGACCCAGTCCGTACCGCGCAGTAAACACTTTTCATCTCGGTTATAAAAACCAATCAGTTTATGTTGTATGGGACAGAAGTCGCTGTTTGTTCTCAGATGAATACAGAACACATAAATGCAGTGTGGACAGAGCGTACATGTGTTGAATATTAAACCTGCTGGTGCATCACGTAACCAGTAGGCTTTAAAAGATTAAACAGCTGAATGCAGCATTAATCCCAAAATATATTAAAATGTACAAAAGTTGCATGTTGCTTTTAACTTTCAAGATTTTCGCATGTCAGTTACACTTGTACGGTTTGTTGCCCTTGGTATTGAACTGTATGTTCGAAAGTTTTCGGGCGTAATGTAACGTAAATGGTATATTGTATTGCAAGTTTGAAGATAACAGTACAACGGCATGTCCTTGAATTTTAAAGCATTGCGTGAGGTTGGATGTATTGTGTTAAAGGCAACAAATAAAGAAAGATTTGCAGCATGGTTAAACCTGAATCATGCTGTCGAGGAGAAGGAGGAGGTTGTGACTCTTGTTCTTGGCAGAAGGAACGGCATTGAGTCAAACGTATCGGGTCAGTTGCCTTATTGACACAGCGATTTAAATCACTCCTTATAGGAGATGTTCTGGCCCATCGGTTAACGAGTAATTTAAACTGAAGTTTCAGTCACTATTTTAATGGGTGTAAAATAAAGTAGCCTACGTAGTACCATGTTTATAGATTTTGAAGTCTGTGGCAATTCAGTAATATATTGCTCTGACTATAGGCTTCTTCTCTGACATTTTTGCCTTGCGGGCTAGTCTACTTAGTGTTCCTACCTCCGGTCAAAGATACACGCTATATAAAGTAAGAGTGTCACTGTGTTAATTTAAGAACCATACTGGTAAGGAATATGCGACAGTGGAGGTACAGCTTCATTCGTTCTTATCGTTGGAAGTAGATGGTGGCGAATGACCGCTTTACCCTTGACGAGAGAAGAATAAGAAACAAGGCGGCCATAGAGCTGGTCTACACGCTTTGCAGAAGAATATAATCTGTTGCCCCTGTCATGAGTGGAAGCACGATTCCTTAAAGCCTAGCTCGTCACTTGGTCGGTATATCGGCTGCGTTCATACATGTTACGCCCAGTGCTGTGTGCTCCTGTGGGCTGTAATACAATGGCAGGTGCGCCCATTTCTCCCAGAGGATACTCCAGTTGTTTGCTTGTTTCTGTAATATGAAGTCTTACAGTCAAATGATTATTAGAAGACATTGCGGCGAAAGATATTTAATGCTAGCGTGAAGGTGAAGTGGTATGTCGCGAGGTGGTATTGGTTCAGACACCACTGACCACTCAAGTCGATCGCTCGCTGTCATGTAGCGTCAAGGTGAGGAATGTATGTAGCTCCCTTGTGATGGTTCTGTAAACTTTTGCCGCCAATTCTTTGTAGGCTTTTCTTCTTTCTTTTATCCTTGTCATATCTAAATCAATGTTCGTCATTAAATCGTCCTAACATGTGTTGAATGACTTGCGTAAATCGAGAAACTCGTCCTTAACGCAATTTCTGCTCTCTGTTTTCTTACTTCCACTTTCTTAGACCATAATACATACGAATGACAGCACACGGTATTAAAAAATCTCATTTCACATTCGCGTTGTATTATGCTAGAGAAATATAATATAAATTTCTGCACACAGCTCAGTCGATAGAAGCACGGTACAAATAACACATGGTTGCAGTGCATTTCAGGTTTGAAATACAATGTCTTGTGTATTTCTGCCGCATTTATTACACAGTGGTGCGTGTTAACATTCTGAAGCACCCGATGTATCTTTATGGAGAGTGACTTTAATGAACAGCAATTCAACTACAGCCTCATTGTTAGTGACAATATCGGCGTTTGCTTTAAGACGCAAGGTCAGGATTCAGACAAGAGTACGACAATAACCCAAACCAAACAGTTACAGAACAAACATGGCAATACAGTCATCATGTAAGGGTGAAGGACTCTTCAGAGTAGGCATAATGCTCTGAAGGTAGCGGAACGTGACGCCAGAATCCAGGCGCACTCACAAAACGATCCTGCATTTAAGTTAGTGCGTTCATTGTAACTTCGTCTCTCAGTCTGCGGGGTAAAATGCTGTAAATTTTCAGTAGACTTACCGGACTTTCAAGATGAAGATCCATTTACACAGTGTCATATCCCAGAACAACGGAACCTTCGGCTGCATCGCCGCAAAGACCTCAAAACTGGCATTTGAGTAGAAGCATTGTCAGAAGAAGGTGAAACGTAAATGTTAAAATTATGAGTTTAAAAGTGGTTGTGCAGTACACATCAACAGGTTACCATTGACCGATGAATGGTAAATTGGAAATGATATGGAAAGAACTACTGGGTGCCTGATCGAGGCATATCCTGGCGTTTTGCTGAAGGAAATGGGGAAAATCTAGAAAAGCTGAAGTTAGGATTGTCGATGGACTGGGCTAGATGCGAATCGACCACCTCCTGAATAAAGTCTAGATGGCATAGCAAATCCAAATACGGCTGCCTAACTTATGTTATACAGCAAATGGGAACTAAATCAATACTTACTATTAATTATACAAATTAGAGATAAATTTCTTCTATAATTTCCACTTTGATGAGACCAAGTGCGCTGAGTTGGTTATAGTATCAGAGTTTGGCACCTCATAAAATTGTTCCTTGTGAAAGTTTTCCAGGTGCTTGTAATATGCTGTTGCTGTACAGAGGTTTGCATAACCAGCTGCGGTGTACCATCACGTATCGGCATTAAACCGAAAGTTGCACTAATGTTTCACGCGACCGCAGTGTTTTTCGTTCTAAATGAAAGGAATCTGCTTAACAGAATTTTAATACCACAAATAGTGTAACTCTCTTTTAACCCCTTTAAGCATAAAGTGCATCTAAAAATTACGTATATAAAAATTCTATTTTCAGTTCCTCGCTGCGCCTTTATCACCAAGATCGGACTTTCGGTGCTGTTGAGGGAAACCATCTGTTTTTATTGCAAAAATAATGCGTGGGGTAAATGCACAGCCCAGCAATGCGAAAGCAGGTGAACACAGGCGTATACTTTTGATAGGAGCCATTCCGTTGTACTATACAATATGATAAAGTAATTTATTCACTCAAACACAACATATATATGATCATTAATACATAGTTGGCAAACATGGTTCGGTTCTAATGAACCGTCTTCAGGCCAGTTCTTAATATACAAACATGGTGCATTCAGTGAGTGCGCGCATTATGGGATCCCATATTGTTTACAAACTATTTTTATTTTAAAATTCAATTTAAAAATCTGTTGACCGATGTATCTTTTTAAATATATGTAAAACTCCTATCAGTACATTAGTAAATCCATATTAAAATTTTATGCTGGCTAATACATACTGCGAGTTAAACTATTTACATATATTTCAAAAGATATATTGGCCAATAGATTTTTAACTTGAATTTTAAAATAAAAATGGTTTGTAAACAATATGGGATCCCATAATGTGCGAACTCACTGAATGCACCATGTCTGCTTATTAAGAAATGGTGTGAAGATGGTTCACTAGAACCGAAACATGTTTGCCAACTATGTATTAAAGATTATATATATATATATATACATATATATGTGTGTGTGTGTGTGTGTTGTGTTTGAATGAATAAATTACTTTATCACACACGTATACATGTATCATTATGCTTTAAAGCAGGGATTCACAACTCTTCGAAAAATCTAGGAGCCACCTCAAAATGCTACGCGCCAAAGGATGACACGAAGCATGTTCCATACAGAGGACCCAAAATATTTGGTGCCTCCGTACAAAATGTAGTCGCCGCGGCGACCTTGAGCCCGGAATTTGTGCAACCCTGCTTTAAAGCAATTTTTCCCAAGTGGTGTTTTGAGGATACGTGGGGTTCTACGTACTGCAAATACGTGGTCCGCAAGAAAATTCAATAGAAATATGAGACTGATAATTTAATTAGTATTGCTGTAATCTTCACTGAAAATAGTTTGTGCATTGAAACTGGGTCAGTCCATGAAATGGTCCAGGCAGCTGCGTATTTGTTGTTAAGCTTGATCAGTCCATGAAATTGGCAGGAGAGTGTCTTGTAAACGCCGTCTGTTTATTCCAAAGAGACGTCTATAATTCTAATATCATCTCTTATTTCAACAAATGAATTTTATGCTCCATTATTACTTTATTGTACCTTGCATCGCATTCTTCTCTGTAGGCCATAGTTTGGACATAATGTGAGGCTTATATTCATGTCACGAAAATGAGCAGGTAGCTGTAGCGGTAATGCTATAAACTTGTGTTCGAAAGGTACTAGGCTCGACGTAATACTACAGATATTACGGCCTTATACCTTGAAGATGGAGGAAGCGGGCTCCTTCGAAATGTCAGACGCCGCCCTACACAGCGTGATATCCCAGCAGGCAGTGATCTTTCATTCTAAGACGTTCATTCTTTTACTTCGCAGTACAGGTTCCGTTTTAGGCCTTCGCTCTTGTGGGACGTTACGTAGCGTAGGTTGGTAGGTGGTTACCAATCCTACGCCGGGTAAAATACCAGTAGAGCGAACTCCACAACTGCACCTTGTGAGGAAACCTGAAATCTTGAACGGATTCTTTATATTATAGTAAATACGACATGATACACAGTGTTGTAGAAAATACAATAAAACCGTCAAGCTCCAGGCTTCTGTACTTTTCTACTATTTTTTGCCCTGAAGATGCCCAGGAGTGGTCGACTTATGTAGGGATAAATGTTGTGTACTGTTTTACTGTATTTTGTGTTGTACTGTGTACTGTGTTGGATTTGTCCCAATAGGTAATTCAGAAGGTAGACGGTCAGTATGTACTGTACAGTTCTTGTTGTCAAAATGTGTTCAAGAAGCCACCCTAGTAGGGAAAATGCTTTCTCAGCGGTTTAGGAAGACATAACAATGTCATAGTCGCAAAACTGCAGGCATTTTCCATTGCAAAATTTGTTTAAAAGAACGCACGTTGAGACTTTTGAGAATCAAAGTGTTCACACAAAACAATGAATTAGAAATACAATGCCAAAACTTGCACAGGGTATTTGGTTTCCGTCCATATAATTTGGAACTTAAATTATAGGCCTACTTTTCACGAAACGCGTTAGATTATAAATATATTTATAAGCTCTGTAAAACGTGCTAAGAAGTACTAAACGATAACGACATGACTACTCGGGTGTTGGAAATAGTATCCACAGCTAGTAACAGAAGTTCTATAAGAGTTAAGTCACTTGTTCGTGCATAACGTTTAATTTACGATTTCCACGGACCTTTGTGCCCGGACGGCAGATATCACGTGTAACAAGATAGCCCATGATTTTCCTAGCGCATGAACAAAGACCTTGACGACTGCACAAGTTTTTATTGAAAAAAAACTACGTGTTCGGGAACTTGGCAAGCCTGGTAAATCTTCTTTATATCAGTGCCAGTTGGTAGTGTATCGAATGATAAAGTATCTAATAATAGATCACACGTGAAACGGTGCGGGGACCTGCACACGCGGAAGTTGGGGGGAGGGGGTTAATGAAGGCCTATGCAGTCGTTAGCAGACAAGAGAGATAATACTTCCTGGAAGAGTTTAGAAGGTTGTTCTGATGCCACGTACGTTTGCTGTTTTCGTGTGTGAAAAGCAGTTGTAAACAGACACACGTGTGTAGGTATGCGTGTGTCTGTGTATGTGTGTTTATGTATGTATATGTATGTATGTCTTTATTTAGTAGCAATATGCTGTTTCTATTTTGTCCGCAAATGGAGTACTATTTTTTTGACAATTTTTCCTTATACGTATCCTCCAAAGTGATACAATTATTTCCATTGTTTACAAAATAATTACTGAAAACGACGTGAATCAATAAAACAGTGTTCCTCTCATTTTCTTTTTGTGTCTGTTATTAACCGACCTTTGGTTGTTGCACGTATACTGTCTCAAATTTTTCTTCACAAACCAATGAATGCCAGTCACATGAATTTTTTATAGAATGTTACAGTCACTTCTCAAGTAGGATTGTGCTTCGTGGGGCTAGGTTCAGGTAACTAAATGAAGTACCATGGAAAGAACTGATACAGTGAGTAGCGTTCCTGCTTTCAGAATTCCCTTTTTGAAATCTCGGCTCAAAGACAGGGTGTCCAGACTGTCATTTGTTTTCCCACACCCTCCAGACAAATGCTGTTTTTGTGCCTTAAAACAAGTCTTAAATATTTTCTCCCACATCTTTTCCACGTCACAAATTACCTTAATATCCGATGCTGCATAACCGAAGCCACAAACTGCAGGGACCAGAGTGCTGTTGAGCTGCTTACAGTCTCTCTCTCGCCTGTCACGTTCCTCCCTTAATGGAACGCGAAGGCTGACGGCGGTGAACACAACACCTCACGCCACGTGATCTACGTATTACAAAAAGTATCCGTACAATACACTAAGAATCGAGTGACAGCGTGTAGACTGACTGCTTTAGGCTCATGCGTTAAAATGTGTGAATATTTTACTTTCCCGAAATACTGCCTATCTCGTTCACCCGGATATAACAGTAAATAAGTCTCTGTGTAGATAAGTCTTTTGGGTGGATAATATTAGGACGGATCTCCAGGAGGTGGGATGCGGGTATATGGACTGGATTGGGCTGGCCCAGGGTAGAGACAGGTGGCGGACACTTGTGAGTGCGGTAATGAACCTTCGGGTTCCGTGAAATGCGGGGAATTTCTTGACTAGCTGCAAACCAGTTAGCTTCTCAAGAAGGACTCTGCACCATGGAGT
>Ga0123355_10020749_pt1 | contig 10503 bp, 7 predicted proteins | sample TergutEmb28metaG_3_FD_89872 | JGI IMG/M metagenome (GOLD analysis project Ga0123355, IMG submission 89872) | Embiratermes neotenicus P1 segment gut microbial communities from Petit-Saut dam, French Guiana - Emb289 P1 | ecosystem: Host-associated > Arthropoda: Insects > Digestive system > Gut ... | reverse complement strand
TTTTTTTTTTTTTTTTTTAAATGGTTTCGTTTTTTTTTTTTTTTTTATTATTGTTGAGGGGGAGGGAGGTGGAAGGGGGTGATTTTTGTTTTTTTTTTGTCTCGGTCTTTCTCCTTTTTTTTTTTTTTTTTCTTTCTTTCTTTCTTTCTTTCTTTCTTTTTGTCTTATCCTAACACGCGTCGAGCACAGGCGTCCAGTCCGTTTTGGCAAAGGGACACAACCGGTACCTTGGGCTGGTTCGTGGGCCTCATATTGAAGCCCAGCGGTTTGCGGTTTGCGGTTTGCGGTTTGGTCATACATGGTCTACAGCGACTGAGGTTAGCCGTGAATACCTTCATTAAAGGTACTGCGTTTTCTGGGCGTGATTCGAACCTGACCCCCACCCCACCCCGAATACAAGTCAGAAAAGTTACGGCTCGGGCCACCTTGTACAAACGTCTTGTGTTGTTTATTGTATTCATTGTATTCGAAAACAAATTGCTGTCGGGTTTGTTCAATTCAGACGGCATTGATTTCTAAAACAGTAAAGCAAACTTTTTTGTTCCGTTCATAAACTACATCCCACAATCACTGAACCAGTGCTGCTTATGCCCACCCGTTTTCCGGATTTCGTAATTTCTGGCAGCCATTTTGTGTGACGCGTTGGGCTTGGGATCGGCCCATCGCAAGGCGTCTGCGTACAAAAGACAATACAAAACATCAAGACAGGCAATGTACGTGTAACGTAACATTGAGGCGCGTTAGTGTATTGTAGTGTAGTGCGGTGCAGTGGAAAAGCAATAAGTGCTACATATTTTGCGTTTCTGTAGCCGTAGGTATCCAGCATGCTCATGCGTATGCGCGTTATTGTCTTGTGTGGCCTGTCCAGCTGTACAGTATTTTTTCACATTATCTCATAAACGGCACGATTTTCGGAAAAAAAGTTTCTCGTTCTAAGAAGAATTGCGCGAGATATAATAAATATATATTGGTATTCATGTAAAATATCCGTTAATATTGACACTTGAATGTTCTCGACGGATTTTTTTAAAAATACTCAGATATCAAATTTCATGAAAGTCCGTCCAGTGGGAGGCGTTTTGTTCCATGCTTACGGACAAACACGACGAAGCCATTAGTCGCTTTTCGCAATTTTTCGAACGCGCCAAAAATGCGGATTTGCTTCTGTATACCGAGTGGAACTGGAACCTGCAATCCTGCGCGTGCGCGGTAGCGGCCATTACACGCACCTGTGATCGCGTGTGCACTGTGATCACACAATTTACAGATACGATCGGCAGCACAACTGGAGGCATCAGATCAATTACTGGTATGGGTGACCATCGTTTAAAGGAGGCCGTTTCGAACGTGATGTTAAATGCTTTTTAGAACACACCGGATCCAGTATATCTGCTGTCTTGGACGCAGACTGTTCACTGTAATTGAGCAGTTCGCACACAGCTTTATCGTGGTGGCCTGTTCGTCTTGGGTGGATGGCGCAGTAAGATAATTAGCTTAAAAAGCACAGGCTGATACTGATATGCATAGTGTTACGTAGTGATAACGTATCACTTCAGGAATATTGCTTGGGTGGACCCTGCGTCTGTGGAAGGAATTTCGAAACGGCTCCGCTTCAAACTGGTGCAGTTCACGCTGCCATTGTTACGCAACATCAGTTGGAAGTGTTTTGCGATTGCCATGTTTCTGCGAACAGCCATAAGACTCCTTCCTTCCGCGAATTCTCCCACACATATTCCCCAGTTACGTAGCGTCTGGGGTCGCAGAGTCCTGAACTGTATCTTAATAAGATACTGTTCAGCGACGAGTAGTTTTTTACTGACTGGGCGTTGGACTGTAGGGCCAGAGACTCACCAATTGATCTTAGCGGCGGTTGAATAGCTTCCTTTACCACTGTCACGCCAGACCGACTTTGGTACTGTACATTTCCACTCCGCACGTCGAAAGTGCGGGCGGAGGTAAAGCGTTCTGGCCGTGCAGCTAGCCTATACGCCATGTGTCGTGGTACCTAGTTAAGTACAGATAACAATTACCGTACTGTAGTTACTAACGACGCTGTCACGGACTCCTCCTCCGTATGCTGCGGTGACTGGTGAATTATGGGTTTGAAAGGGTCCCCTTGTAGGTACTGTCCCGGCGTTTGCCTGGATTGACTAAGGAAGAATGTTATGTCTCTCGGGGTAGTCAGTGTTCAGGCCGACGTTCGAATCAAGGATATGTCGTTGAGGAAGAGCGATGCCTTCGAATAACAATCGGTTTCTGAAGAACTGATCAAAACGCCAGGTAGCCATATGCGTATTTAAAATTTCTCGATTTAAAAACATTCATTTGAAGCTTTTTCGCTGTCTTGTCACGCTGTCGAATATTAGTCCCACCGTGTAGGCAGACACCCGTTCCATCGACTTCCACGGCGAAATACTGCATTTCATGCCTCCGAAAGCCCTGCAGTAGCTGCCAGTAGAGTGACCACGCTGCGGGACGGACGGCCGAGTGATTGTATCTCCACAGTGGGGAACTGTTTTCCATTGTCCAGACCGGCTGTCGGGCCCTTCAAGTCTCCTGTTCGGTGGGTACCGGGGTTGTTGCCTCGGAGGTGAAGTGTTCAGAGCGTGAAGAATACCACTTGTCTGCATCTTAGTTCTGTCCCTGTATGTCTCCGAGGCGTTTGTAATGCGTACGCGCGCGCGCGCACACACACACACACACACACACACACACACACACACACACACACACACGCATTCACGCGCTTACTCATACGAATATGTATATTCATAAAAAATTGCAGTTGTACTTGCTGGTTGTAAACTTTTTTAAACTAATGTAAGCACAACTCTGATATGTTTTCTTCGTTGTGAATATATTTTCCCGATTTGTATCTACAGCATAATTACAGTTCGGGGGTTCAGCTTAGGCGCCCTAGAAGCTGGAAAGATGGAACGGCATAGCCCATTTTTTCGTATTTTTGTGGGAAATTGCCCCGCGGATGGTAGAAGTACGTTTCGTGCAACAGTAGCCTAGCTCGCGCATGCGCCAGACAACCGGTAATGTGGGGGTCTGGCAACTTTACGGCTTCTGAAGTCACGTGATGGCAGCATCCGGTGCCGTAAGTAAACACTATGAAATGCGTAACAATATATACAGAGACGTTCATTGGATTCTATTTTGAGATTGAACGGAATGTGATTTTGTGCATGGCTGGGAGGTTGCTCCGTTTATTGCGGGCATTCACAGCCAACGGCAAGGCGTCTCAGTATCCGCTGCGGCGCTGGTTCCCAAATAGTTGTCCGCGGAACCAGCCTCCCCCAGAGGGCCCCGAAAATTCCCATAACTTTGCAGCAAATGAAAATTCCATTTGTGAATAAACTAAGAAGAGATTGGAGTCAGGGAATGCCTGCTATTATTCGGTATTATTGGAATAAACAGTTATATTACCCGCACCTAAAAAGTGGCTAATTAATGGAAAAAGAATTGGCAATGTGTAGAACATACTATAAACGCCAAATTAGGTGCAGAGTTTGAGAAGAAGAATAAGACAGAGGAAATAGTAGACAAACTTAAAAATACCGAAATTAAAAACCAGGAAGAAACAGTGACATTTTTCCTAGAATAATTAATAACACACAAATCTTATTTACAGCAGATGAAGTGGCCCTATTGAATAAAGGATTGAAATATAATTAAAACTACAAACCGAAAAATTGGATCCAAACTTCAACTTCAAAAGCTGAAACTGCTATACATTTCCTTACAGTGGCAGACCAAGATCACTTTCGGTGGCAAGTTACAAGAAATATAAATGATCTGTATTTACGACATTCCAAATTTAAGGGTAAAAATTCCCTAAGAGAAGAAATGTAATAAAATAAATTATATGAAAACCGATGTATCATAATGCAACAGTTATAACAGCTGATAAGGGAAATTATATTTTATAACCCACTACGAGAAGAAAATTAACGAAGATATCACTTCAACCAATTAAAAAAAACTGAATACTGGCCGTACTAATAATTAAAAAAAAAAACTGTTAGAAACGGGCTTAACACGAGTAAGTCTCTAATAATTAATGAAAAAAAAATTGACTTAAACCCCGTTCCCCCAATATGAGAGGTCTTATAAAGATCGCAGAGATGGAAATCACATTAGAACTAATCGTAAATTGGAGGAACGCCCCATCATTCAAATTGACAAAATTTTATACACAATTACTAAACCAAATCATAGGTCTACCCATTGCGTTCAACATAAAAAAATCCGGCCCAGTTAATTGATTTGAAAGAAGTGAAAATAGACTTTCCTCGCTTGACACCACAAATATGTATTCTAGTATAGAACTTAAATTAATATGAGGAAGCATCCTAAAAACAAAATTTATCGAGGAGCAACAACGAGGAGATTTAATGGTAATATATGATATTTTAACCACCCAGAGCTATTGCTCATACAATAATACATCCCTTAAACAGACAGACCAGATATGGGATCTCCTTCGCCTGCCATATTATCGGAAATATTCCTGCAATATATAGAATATAATTGTTCAGATAGCAGGAAAATACGAATTATTCGGTTAGTTCCGATATATTGACGTTATTTTGATAATTTATGATGGTAATATTTCGGATGTTAATATAGTCGTACAAGACTTTAACCGAATGAGACCACAATTACAATTTACGTTGCAACTTGAAAATAATACAACCCTTATTTATATAGACCTTACTATTTCAAGAAGTGATAAGGAGCTGGAGTTTGGTATCTATCGTATATCAGTCTATACCGAGGCTATAATTCCTTTTAATTCATGTCATCCTTTGGACCATATATTTGCCGCGTTAAGATTTTTAAGCAGTAGATTGAAAACATATCAGTTGAAGAATGAAGCGAATAAAAATACATTCAAAACAGTTTGTATAATTCTTTTCCAATCCATTTGGTCAGTAAGTTTTTAGAATGGCATAAGGATAGTATCAATATAAAAGAAGACGATAAACATTTAAAACAAAAACAAAAATAAAAATGGTTTACCTTCCCCTTCTTTGGAAAAGAAACGTGTTTTATTACTATAAGTTTAAAAAAAAAAACCCCGCGTGTTGCATATAAAACTAAATGATCTGTAATTCAACTTCTCACTCGACGGGAACTGCGCCCTTCTGGGCTGTTACGCAGCGAGGAGTGGTATTTCCGTACCGACGTTTCGGGACAACCTATTGGTCCTATCTGTTCTTCTATGGTCAAGAATCCAAGAATACTCTAAAGATTCTAAAGTCTTCAGCGGGGGACGAAAATAAATTCAATTGTGGTGGTACTTGCCACCTAACTCGTAGAGATTGTCGTAAGAAATATATGGGACAAACGGCTGCAACTTTGAAATACGTTATAAAGAACATTTGCATCCATTTAGGAGTAATAATACAAATTCAAAATTTGCCCAGCATCTTCTAGAGAATAATCACGCTTTCGGCAAAATGGATGACATAATGGAAATAATGTACTTTACTGAGAAGGTCGTATGGGTACCATAGAAAGGTTGTTTATGTATAAAGAAACTAAAATAGGGGATCATTTAAATGACAGAAATACAGTCATTTTGGTAGCCCACCTCGCCAGCATTCTTTCCGTAATTATTGAGCCGCATTGCAAGAGGCAGACACGACAGTGCACAACCGCTGAATCATCTTATGCTGTGCATGATGATAAAACATTACATCCGCAGCACGGCCTCCGTAAATGAAGTACGTTATTCTCAACCTTTTGCTCTTTAAATAATGTGGAATCCCCCAATTAATAAAAGTATAACTTTTACATTTTACAAACTCCATCAGATTGCTGGTGCATAGGAAACTACATAAATATGTGGTGTGTCCCCACATCAGAACATATTGGGGTTCCCAAGAAAGACGCTTATACGTCTGCATTTGATTTACGGTGCCCATTTGCTGGGCTGGAGACGGAGGAAAGACATTTACATAAAAACTAGAGCAGCTGTTGACGTGAGATGACTGACTATTGAAATAAGGTTACAGAACGGTAAGGAAATGCGTGGTGCATTTAGGGGCTACAAATGATAATATTTACTTGTCTGTAACTCCGATTGTATGAGCGTCATCATTCGCTTAGTTTAGGCCTGCTCAACACGTATCTCATGTTGCCCACAGCACAGTGATGGGTTACACGCGGAGACATGAAATGAGGAAGTGCCTTTTAGCCCTTTCCCTGGCAAAGCCGAGATAGAACGCCAAAGCATTATTGAGAATTTATGAGCTGTTTATCTATGGCGATATACCAACTTATTTTTGTAAAGGTGTGCCTAAGTTGTGAATTACATTTTTTAATAAATATTTCCCATTATTATCAGCGTAACTTAATTGCACATATTGTATAGCATATGCACAGTAGAATTTTACATGTAATTATACACGTACGAATATTTATTGTTCCTTGGGAGTATCGAAATTTCATGTTGCCCCGCATGAAGACCATATTTCGCCGAATTTGCCCGCAGCACATGAAAGGCTAAGCGGGCTTGGCCTAAACGGACCGAGAAAGTCACTACAAACCTGCGAGATGTGAGGCTTTTGCCGCTGTGTAGTTGAGGCGTTTGCTGTTCTTGGATGTACCGCAGCGTAGGATGGTAGTTGGTTATCGACGTTTTGGACACCTCTTGGTCTCATCTTCAAGAGTTAGCCCTTAAAGATGCTTCCTATAGGTTGCCTTGAAAGGTCAGTAACCAAGTGTCGACCCTGGAGGGCGGGATCTGTAAGTTGTCCCGAAACATCGGGCACCAGATGTAAACCCTTGTGAATGGGATCAATAGGTTATCTTGAAACGTAGTTTACCACGTCTCAGCCCTAGATGATGGGACCGATAGATTGTTCCGATACATCGGTAACAGAGTGTCAGCGTATAGGTTCGACAGATCGGTAACCAAGTGGCAGGCTTTGAGTATGGGGCCGATGGTTTGTGCGGAAACGTCGGTAACCTGCTTCCAGCCAACGCCGCGTAAGTCCCAGAAGAGCGACGGCACCCACGACAATCTGTCAGGATGGCCTGTGACCCTGCAGAAATGCGGACCTGTCATCTCCGGGATAACAGCCCTACGGCTGTGTTTGGTTTTCCGTTATGACACGCAATTCCCCATCGTTTTGCTCCTGTACTTAATTAAGCATCACTGCGGGAGCGGAATTTTAACACAATGCATTCTTAACGGATGCATTGCGTGGGGGCAAGTGATCAGCTTCATTCCCCGACTGCTTTTATCCCGCGTAAACTTCCCGGCGACACATTCGATAAGAGGCTGTATTGGTTCCAGAGCCGGTCTGAACGCTGTAGCGAATAAATGAACTCTGGACCTTGCCGGGAATTGAACCCCCATCCTCCCAGTCGTTCACACGTAGGCGAGTCTATTGACCTAATAACGTAACTCGACGCCACTGACACATTGAACGACTGCGAGTTTTTAGGCATTCGTAGCGGTGTGGTTGGTTGTCTTTGTTCTGTAATGTGACACGGAGTCACTGGATAATTGGTTCCTTACGTTTCGAAACGATGTAGTGCTTTCATGTTAAAGTATCGAAATGATAAAGACCCATGAAGATAGGTTACTACGTCCCGAAACGGCAGGTACCAAATATCCATCGACGCAGAGTCACATCTCAAAAGAATGCAGACCTCAAAGTGAATGCAGTTTAAAATTTAGGTTTAGAGGTTTTAAAGTACTGCACCAAATTTTTCTGCCCCAAAATTTGTTTTACCTGCATTCGGAAGTTGCTGGTACCAAATACCAATTTGTGTGTCCATAGTTGTGCTGGATGGCTGGCGTTCCAGTTACTCAGCCCACAAACGTCGGGCATATTGACTAAGGGTTCCTCAGAATTTCGCAACGAAATAGCAGAGTATCTGTCTTCATGCCAGGTGCCGATGGCAGTCAGAGTGCATGAATATGATTTGGGGGGGGGGGGAAATTCAAGGTTAGGAGGGTGGAATAACAGATGAAGTTTAGATTACTTGTTTTGTTATGAAAGTGGGGCTGAGGAGGATTTGTGTTCCTGTGCTGTGGTAATCAGGCCGTTTTAGCAATTCAGAATACTAATTCTTACCCCGTTTCCTGGGAAACGTAACTTTTACGTACTTAATACCGGTGGCAACTGTGTTCGGACTATGCCATGTGAAGGATAAAGGTGTAGTGTTTACTGCTGCAACTGCGAATGAGGAATAGGAGGGAGATACGAAGGTGTTGAAGGAGGGTAGGATGACAGTACGAAAGACTCGGTTCGCCGCTCAATTTTAACAGGTCATAGACCAGGCATGTTCAGTAAGTACGGTTCTCAAGCCTGTAACTTTTGTGTTAACGAGGCGTTTTATTTTTTTGGTAGGAGGCAGCACCTCCAGTAGGAGTAAAATGCAGCAGATGATGCTAGAATCGGTCAATCAGATGCTATTAACTGGTAAAGGCAATGTGCAATGGCAGCGGTATTGGAAACTAGTCCGGCTGTGAAGGGCGAAGTGCAGTTCAGTATTAATGAACGAAACATGTTTCCCACATCGAAATCAACGCCATTTATTGGAGGCGTTTGGTGATGGCGTAATGAGAGTTCAGCATGTCAGAAAATGGTGCAGAGAGTTCGAAAATGGTAGAACGGGAATTCGTGATGCTAATCGCATCAGTCGGCCAAGCCCATCGAGGACGGCTGTGAACGCAGCACGAGTCAAACTGATTTTGGGCCTCTGACAGGCATCCCTTGGGAGGTCGCCGTTTACACAGTAGTGAGGAAGTGGAAATGGCCATTCGCAAGTGGTTGTGAATACACGAGCTTGATTTCTGCGGCGACGGAATTTTTAACTTATCGTTTAAAAATAACGATACTAAAATATAATAAATGAGGTGCATTTACCGCTGTAATTACTTTCCATTTGATTTTTTACATACAGGAAACGTCGCTTATTGAACGTGCAGGCCTACTAGTACGTAAGTAATAACGTACCGTATCAATTAGCAACGCTGCTAACGGATTAGCCAGATCGTCAGCTTAATCTCAGTTCCAACACCAGCCCTTAAATTGCGGGGGTTTCAAATTATGATGCTGCACATGGCAGCGAGACCGCTTGGCTCAACGCTTACGCAGGGCTTGCGCGGTGTAATGTAGTGACAACCGTTGATCATTGCTGATTTTCTCTGATCCACGAGGCTTCGTCATCACCTGATCATACATCGATTCGTGATGGTCGTTCATTATTTTTAACACGTCTAGACCACTTGTATTGACATTATCAACCTGACATATCAGGATCGTTATTTTATTTTTTATGCAGCCAGGCAATTAGCAAACAACTGCAATACAGCGTCGCTGTATTGGTGCTTGGTGGCAGACAGAAATGGAGACCTGCGTGTATACAGTACACGTGTAAACACATACGATGTGTTTTAACAGGATGTATCTAAAACGCTTGAACAAACTTCAGAGGTGAGTTCCCCACATCAAAACAACGAAAACGTTTATATACATTTAGGTCCACAGTTTTCGAGGTACAGCCCCTCGTTCATGTGACCTCATTACTTAAGATTCTTACCTGTGGAGACACTGTGCAGCGCATTTTTATGCATGTCAGACCGCAACCGCCTTGGGACCTTTGAAAGGGTGCAATAGACCGTGATTGGACGTGCCCATGTGTGCATTGATTCAGGTGGAGGATATTTTTTGCCCTTGTTGTGAATTGTGGCCTGATAAACTGTAAGAATTCCAACAGTTATTGAACTGGTAACGTGTAATGTAAATGTATTTTACATAGGCACAGCATTTACTGTTGAATGTAATTTTTTAATTAAACTCAAGAACCACTAATTTCCGGAGACGTTTATAGGAATTTATTTATGTGAAACACTTTTGAAGTTTGTGCAAGCATTTTCGGTACATTCTGTATATTTTGTTCAATCGTGCTGTTGGCAGCTCAGTGTATATCGTGGAGTGATAACTATGATAAATGACTATGCCTAGTGAACTGGAAAGACTACGGAATGACACGGGTTTCTTATAATTCGATGTATTATCGAACGGAAAAACCACGAGATATCGGGACTATAGCCGGTCTGGGAATCAGTATGTGAACTTGGAAACTCCCGAATGTGAAGCAGTGCTAACCATTTGACTGTGACGTTTGATGATTAGACCAGTCAACATTTGTTGCCATGTTCGTATTTCACCCCTCCAAAATTTGTGATTTCGTAAAATGAGGACCGTGAATATCGACAGGACGTATATAGGTCCACCTGTTTTTTCCTCAGTCATTTAGGGGCAAAGCTGCCAAAGGTAGCTGCGTAATGTCCGTCCAGTTGGAACAGCTCTGCTCCCAAGTGACGGATTCTCGTGGAACTTGTATTGGGGTTGAGTAAAGAGAGACCAACTTGATGCCACTTGTTTTATTATTACTTTATTCAGTGCTCAACATGTTTCGGACGTTAATACATCCATCCTCAGGAGCTTGCGACTAATTCGTAGAGTTACT
>Ga0123355_10020748_pt1 | contig 10503 bp, 8 predicted proteins | sample TergutEmb28metaG_3_FD_89872 | JGI IMG/M metagenome (GOLD analysis project Ga0123355, IMG submission 89872) | Embiratermes neotenicus P1 segment gut microbial communities from Petit-Saut dam, French Guiana - Emb289 P1 | ecosystem: Host-associated > Arthropoda: Insects > Digestive system > Gut ... | reverse complement strand
TCCTATCATAACGCCTTGTAGTAGTATTACAATACCTAAACCGCCTGCGAATATGCCTTCCTTATGACTAAGCGGACGCTGCTCCATAATATCTTTTTCGGTAGGCTCAAAACCTAATGCGATAGCCGGTAACGAGTCGGTAACAAGATTAATCCAAAGCAAGTGTATCGCTAACAGCGGGGACGGAAATCCAAGCATAATAGCGACAAAAATTGTAACGACTTCGCCTATATTACTTGAGAGCAAAAAGTGAATGGATTTTTTGATGTTTGCGTATATCCCTCGCCCTAATGCAACTGCGGTAACGATAGTAGCAAAGTTATCATCGGTCAGTACCATATCGGATGCGCCTTTTGCTACATCCGTACCCGTTATTCCCATAGCACAGCCTATATCGGCGCTTTTGAGGGCAGGGGCATCATTGACACCGTCACCTGTCATCGCCACGATAGCTCCACGAGCCTGAAAAGCCCTTACTATCTGCATTTTATTAGTAGGAGACACCCTAGCAAAAACCGAATACTTGTAGATATTCTTAATCAAATCCCGCTCGTTCATACGGTCAAGCTCTTCGCCTGTAATAGCTGCTTCGCCGTTTTTAAGTATGCCGATTTGACTTGCTATGGCTACAGCTGTGCCGATATGGTCGCCGGTAATCATAACAGGCTTGATACCAGCCTTGCGGCAGAGTTTGATAGCTCCCGCAACTTCGGGGCGAGGCGGGTCAATCATTCCGATAAGTCCCGCAAAAATAAGATTATTTTCTAAGTCTTTATCTTTTATCTCTTTTCCGTCTTCGTTTATATCTTTATACGCTACAGCGATTACCCTTAGAGCGTTTGCTGCCATTTGGGATAATGTCTTATCTATGTGTTGTCTGGCGTGAGCGCTCAATCCGGTGCATTTTTTAAGCAACATATCGGGTGCGCCTTTTGTAATCACTCGCCGTCGCCCCTCGTACATATTGACGGTTGTCATCAATTTTCTCACACTATCAAAAGGCATTTCGTACAGCCGTGGAAAAGCCGTGTCAAGGCTAGCCTTAGTTTTGCCGTGAGCTTCTGACGCATTGATTATGGCGGTCTCAGTAGGGTCGTTGCCTACATCACAGCACAAAGTAGCCATATCCAAAAGAGCCTGCTTACTAACCTCAAAGGGATTACAATCAGTCACGGTCATTTTGTTTTGAGTGAGCGTTCCCGTCTTATCGCTGCATATTACAGTTGCCCGTCCAAGCGTTTCAACAGCTGGTATTTTGCGTACAATCGCCTTATGCCGTGACATTCTGAGGACACCAAGCGCAAGCATAATTGTTACAATGGCGGGCAAACCCTCGGGGATAGCCGCTACCGCAAGGCTGATAGAAGTCATAAACATCTCAAACGGCGGCAACCTAGTAAAAAGTCCGATAGCAAAAATAACGCCGCAAATAATAAGCGAGGCTATTCCCAACAACTTACCCAGTTGCGCTAATTTATTTTGTAGCGGTGTAGGAGTTTCTTTGTGGCTGTTGATTAGTCCCGCTATTTTTCCGACCTCAATATTCATACCCGTCTTTATAGCGATTGCCGTGCCTCGTCCGTATGTAACAAGGGTAGTGCCAAGCACAATACTGTTGTTGCCCTTGTCCTTATGCACGGGTATCGATTCGCCTGTGACGGCGGATTCCTCGGTCTGCAAGCTATGACACTCTATAAGTCTTGCATCACACGGTACAAAGTCGCCTGTCTCCAGTATAATCAAGTCACCTGTAACAACCTCCTCGCCGCTAATTGTTATCCGCTCACCGCCTCTGATAACGGTCGCGGTAGGAGAGGTCATCTTCTTGAGCGCGTCAATAGCTTTCTGGGCACGGCTCTCTTGCACTAATCCAAGAACCGCATTAAGTGTGACAACCGCCAAAATTATCACCGCATCAAAATAACTCCGTCCTTCAAATATCGACAAAGCAAAACTCACCACAGCAGCGATAAGTAATATAATAACCATAAAGTTTTTGAACTGGTCCAAAAACCTTAATATAAGAGGTCTTTTTTTTGCACCGATTAGCTTATTAGGTCCTTGCACCGCAAGCCGCACAGCAGCTTCTTCTTTACTCAATCCTTGCGTCAAATTACTGTCAAGCAACTTAGCTAAATCAGGTAAGGGCATAGAAGAATAATTAGTTTTTCCCGCATTATCCATACCGTATAAATATATGCGGACAATCTTTAGAATAATGCTATTACATATAACAAAATCCCACACCATATATTTATAGCGTGAGAAAAAATATTGTTATAATTTTGTCAGCAATTAAATGAAATTGTCAGTCAATATAAACTTAATAATTGCTATACTTTTAAGTGTGGCGAAAGTGGCACTTGTACTATTTATATCAAGAGTCAGCCTTGAGTTTTTTGTTATATCGTGGCTTATCATAATATGGGGTTCTCTTATAATGGCTCTTGCTACAATACTTTTGACAATCAAAAAACCTTGTGTTCAAAATTTTGTTGCTTTTGCATTGTATATGAGTAATGGTGTTATTCCTATTATTGCATATTTTGGACTTTGGTTTACTTTTTTATGAGGTTTAGCTGGCTATTATTAAAATAATGAAGCAATACACAAACAAACGCTAGACATTAGTGTTAATTATATTGTATAATGAATGTTATGAGAAAAAGGATATATTTGTCATCTCCGCATATGTCAGGAAACGAGATGAAGTATATTAAAGAGGCGTTTGATACAAATTGGGTTGCGCCACTTGGTGCAAATGTCACAGCATTTGAAAATGAGATGTGCGATTATGTTGGGCGTAAGTATGCGGTTGCATTATCAAGCGGTACAGCGGCAATTCATTTAGGTCTCAAAGCTCTCGGTGTCGGTAGCGGTGATTATGTTTTTTGCTCATCATTTACTTTTGCGGGCAGTTGCAATCCAATAACTTATCTTGATGCCAAGCCTGTTTTTATTGATAGCGATTATGAGACATATAATATGTGTCCTGAAGCTCTGAAAAAAGCATTTAAGAAAATTCCAAAACCCAAAGCTGTTATAGTCGTTAATTTGTATGGTAATCAAGCAAATTTGGTGGCATTACAAAAAATTTGCAGAGAGCACAAAGTTCCGATTTTGGAAGACGCTGCCGAAAGTTTGGGTACAACATATAACGGAAAACAAAGTGGTAGTTTTGGCGAAATATCAATTCTTAGTTTTAATGGAAACAAAATAATTACTACTAGTGGTGGCGGTATGCTACTTACAGATAACAAAGATTGGCGAGATAAAGTATTGTTTTGGGCGACGCAAAGTAGAGAGGATTTCCCGTGGTATCAGCATGAAGAAATAGGATATAACTATAGGCTGTCCAATATTTGTGCCGGAATTGGTCGTGGACAGCTTGAAGTGCTTGATGAGCGTGTAAAAAGAAAGCGACAAGTCTATGAGCTGTACAAAAAAGAATTTGCGAAGAACAACAAAATCTCAATGTGTAATGCGACCGTGGGCTCTAATCCAAATTGGTGGCTGACACTAATTACACTTGACAAAGATTGCAAAGCGACCTTTATGGATATTATTACTGCACTTGCAGAATACAACATAGAAGCGAGACCAGCATGGAAACCTATGCATATGCAACCAGTTTTCAAAGAATGCGAATATTTTTGTAAGGATACTAAGAGAGATGTCTCGGGGGACTTGTTTGGTCGTAGCGTATGCTTGCCGTCGGATAGCAAGATGAGCGATGAAGATGTAATTTTTGTTGCGAGTATAGTTAATAATATAGTGTCATAAACTATTTATAGAGAAAAAATGGGGAACAAATACCCCGTCAGATTTCGAGTTAGTGACAAGGTCAACCAATCACTTGATTGGTGAAGTTACTGAATTTGAATACGATATTGATGGCAACTTGGCTAATCAAACAGGGCGTGTTGGGATGCATACGATTACCATAAGCAAGGAGATTTTGTAAGTGTAACCTTGTCAACAGGTAAAGTAGAAACAATAATCCGTGACAATATTGATAGGGTTTCAAAACTTGAAGCAGCAAGTTGTAGGGACGGCTGCCTTCAGCTACCCTTACTATTAAAAAAATACGGATTTGAAAGTGTTCGGGCGGTTGAGGAATAACCACCACTACGATTGACACCTAATTTCAAAATCCAAAACAAACAAAGACATTCGCCTGTGTACAAATGGGCGAGATTTTTTTTATTGTGTGGAAATATCTTTTACAACCTAATAACATGCGTAAAAAATTGATAATTACTATTCGGAACGATAACCTGCTATGCCAAACTAACCACGAATCAACTATCACATCTAAACAAAAGCACACATAAGTTATATAAGAAACATTTGTAAATATATAAAATTTCCTTGAATACATAGCAGCAGGCAATTTTTTTGTTGCTATTTAAGGAGGAAAAAATTTTATGTGTGATTGTGATAACAATAGAGAATCAGATGATTGTCGGGTTATGATTTGCAGAGGACCTAGAGGACCTCAGGGAGAAAGAGGTTGTGCCGGACCAAGAGGCGAACGAGGTGAGCGAGGAGAACGAGGTCCGAGAGGTTGTCAAGGTTGCCCTGGTCCGAGAGGGCTTCAAGGTGAGAGAGGTGAGAGGGGAGAAAGAGGTGCTGCGGGAGCCAGAGGCGAACGGGGCGAAAGAGGAGAGAGCGGTCCGTCCGGAGCCGCCGGTGCCAGAGGCGAAAGAGGTGAACAAGGCGAACGCGGTGAGAGAGGCGTAATCGGTCCCGCAGGTATTCAAGGTGCTCGTGGTGAGCGTGGCGAGAGAGGTGAACGGGGCGAAAGAGGTATTGCAGGAGCTAACGGGGCGAATGGAGAACGGGGCGAAAGAGGCGAGCGTGGGGAGAGAGGTTTGCGTGGTGAGCGTGGAGCCAGAGGAGAAAGAGGTGAACAAGGTGAAAGAGGAGAGCGGGGTGAAGACGGTCAAAGTGCAGGAACAATTATCCCTCTCGCTTCAGGTCGCAACAATGCTCTTGTATTAGAGACTAATGAGAACGGCGGTCGTCACAATGTGTCGGTGCTTGCATTCGGTAGTTCGACATCGTTCTTCAGTCCTCATGACCCTGTGATTGTAACTGAGTTCCGTGAGGATGCCTTTGTAATGCCTCGTGACGGTAAAATCAAATCAATGAGAATGCATGTTACTGCGGCAACTGCGGCGTCTATGCGTCCGGGCACAAAGTACAAAATTGTAGTACAGCTATACAAAGCGTCAAGCGACAGCAATGCCTTTGAGCCTATCCACGGTACTAAGTTTGAATTGCACCCAGAGATTGAAAGTCGTGTAAACCACGGTCAAAAATTTAACGGAGGCTTTTCGGGCGAAGATATCAAAGTATACACAGGCGAGCAAATCCTAACAGTAGTCTACCTCGAAGGCGACAGCGACAGCCGTCATTCAGGTGTCCTAACCTTCCTTGCCTACGCCAGTGGCGGTATCGACATCCACTAAGGATAGGTCTAATGTAACAAAAAGATGCTAGGACATATTTGTCCTAACTTCAGACTGCAAAAAACAAACCCCCACCATCGGCAAGCCGAAGATAGGGGTTTGTTTTTTTATAGCTTTGGCTGGGGTATTAGGATTTGAACCTAAGAATGCGGGAGTCAAAGTCCCGTGCCTTACCGCTTGGCGATACCCCAATGTAAGATGTCATTTATTGACCACAAAATGACTAATACATAGTATACACAAGGCAAAGTTATTTTGTCAAGCAAAAATATACGCTTAGACAAAATTATAAGGGCTATGGCGTTATTCATTGGAATAATTGTGAGAGCACTTTGGCATACTTAGGGAATGAAAAGGATAAAAATGATTTTTTCTGTAATTCTTATGCTGGTTATCGGAGTGTCCTGCGGTGTCTTGTCGGGGCATACGGCAAAAGGCTTGGCGCGGTCATTAGATTGTTCGCCGTTTTACACCGATATGTATTTTGGATATTCTTTTGACGGAGAAGGGGGCGACCAAATACACATATTTGCTAACCGTGCCGAGCTGGAGCGTTATGTCGCCATGCTTACAGGGAGTCAACCCGACTTGAGCAAAATGATTGAGGATTTTTTTGAGAAGTATGACACAGCTTTTTTTGCTGATAATAAGCTAGTCATTGCTATAGTTGATAGGGGTAGCGGTTCATTGCGTTTTGAGATTGACCAAACTTCGGTTGCGGACAATATTCTCCAAATCAAAGTCAACAGGCTTGTGCCGTTTATCCAAACAATGGATTATCGCCAATGGGTAATGGTTCTGCCTGTAAGCAACAATCCTAACTTTGATACCGTCAATATAATAATGCGAGATGTAGAAGTAGGGCGATAGTAATTAAAAAAAGCCGCATTGTTATACGACTTTTTGAGAAATTGGGGTGAGTGATGGGAATTGAACCCACGACCTCCAGAACCACAACCTGGCGCTCTAACCAATTGAGCTACACCCACCATGTTGAAATGAAAACTTAAAAGTGAAGAGTGAAAAATGATTGATAGGGAAGTGCTTGTTAACATCATTTAGTTTTTCATATGATGCACTTTGGTGCATGATATGGTGTGCTAATGCAATCCAAATCCGAACTACTTATTGGCACAAATAGATTTATATTATAGTCTAAAGTGTGGTATTTGTCAAGAGTTTCAAGGTCTACAAATGAAATTGTTTGAGTTTTTGCTTCGTTTGTTATTCTGTCGGTCAAATAATGCTTGGTCAACATAGAAATAAATTGTGTTTATAAAACTGTCAATCAATCGTTTACGGCTCAAGAACAGTCTTTCTTCAACAAAACATCGCTGTATCATACAGCAAATTCAACAACACGGTCGGCAATATCGGCAAGGCGGATAGTGTTTTGCTTTCGTCTTACTTGCACTTTGGCTTTGTTGCTGTTAATTTAAATCCTCAAGGTCGATTCCGCTGTTGTTCTTGATTCGTGCACACCATTTGATTTGTCTGCCTTCGATTGCATGCTCTGTGGTGGGGAAGCACTGCATTTTAATTTATTTTTCAGTACTAGCTTTAGATGCATTTAGAGAGTATGGAGTTAAAAAATATACCCAAACAATGTTACAAACGATTGACAAAACAGCAACAAAACAGCAAAAATGACTTGACAAAAAAGTTTTTTTAGCATATAATATCTCGACCGAACATTTTTTTGCTGTCCAACTTTTTTCTTTCCTCTTATAATACATGGGGTAGTACAGGTTTCGACAGCGTAGCAAATCATTAAGGGTGTATGCGGTAGGGTCAGCTACCTAAAAAGGGCACAATTTAATTGCAAACACTTCAAATAATGTTAGCGCACCGAGCTATGCTCCTGCGTACGCATTTGCTGCTTAATTATTAGCAGTCGTGCTTGCCGTCACTTCTGTCGGGGCGGTAAGGGCGTCAGATTAGACGGAGAATGTTGTAGGGGTTTATAACCTTATACCCATACAAGGCAAACAAAGGTTACTTGAGTCAAGGTTGTTTCTATTCCAAGATTCATAAGACCAAAAGAAACTAAGCATATAGAGCCTTTTTGAAGACCTGCGTTGGACGCGAGTTCAATTCTCGCCTACTCCACCAGTCATATACACGTCCGCTAGATTTTTTCTAGCGGATAAATGACAATCAACAACATTACACACATTTTTTGCAACTTACTATAATTGATTAATATAACTAGAAAATGAATATTGAGCGACCAAGAATAATCAATGCACAAAAGGATAAAAAACCATGGATTACAAAGATTTAGATTTCAAAATTCCTATTGAGAGTTCTACTTATATTGAGGATTCTGATTTTGTCGTTGCACAAATTGAGTCTATTATTAGTGATGCTGTTAAGAATAAGAAAAACAAAATAACAATTAACACCAATCTAAAATACGGACTACCAATGGAGAACATAAACAAAATTGCTGGACCAATAATTGAAGCATGGGCTTTTGAAATCTTTGAAACAATTAAAAGCGATACGGGCAATATTTATAGTTTGATAAATGCTGAAACCTGCTCTCGTCTCAATATGGCTGATATTATTCTGCAATTTGCCAAAAGAGATTCTGCTATTTCAGCTTATCTTGATAGCAAGTCAACTTCTGATGACATACCAAATTCTGGGAAGGGTCCAAACATAACGTCATTTTCTCGCATAAGAACAGCATATATTAGCGACCCAGATTACATGTTTATAATTCTCTCTTTGAAGCATAAAGTGTATTCCTTAAAAAATGAAGAAACACAATATATCGATGGAGTTATGGAAGTTGTAAAACATAATGCTTATGATCTAAAACTAATTTCCGCAAAAGACATTAGCTATAATCCTGCCTTAGGAACAGGTCAAATTCAACTAAAGGATATACATTATATCGACCGCCAAGAAAGAACAACTTGGGAGTTTTGTCAGTTGTTAGACAAAAAATATCTCGCATCATCTAGGCGAGCTTTAGAGGATTGGTTAAGGGAGGCGAAGAAATATAAATGGATAAAATAAAGTTAATACATGGTGATTGCATAAAAGAATTAAAAAAATTGCCTAGTGATAGTATTGATTTGATTGTTACCGACCCCCCCTACAATTTGAACAAAAATTACGACAACGACAACTTATCTCATGATGAGTATATTGATTTCTCAAAAAAGTGGCTAACAGAAGCAGTAAGAGTTTTGAAACCAACAGGAACTATTTATATTTTTATGGGTGTTCGATATATTTCTTACATCTTTTCAATTTTAGAAAAAGATCTCGGGATGATTTTTAACTCATGGATTACGTGGCATTATACTCAAGGGATAGGAAAAACGAAAGGTTTTAGCCCTAGACATGATGACATATTAATGTTTACCAAATCAAAGACTTTTACCTTCAACTTAGACTCAATTAGAGTTCCTCAAAAATACTATCGCTTTATCAACAACATGAGAGGCTCTAATCCTTCCGATGTTTGGCAATTTTCACATGTGCATTATTGCGAAAAAGGCAGAGAAAGCCATCCAACACAAAAACCAGAAGCATTATTTGAGCGAATGATACTAGCATCGTCTAATCCACAAGATACTGTCCTTGATTGCTTTGCTGGTTCAGGTACTTCTTTGCGTGTCTGTCAACAACTAGAGCGTACTGGCATAGGGATTGAAATAGAAGAGAAATACATTGAACTGATAAAGGAGAGACTCTCAAAATCGTTTGTTGGGTTTGATAGTATAGATGAACGAATGTTAAGAATTCCGTGTGACTTGAATGATCCTAAAATTAAAATAGACTATATTGCCAATCATAATGAATGGTTTTTGAAAAATCATACAAAGAAGGTGTCTATTCCACAACAAAGCGAACAATGCTCACTCTTATCAACTTTTCCACAAAAAAAGTCACAGAGATAAATCATTGCAAAAAAAACGGTGGACGGGGGTTCGGCTCCCTATCCCCAAAACACCCACCGAAGCTGAATGTTGACATGTCCATAAATCCTTGAAAAGCAAGGACAATTCGGCAATTGAATGGGCTAAACCAGCCAATTCCCTAACAAATCAATGGAATACGGCGATTCCCACAAAAAGTGGACGTATCTGTGGTACAATTCGCCCCTGTTCCACCAATATAATTTTAACATAGGAAAAGAATTTGATATGAGAATAACACACGATAAACAATATAAAAAGAAATACCTTCACAATATTGTGATAAGTTTTGTCGTGTTCTTGGTTTTTCTTGGGATTGCATTGGGTTTGTTTTTTGCCTTTTCTGCACCGTTATTAAGATTAGAGCGAATTGCACAGGACGAAAATTTACCTGTTGTTAACTTTGAAATAACAGGAAGACAAGTTGCAAGTGATGGTCGTTTTAGCATACAGTATATGTGGCAAGAGGATGGTGTAACAAGAACAGGTGCAACTAGGTTTGTTTATTCTAGGGCAACGGCGGATAGGCTTGCAAGTCAGGGATATATTCCTCTAAGAGTAAGTCCATGCGGCACACGAATTGACCCAAATTTTCGTAGCAGATATGACCGCACATTTATGTATACCTTTAGTATTGTGTTTCTGCCCTTGATTGCAATCGCTTATCCAATTTACTTAACTTGGCAGATTATAGTTATGTTAAGATTTTTTAGCATTGCCAAAAAAGGAAAGGATGGTGAGGGTAGTTTTATTGAGCATAAAATATTGTTAAGCAAAACGGATTGCTATCAAATTGTGTTTTCGTTTGTTGATGAAAATAATGTGGCACAGACAACACATACAAAATTTGGATATCCAGCAAGTGTTGTTGCGGCGGCATGTGATATGAAAAAAATTCCTATCAAATATCGAGGTGAGGCGGCATTCATAATGGTAAATCCTATAAATGCACACTATATCCAGAATCAAGAAAGGCTAAGCACCGAGATGACAAGAATATCGCAGGGACTTTTGACAAGCTCTGTTGCCTCTAGTGTTTTGAATATGGATATGCTAGAAGAGGATGAGGGTGAATTTGTATCAAGTCTTTGCCC
>Ga0123355_10020747_pt1 | contig 10503 bp, 5 predicted proteins | sample TergutEmb28metaG_3_FD_89872 | JGI IMG/M metagenome (GOLD analysis project Ga0123355, IMG submission 89872) | Embiratermes neotenicus P1 segment gut microbial communities from Petit-Saut dam, French Guiana - Emb289 P1 | ecosystem: Host-associated > Arthropoda: Insects > Digestive system > Gut ... | reverse complement strand
CTTTAGCCTGGACACTTTCCTGACATATACTGAAACCTCGGTATTTGACCAGGTGTTTACTATAGTGACAGACGGCGCAAGAGCCAGCCATATCTATCAGCATTACTTTGCAAACAGGGCGGCTCGTGGTACGATATTTAATGTAGACGGAAATACCATCCATTTGAGGGATGTGAGCATACAAAACCCAGTGACAAACCAGTGGACGCCTATCTCTAATGTAAACAATACAATGACAGTGACTGTGGACGCAAGCACACTGATTGGCCGCAACAACGCCGTTGTGCAGCCGTGGGCATTGCAAAATGGCGACCAGCTGCTGGTTTTGACCAACAATATGCCTGTTGACAGGTATGCGGGAATGAATATTTACGGGCAAATAATACTTGTGGATTAACCACCCCGTCTTGCGCCAAAACCGGGCACTGCCACCCCTCCCAGGAGGGGAATGAACCACCCCGTCTTGCGCCAAAACCGGGCGCAAGCCACCCCTCCTAGGAGGGGAATAACCACCCCGGCGCTAAAGCGCCACCCCTCCTAGGAGGGGAATGCAGGACGCAGGAGGGATTTAATGAGGAAATTTATACGGATTGCTGCGACATTGATATTGGCTGCTGTTATGGTGGTGCCTGCTGTTTCGACGGTGTATGCCGCCGCGCAAACAAGGCCCGGCACCGGGCAGATGAGCTTTTTTGGTGGTATTACAGAGGGCGTGCGCCTGCCGACCACATCCCAGCAGGCTGCGGGCCAGCAGACCACCAGAGGCCGCGGCAACAATGTAACAGAGCTGGTGTACAAAGAAATTATCTGGCTTGGCGGTGTGCCTGTGGAATTTGAAGGCACCCTGCGCATACAGCCCGGCGGCACGGCTGTTGGCGCGGCAGGTGTGGATTCTGGCTCTGCCACGGTCAACTATCGTGTAAATGCCAATGCCGCAACGGCGGATAATGCCGAAATCAACAGAAATATCACTTTTAGGATTGACTGGCGCAGAGATGGCCAGCAAATTGTGGAGAATTATACGGTTACCAGCTGGACAGAAACCATCTACGCAGATGGCACCACCTTTACGCTGGTTCCGGCGCAAAGTAACCACAATATCAGTATTTTGCGGGATGTTACCCCCGGCGTGACATATTACAGCGGCAATATATCTATGCGCGCTGTGTATATTACTGATGCTGACGAGCTTGTGACCCACGAGGTTATGGGGCAGATTTACGGCTTTTTATCAGCATGGTCTGCCACAGAGACCCACCGCCTGGATGGCATTGTGTCTACCAATGACTGGCAAATGCAATATCATTTGGTGCCCAGCGTGTCTGTAAGCAAAGAGCTGCAATATGGTGAAAACGAGCCTACATTGATTAGCTTTGCAGGCAACTATCGGGAAGTAATGTCCAACCAAAGCGGCTTATTGTACGAAATTAACATTTTACCCAATATTTTTTACGGCACACCAACGACAGGCCGTGCCACAATCTCTACCTTCAACACTTTCGAAGACCTTTTTGCACCCAACCTTAACTTTTTGCGGGGACATGCGGCCTATGGCGATATTCGCAGACTGTTTGCAATGGAAGTGCTGACGGGGGAACCTGTGCATTTTGTGCCCAACCAGGCTGTGACCCGCGGCGAATATATTATGATGTTATCCCGGGCTGTGCGCCTGCCACTGGACGAAAGCCTGATTCCTACGCCGCCAAGGGGCAGGGGCAATAATCAACCCCAAATAAACTTGGTTTTTCCTGATGTTGATCCCGGCAGACCGGACTTTTTATACATTATGACGGTGAACGACATGGGCATTGCCATTGGCCGTGGCGACGGGCATTTTCATCCCAATGAAATTTTGCACAGAGAAGAGGCTTTTGTGCTGGCACTGCGTTTTTTGGGACTGTCTAATCTGGGTCTGGAACCTACACCCATCACCCCATATATGGACGACCATTTGATTGGAGACTGGGCGAGGCGCGATATATATGCGGCTACGCGCATTGGGTTGATTGGCCCTGATGAAAACGGTATGCTGCATCCGCGGCAGCAGATGTATAAGGCAGAGGCCGCGGCATTGGTCAATCGCTTGATAGAATTTATGCGGCATGAGCTGCAGCAGGACTACACTGATAATATTATCAATTTTATGAATTAACGATATATTTAATATAGAAGGGGGCTTGCACTATGAGCAACGAAGACAAAATCATTTCATTGCTGGAAATTGTTGTAAGCAAGGTCGATACCTTAGAATACAAGATGGACAACCTTGAATACAAATTTGACAGCACAGAATTTAAAATGGACGGCATGGAGTATAAAGTCGATTCCATTGACAAAAGGCTGGAAAAAATGGAAACCCTACAATCCCAAATGCGCACAGATGTTTTTGCGGCGATGGAGTCTTTTGAAGAGCGTATTTTAAAGCTGCAAGAAAGACATCTGCATGCCATGCTGGAAAATATCTCCCGTGTGGAAAACCGTATTCTTAAGGCTGTTAGTCCCGAACATAGCTTTATAGAATAGGGAGGCTTGCCATGAATAACGAGGAGCAGATTTTAGCATTGCTGAAAACTTTGGTTGTCAATGTAGAGACTTTGACAGCCAATGTAGAGACTTTGACAGCCAACGCAGAAACCACAAATACCAATCTGGAAGTGCTGGCAACCAAAGTTGGCAATCTAGAAGCTACGGTCATTGCCAATGACAAAAAAGTTGAACGCTATCTTAATTTCCTACTAGAAGAAATTGAAAGATCCGACAAGCGAATTTTGGGATATCTTGAAGACAGGGCTCTTAACGAAGCCGGAGAGCAGGCCAAGGCAAGCCTTGGTTTATTATGAGACGCCAACAAAAGATAAATTTTTTAGACCCTAAAAAGGGTCTAAATTTCTGTTGAGGTGAAGGAGATGGAAAACAAAACCAAATACATATTTGTCACAGGCGGCGTGACATCGGGACTGGGCAAGGGCATAGTTGCAGCTTCTCTTGGCAGGCTGCTAAAGTCTCGTGGATACAGCGTGTCCAATCAAAAATTTGACCCCTATATTAATGTTGACCCCAGCTTTATGAGCCCCATACAGCATGGCGAAGTATTTGTGACCGACGACGGCGCAGAATGCGACCTTGACGTGGGGCATTATGAACGCTTTACAGACGAGAGCCTAACGGCAAATTCCAATATAACTGCCGGCAAAATTTATTTGTCGGTACTGGAAAAAGAGCGCCGCGGCGACTATAACGGCAAAACCGTGCAGGTTGTGCCCCATATCACAGACCATATAAAAGACCTGATTGTGCAGGTGGCAAAAGACGGCACCCGCGACATCGTAATCACCGAAATAGGCGGCACTGTGGGCGATATGGAAAGCCGACCCTTTCTGGAGGCTTTCCGCCAGATGGTCTTTGATGTTGGCCGCGAAAATGTGCTGTACCTCCATGTAACACTGCTGCCCTATCTGGAAAAAGGCGGCGAAATAAAAACCAAACCCACCCAGCACAGCGTGAAAGAGCTGCTGTCCATGGGTATACAGCCCGATATGATAGTCTGCCGCACATCTCGCCCCATAACAGACGAAATCAAAGAAAAAATCGCCCTATATTGCAATGTCGCCCGGGACAGCGTTATCGAAAATATCGACGCCGACTCCATCTACCAAGTGCCCTTGCTGCTGGAAGACCAAAACTTTGCCCAGGTGGCCCTAAAGCACCTTGGTCTGCCGGACAAGCCCGCAAACCTTGCGGACTGGCGCGCCCTGGTCGAGAAGCAAAAGGCTATCTCTGACAAAATTACAATATCCCTTGTCGGCAAATACACCGTCCTGCACGATGCCTATTTCTCCACCGTCGAAGCTCTAAAAGCCGCAGGCTTTGCAGCCGACACAGATATTGACATTAACTGGGTATCTGCTGAAATTCTGGAAAAAGGCGACATGACCCCCCTGCATGGCAGCCACGGAATACTCATTGGCGGCGGCTTTGGCGTGCGTGGCACTGGCGGCAAAATGGCCGCCGCAAAATATGCCCGCGAAAACAAAATACCCTGCCTGGCAATGGGCATGGGCGCCCAGGCCATGGCAATAGAATTTGCCCGCAATGTTATGGGTCTCGCCAATGCAAACTCTACAGAATTTGACGAAAGCACGCCCCACCCCATAGCCCACAATATCTACAACAAAATGCGCCTGGGCAGCTGCCCTTGCAATATAGCCAAAAGCACCCTGGCCCACGAAATTTATCAAACCGACCAAACCCACGAACGCCACCGCCACCGCTACGATTTTAACCAGGCATACCGCGAGGATTTTGCCCGCCATGGCTTTATTTTTTCCGGCACCAGCCCCGATGGCCGCCTGTTGGAAATGCTGGAGCTGTCTCGCGACCTGCACCCATGGTATCTCGGCGTCACCTTTAACCCGCAATTTAAATCCCGGCCCAACGTGCCCCACCCTATTTTTACTGCTTTTGTCGATGCCTGCCGCAACAAACCATAGTCAGTTGGATATAGCATGGATTGTTTCGCCTGCACTCGCAATGATATCCAGATTTTTTTCCAATATTTTGCGCATATGGCGCATTTTGCCTAACATAAATAAGGCAAAACGGCAAAACCTAATTTGGCAAGCAAAAGCTTTGGAAACGTGCAAGATATGCTAACGTAAAGAGACAGAAAAATGGATTTTGTAACAATTTGCGCCAAAGCATACAACGCCAAAATCGCCACGCTTACGCCGCATTCCTGCCACCCAACCATCTAGCTTTCCCCCTTTGTGTCAAAAATATTACAAGAAAATTACACTTGCACAATTTTAGTTGACGCAAAGGCACGGTCTTGCTAAAATGGTTATGTAAACAAAAATCTGGGCACCGCTATGTGCAGCTGTCTTAAATGACAAGAGATTCCCACCTCCGCCGCAAAAGCGTCCGCCCACAAAATCCAACTTTTAAAGGAGGAATTACTGCAATGAATTTGAGAAGAAAGATTGCAGCAGCCCTGGCAGCCGTTATGGCTTTCGGCTCTGTCGGCATCATGGATCTGGGCGCCAGAACATACTCCGTTGGCACCACGCCACAGGGTATCGAAGGCGAGTGGATTGGCCATGGTGCAACCCACAGACTTACTGACATTCACGCTGGCGTCACAGGCCCATTCACCGGCCATGGTGTAGACTTCGTTGTTTCCGGCTCTCAGCTGGAGCACGGTACCGGCCAAATGTTAGAAATCCGTCTTAGAATCACCGGCGACGGTATCTGGAACTATGGTCGTCCAGGCATCGAGCCAAACGCAGATCGCAGAACAGACACAGCAGTAACAAGCACTGACCCCAACCATTGGTCTAATGCTGCACAAGCCAATCTTGGCCCAAGCCCAAACAGACCACTTGTGACAGACGCGCCTGGCGCAAACTGGGGCACAACTGCTGCTGTATGGAATGCAGTATTTTTCAATCCAGCTGGCCAACTGCTTCCTGGTGGTGGCGGTGGCAACATGAACGCTACCTTCTGGCTTAATGACCTGGAAACATCTGCAGGCGTTGGCGTACCGGCTGGCTACACTATGGTATGGGCGGGCGACACAAACCGTGCATATATAGTTGACGCTAACCGCGTTGCACATTGGTATGCTATCTGGGTTCCAACAGGCACCGGCGTTGGTGGCGGCGAATTCCAAGGTTGGCATCCTGTAACTGCTGCAGCTGATTGGGTTGCTGGTCTTCCAGCTACGTTCCACATCACACCGGGCGTAAGCGGCAACACTGCCGCAGCTCTTGCAACTTGGCATGGTATGATTTTTGCTGACGCAGGCGTACCTGTTGCACCGGCTGATGCTGTTATTTTCCCAACAAGCGATCGTACAGCAGTTGTTATGAGTTTGCCTGCGAACCAACAAACCGGCAGAATTTTGCCTGTTGGTGCCGTTACATTGACACCATCGTTCGCTACAACACATGTATTCCAATCCTTTACAGACACGGGTGTATTCGCATTGCCGACACCACCTGCAAATGTATTGCCAGCAATGACAAATTCTCCGGCTAGAGGTGCAGTACCTACAGTCGCGACTAACACGATAGCCAACCTTGGCGCCGTATCTGGGACGCCGACTTTGTTCCCGGTAAGAGAAATCTTTATACCAGAAATCGGTGGCACCTTCGAACAAACTGAAAACGGCTCTTTGGCTCTGGCAGCACCTTCTCTCAGTGCCACTAATGCAGCTCAACGTTTGGTAACTGCCTGGGAACTTGGCGGTAGCTGGGCTTCCCCAACTGCTGTAGGCCAAGGTTTCATTTATAATGCAGGCCTATCTGTATACGATCCAGAGAGTGGACCAGTAGCCATACAACATGAATGGACTACTGCAACCGGAACTGGTCTCAATGTGCCGGCCACTGGCAGCATCCTACAACCTCCAACAGCCGACCCAGCCTTTGTTGCAGCTTTTAACAGCTTGGGCACACTTCCAACAGGTGTGGTACTTGTACCGTTCCATGTTGGTCTGCCAGGCGCGCTGGATAGTTGGTTCTTGGTGCCTATGAGCGTCCAAGGCACAACCGCTCCTCAATATGTTACTATAGACACAACACCAGTAGGTACTGCTGCTGTGACCGCCGCGACCCCTCCTGCCTTAATTGCGGGATTCGGTAACACCTGGTTTGAAGGTTTAGGTGGTGCTTTCGGCGACCCAGATGCTGGGCATGAATTCCCAACAGCGGTTGCCAGCCAAGCTAGTCTTGGTAACTACTCATGGCAACGTGTTGGTGCACAGTACTGGCGTGGCCAAACTATAGACGCCGCCCTTGGTGGCGTAACAGTTACCGTACCAGGTGGCAACACTGCACTTGCATGGGGCACATCTGCAAATGACGCACAAAGACTTGGTTCTGGCAATATCCCAATGGAAGGCGCGGGTACTCCTGACCAAGACACACGCATTATCTCCCCACTTACGAGTGTTGGTAATGATGGTGTTATTGGATCTCGCCTGAACCATATCGCGTTTACCGGTAGAGTTAATCCTAACCCGCAACACCGTAACGAAATTCCATTTACACTTACGTTCGAGCATGCTAACGAGATGGTAATCCGCTGGCAGCGTGCAGACGTAGACAGATATGGCGCAGCCAGCTCTGTACTTCGTGTACCAATGCTTGTACAAGCAACTGGCAATGGCGAAATCGCTGTTGAAGTTATGAGTGCAACTATAAGCCCAGCTTTGATTGGTGGTGCCCGTCAGGTTATCACTGGTGCTGGTATCGGTGGTCAGCTGACCATCCCAGGTGGCGGCATAGGCGTTGGCATGAGCACAGCACTTATCAGTGACCTGAGAATTACTGAAGTTGGTTATGGCTTTAGAGCCGGCGAAGTTAGAGCTTTCACACTTACCCTTCCATATGACTATGTATGGGTACGCAACGTAGGCAGCGCTGCAACCAACATGAGAGTACATGGCTCTGGCCGTGCAGGCGCTTTCAACAATGTTGACTGGGGCACCAACTTTACTACCGAAATGCGTGGCATGGTAGCAAGCAGATGGGCCGGCCCAGAAAACAGTGCACCGTTTATGTTTATCTCTCAACATCCTGACACAGGTGTGAGCAGACTTCACGTTGTTATGAACGGCGCAACATTCCCAACCGGTCAAGGTGTTGGTCAGATTACTTTCCACAACCTGATGGTTGGACATCGCAATCCAATTAACCCAGTATGGGCAGAAGATCTTTCTATCACATTAGCCAATGGCTACGGTGGCGGCTTTAGATCTGAAACAGCTGGTTCTATCCACACTACAGCTGGCGGCACGTACAATGCACTTTGGAATGTAATTGCTCCTGCTTCTGTAGTAGCTTTCAGCCTTGTTAACCAAGGTTTGACACTGCGTCCTACCGACAATGCAGCTGGCGAAATGCAAGATGTTATTGCTGGTAGAACCTACAGAAACCTGCAAGCTAACAATCCAAACATGATGCCAACAGCCGTAGATTCCTTTGCTGGTGTAGCTAGAAGAATCCGTGTAGAAGAGACCGTTCCTGGTTCTGCTCTTAACAGAGACCTCGTGTTTACACTGACAGACGCCGAAGGTGAAGCTCTTGACACAGCTAAAATTGCTGCTGTTCAATTTAACTCTGGCGTATTAGGCGTTGCTGGTCAAGCTGGTTTGTTTGCTGGTTTTGGTGACAACGTATTGTTCCACAATGCTGTACCGGAAGCAAACGCAGTACACAGAATCATTGCTGGTGCTGGCGACCTTACGAACCCAGCAGCTATCAATGTAATGTTTAGCGAAGATGGCAGAACTGTTACAGTTCGCGGTCTGCGTGCAAACGACATTCTTCATCGCAGAGTCTGGTTGGAAGCTACATTCTTCCTATCCACAGATGTAAACAGCGATGACAATGTATATGTTACATTGACACAAGTTGGTCCTGGTATCGGCGGCTTTGACGCTGACTTCGTATATCCAAATGCGACCCTCCAACTTGCTGATGTAAGACAAGTGCTTGAAATTGAGTCTGAAATGACAAATATTCCACATCGTGCGCAAAGCATTGATGTAGCTGACATTGTTATTACAGAACTTGAAGCTGGCGCACTTGTAAGAGACAGAAGAATTGAACTTGCTATCTCTGAGTTTGGCGTACCAAGCACAAGAACAGAGCTTGGCTTCAATCCAATTGTTGCTGGTGATGTTACCGCAAGCGGTACCTTGAATGTAGCTATGATGCCTACTACTCTTGGTCAATCCATCATCCGCACCAATGTAACTTCTGCTTCTAATGCAGCTGCAACACTAACATTCTCTAACCTGGATCTGTTTGTTAACCAAGCTATTCCTGTAGGTTCCTACGGTGTAGTTGCACGCGGCAGTGCTATCCTTGATAACGATAATTCCGAAATCAATGCACGCGCTGGTGTTGCTAACAATCCTAACAACCCAGGTTTCCGTAGATACGGCTTTGGCGGTCTGTTGTTCGAGCCATTCGCAAATGTAACTATGCCTGGTGCATACGGTACTGGCGGCGGCGCGATTGTAGACCCACAAGTTGCTCAAGTTACTGCTAGACAAAACAGCAATATCGTTGAGATTGACGGCAGAACTGTTCAAATGATGACTGAAGATGGCAGAGCTACACCAATGCGCAATGTGAATGACTTCAACTTCTTCCCATTGCGTGGTATCGCCCAAGTATTCGGTGCCGAGCATAACATTAGCTGGGCTTGGGTAATGGCCGATGGTTCTCTATCTACAAGCACATGGTCTGCTACGCAACAAGTTAACCTTGTTCTTGGCGGCAGAACAATCATCTTCACAACAGGCAGCTCAACCTTCACTGTTAATGGCGTTGCTTACACAATGCCAGCAGGTCAAATGCCTCATAACCATGAAGGAACAATCTTTGTATCCTTCGCAGCACTTGGTCATGCACTTGGCGTACATGTATCATACGAAGGTCATGGCGCAGCCCAGCAATTCTTCTTTAACCAGCCTGACAGAGGTAATGTTGTAACTCTTGAAGGCGCCGGCGGAGCTGCTCCAGCTACTGAGCCAGTTGTAACCAATGAGGAGTTGTACAACTACTACCTCAATAACAATGGCAACAATGGCAATGGCAATGGCGAAGAAGAGGAAGAAGAAGCTGCATAATTGTAGTAATCACCAAAATGATATAAACAAAAGCCCCTTTATGGGGCTTTTGTCTTTTGGTCAGAGCATGGATTGCTTCGCAAAGTACGCTCGCAATGACGGTTGGGGGGTTACTCGCAATGGTGCTTTAACAATAGTGTCACGTAACACAAAGTTCATATTAAGAAGCTATAATTATGGGAGGAGGGATGACTATGAGAAAAAAGATATATGCGGCTGCCCTGACCGGCGTCCTTGTGCTGGCCCAGGCTGTGACGGTATTTGCAAATAGACCTGTACATGTGTCACTGGATGGATTTTTGGTGAATTTGAACCAGACGGCCTTTGTGGCAGATGGACGAGCCATGATAGATGCACAGGATGCAGAGGCGGTTTTTGGCGAAACTGCGGTTTTGCGTGTGGATTCTATCGAAATTGATGGCAGAATGATGGTGGCAATAAGAGATGTGGCGGATGTCGCTTTGATTGGCATAAGCTGGGATGACGATAATAGCCTTGTGCGGCTGTCGTCAGCAAATCCAAATTATTCGCTGTTGCCCCAGGCGACCGGTGCCCGGCCGACCATCAGCATGACCTACCAAGAAGCCTTAAATCGCATAAATGACCGGGACGCGCGCCTGCTTTCTATGGAAGAAAACAGAATACTTTTGGAGCGTGAAGAAAGGGAAATTGACGACTATTTGAGCGACAACAGGATTCGCGGCAACGAGCGTCGCGCCTATACAGTGCCGGAAGTGCAGGTGCTGCGCGCCCGGGAGGCAGTGCGCAATCAATTTGCGGCGCTGGAGATAAACGAAGGGATGATACGCAGCGGCAACGAGCTGCAACTACGCAATGCCCTGGCGGATATTGCCCGTGCGGAG
>Ga0123355_10020746_pt1 | contig 10503 bp, 7 predicted proteins | sample TergutEmb28metaG_3_FD_89872 | JGI IMG/M metagenome (GOLD analysis project Ga0123355, IMG submission 89872) | Embiratermes neotenicus P1 segment gut microbial communities from Petit-Saut dam, French Guiana - Emb289 P1 | ecosystem: Host-associated > Arthropoda: Insects > Digestive system > Gut ... | reverse complement strand
TGAAAACCCAGCCCATTTTTTTTTGAAAAAAAAAAATTTTTTAAAAAAAATTTAAAAAGGAAAAAAAAAAAAAAATTTTTATTAAAAATTTTTTTTTCCCCCCCCCCCCCCCGGAAATCAAGCCCTTTATGGAATAAGCCTACAATAGGAAGTAAGATGTCGGTACTTATTACGCCTAACTTATTCAGCAAACGGATTAAGCTAGCTAGTTCACAAGTAAGTATACACCAGCAAGTATAGCGACCAAAATGTCTGACCGTCTGTCCGTCTGTCCGCTTGTTGCAACTCGAAAACCGATGGACGGATTTTGGTAACGTTTCATGTTCGAAGACATTTTTCTTGCGTTGTTTGACCCGTCAGTTGGCGGCTGTACCCTCCCCCCACACCTTCGGCATCTTTCTACCAGTCGTGACGGCGTAATATCCCAGAAAGATTAAGTCCACATTTGTTATGTCCGTATGCATTAGAAGCCATTTCAATTCCGTAGATTTGAATTTACTGCAATCAGAATTATGAGTGCAGCTGAAAAATGTGTCGTGTAGCAAGAGAACTGGCGCCTGTGAAAACATTTGATAAAGATGTTATCTTAAAAAATGAAGCTCATTAATGGTATTTAGGGCACGAAACATAGTGGCGATAGTAACCAGAGTAGTGAATGTTCCAGCCTGGCGAGTTTATGTACTACTTGAACCTTATGCAGTAAAACTTACTTATCCGGATTAATTGGGACGTCCAAACATTCGGACATGCAGAGAATCCATATAATTGGATTTTTCTTTGAAAACAGACCACGTTGGCAGTATGAAGTTACGATGTTACAATTTACAGTATGTACCTGCTTCTAAACCTGTCGACGACGAATGATTTGAATTCTAAAACCATAACACTGTACTGTACTTAATCCGATAATCGGTAACTTCAAGGCAAATTAATTTTGTAGAATTTTCACAAATTTACCCGAAGGGCCAAGCCGATCCGGATAATTGGCGATCCGAATAACCAGCGTCCGGATAAGTGGAGCTCTACTGTACTTGAAGGTGGAATCATGACAAGATACGGAAATTGTATGCGCTCCGGTGAGGAATCTATCTTTACAGTAGTCGTCAGATACTTGTTGGTTAAATGGTTTATTTTGGTCGGCTGTTTCATCGATTAATTTCCACGTTACGACGTAACATACCTGGCGTCGTTGCGTGGTGATGGCTCTGAAACTCCGGTACGTACTGTTCACTGTCGTCCGTCTCACAACTGCTGCCTGCAACAGCAGAAGAACGCCCTGTATATACATCTCAAATCTCAGATTCCAAGTTAAAATCGTGTCAATTTAAGAGGAATTTAGCTAAGTATTTTTCTGTCTGGTATTTTCTCCACAATAAACACTTCGTTACAGAAGGTTTAATTCGCAATACGACTTAAGAGTCTCTCCAACCTTATGACAAAGGCTTCTAAAGTGTCTCATTGTAGTTGCACAAATAAATACCAAATTTTAGGCAAAATTTCGTCCATTAATCATCGGATTACAAGAAGGGAATAGTACATTCTTCAGAAAGATAAGGGCGTCAGAAAATAAGATTTCTTATTCGGTTTAGGTCAATAGAAGGAAATGAAAACAAATTCATGGTCATTTTTATATACAAGTCCTCTGCTTTTTCACGTAGTCACCAAAGACTTTCAGGCATATATCATAGCGTGAGATGAGATTTTCCAAGCTGTGGCGATATTCTTCTATCGCCAGAGCTGCTCTTGAAGCCACTTCTGGTAACGCTAGCTTTACCGGTGTTACCAGAAGGAAATCTCCGTCTTCGGAGATCAATTTCTTTCTGTTTCCAGACACGAAATTGGATACTGCAAATCAAGATTTCGTTAGACCGTGTACCGTTCACGCCCCTACTGCCCCGCTGGATATCTGGGTATGGGACCTTGTTCTCCAAACCTCCTACAACCCCGATTTGTTCCCCTCCGACTTCCACGTGTTTGACCTACCAAAAACCTATCTTCAAGGCCGGCGATTTTCATCTGACGACATCGTTAAATCCGAGATCCGAAAGTGGCTTGAAGATCAGGACGATTTATTCTACAGCCTTGGCTTGGAGAATTTCATCGTAAGTTATGATATGTGCTTTAAAACGTCTGGTGACTACGTGGACCAATCAAGAACTGGCATTGAAACATAAACGCCTCTAATTACCTCCATTCCCCTAAACAGAAGAAGGAAACTTATTTTCTGTGTCGAACTGCTTCACCTCTTAGAGGAGATTAATTTAAATTCTCGCCGCCAGAAGAAAGTCAGATCTCACGTACCGTGTTATAAATATGATCTCGTACAATTGGCTGTCTGTAGAGGCTGGGATAACCACGTCATCGCTGGTAGCCATTAGCCTGCTTCATGGATGGGGACAAAAAAAGTAGCAAACAGCAGGTCAAATTAGCCTACTTACTGTGATATTTCGTGGTTTTCTCGGCTGTTCACAAAAGAACAACCAAATCATGAAGAACAAAACAAGCAATGTACCTGTAAACGTCACATTGAGGCGCGGTGACATAACCACTGTTGTAGTGGAAAAACAATAAGTATTACATATTCTGAGTACGTCTCTGAAACCTTATTTGCCCAGCATGCAAAGCGCATGCGCCGTATTATTTTGTCGTCTGTGGCCTGTCTGATTCTACCATATTTTTCCACATTATCTCATAAAGGGCGTGACTGAAGGAAAAACGTTACTGAAGTAATTGTTTGTTTTGATTCCCTCCACAAGTTTTTGGTAAACCTTTTTCCATGCTAAGAAAAACTCGTTGTGATATAATCGTAAGTGTACATAGGTCTTCACGTAAAGAAACCTTTATTTTTTCTGTGGAAAATACCCTAGTTTCATTACTCTACTTGAAGACCTATGTTCATTTAGGGCAGCATCTCACTGAATTCTTCTCAGAAATGAGAAAATTTTCACACAAAGTTTGTAGAAAAAAATCAAAACAAGTATCTTATTCGAAACCTTTTTCCCCGAAAACTGTGTCCTTCGCGAGATAATGTGGGAAAATATGGTAGAGACGGACAGGTCACAGATGGCAATGTAAAATGGTGCATGCACTTCGCATGTTGAATAACTAAGGAAGCAGGTATGCACTCAGAATATGTAATACTCATTGCTCTTCCACGGCAAAAATTGTTATGCGAAAGCGCCTCAATATTACGTAGGTGTAAGGCTTATTTTCCCCTTTGTTAATGTGCCATCAACTGTACTAGCTCGGTTCCCAATACAGACTTATTTATTTATTTAAATATAATCCTCTGCAATTGAACAAGAAAAAGAATTAACTAATTCCTATTGGAAAGCCCTTGTGTGCATGAAAACCCCACTCTGTACTGTTTGGAAACCATCGCCGCCCCACCAAGATGAACTGAATATTCAACACGTTTGTGGTGCTCTGTGTGCGTCTCTGTTTCGAGAATACAGAAAGGCTGTACTTCCCCGATAATCTGCTTTATCTGTAGCAAGTAAGTCAGTGGTAGCACTACAAGAAGCCCTGGGGTGACCAAATGAATAGGAGGGTGAGCGACCCCCACCCATTACAGTGATTAGCCCCCTCTCCTGCTTCTACACACAAAGGCACCCCAACTAAAGATGAGCAAACACTGTCAGTGACAATCAATCAACGTCATCAAAATGATTTCTGGATCGCGCATGACGCTTGTTAAATCGCGAGGAAGGCAAAGCGCGTTATTCCCATTCTCATGTATATCGTTTTGTTTCGATACGGTAGCGATATATCGACTGTCTTGGCGTGAAGTCTTGTGAGTTGCTAAGTCCATTGTTCGAAGTCCGAGTGAGGTCAAGTTGAGAGAAAGAGGCTAAAGGCACCACAACAAGGTGGTCCGCACTGGAGTGGAGGAAAGCTGAGGTTGAAACCACTTTTAGGGTTAGTAGAAATGCTGTCGTTAAGACCCACAGAATGTTGAGTGTTGAAGGGAAGATTTTGTTGCTCTAATTTTCGAAATTTTGTTCAGCATGCTGATGTGACCAGGCGTACACTACGTAAAAAAAAAAAGAAAAAGATTCCCCTGAGGATGCCTGTTTTCTGGATTGTGAAGCTACGTCGCTGGGTGACTGTTTCCAGGCGTTTCGAAAGAATCTGCCGCTGGCGACACGTTCCTTCGAAACGTCGGGACCACGTGCACGATGACGCAACATCACATTCTTCAATTTAATCGCTGAGCTAACCTTGAATGTTTGAAAGCTGACTCGCACTGAAACTAGAGGGATTTTTATGAAAACTTCTATTTGGATATTTTCGAAAATCTTTCGGAAAAAAATCACGTATCTTTAAAATCCGACAAGAGTAACGGGTACTTTGTACGTAGGTGTGTGTAAATTTATAATAACTCGCTGAATACTTCTTATAATGGGAAATGTTTGAGACAAAAAGTTGTAGAGAAAATCACAACAAACATTTTACGTATGTTGAATAATATTTTTCTCATATTCGTACCTTTTATGAGACAATCTGGAAAGTTATGATACAGCCGACCAGGGCGCAGAAGGCAATATGGCGCATGCGCTTTGCTTGCTGGATAACTAAAGCTACGGATACACACTCAGAATATGGATGATTTCTTACTTTTTCACGGCAGATTAGCTTTAATAAGTACATTGCGTCTCTTGTAATTTCTTCTGTGACTGAAAGTCTGCTTACTTTTCTAACTGCCAATTTATAATCATCTTCGCTTCAAAATATGACGAACGCGTAAAAATGTGCCTATAAATATCAGAGAATTTTTTTGTAGGATGGCAGAATTTACATTTTTACACGAGATGCAAGTAATTTCATATTATTTATTTGGCGCGCTATAAATCTATTATATCCACTTTAAGTTTTTCTGACATGCTGTCAAGCTGAACAGCAAAGGAAGATAAAAGAACACAAAGGAGATATTTCCTATTTCTTTAGCAGGTGAAAACTGGATATTAAATTTCCGCCGACCTCCGCCCCCGCACCAAGATGCTGCACCCAGAGGCACACATTCAGCGCTCTCATTAGGAGTTTGGGAATTAGGCCTGTCTTCTTCCGTCAGCTGTATGATTCTGTATTTCTCAAACCTTAACACATGTACAGGTTGCTTGCTTTCCATGGAAGTACAGATTCGTGTCGTTCAGTGGCTTTATTACAACCACCAGGTGAGCAACTTCGAACTTAACCTTTCCTACACAATTTGGAGCAATAATGTTGCTTTCATTTCAAAATAAGAAGACACACACACACACACATATATATATATGTGCGGGTGATAAAATCGAGAAGAATGAGATGGGCCGGGCATGTGGCGCGTATGGGTGTATAGGGTCTTGGTGGGGAAACCGGAGGGAAAGAGACCACTGGGGAAACCTAGGCGTAGAAGGATGGATAATATTAGGATGGATCTCGAGGAGGTGGGATGTAGGTATATGGACTGGGTTGTGTTGGCCCAGGATAGGGACAGGTGGCGGACGCTTGTGAGTGCGGTAATGAACCTTCGGGTTTCGTGAAATGCGTGGAATTTCTTGACTAGCTGCAAACCAGTTAGCTTCTCAAGAAGGACTCTGCACCATGCAGTACGTAAATATGTATGTATATATATATATATAAATATAATAAATGCATAAATACAGTTGAATGTATATAAATACATTATTTAGCAAATCTCTCTCAAATGTTTCGGCGCCTACTGCACCATCTTCACGGAGAAATCTTTTGTCACTTGTTCAAAATTATCTGCTTATTGTAATGTTGTTACATTGGGTACAAAGCATAAGTTAAATCTTATAATACATAATTTTCTTTTAACTGCTGTACAAAAAATGCACGGAATGTAAATCTTCACGATGAGAAGACAGTCCAAAGAGGGGTGTATATTTTCGAAATGTCTTCCCTCAAAACCTTCACTCTTCTACAGGTTTCGAAATCACTTACTGAAAATATTTTTTTATTGTCGTTTCTTTTCTTCCTATTTACAATTCCTGAACTAATGTTTTAGAAATAAACGCTGAAAGCTCTGTGTATATCAGCACGCAAGTCAGTCTCTTGAGTCATATAGTAGTGCACTGCTTTACCTTCCTTTTAACAAATGTACAAAGTATTGAAAAAGATTGTCCAACAAAAAAATGTAAAATTTAATAAAACCTGCACAACTTATCAACCCTTGTTTGTACAAAGAGAGGTTTCAGAGAGTATCGTGGAACAGTGGGTACTGAAACGTAACAAAAATGAATGCTCCGTAACTCGTTTAAGACGTACAGTAGCAAATATCAAATATATCTGTTGATGAGTTTCAAAAATGAAACATGAATATAGTGGGACAGAGAAGATTTCTCAATTAAGGGTTTACTTCATGTGCTTAGCGGGGGAAGTGCATAAAGTGCGTTTACTGGAGACTTACTTGCTTACAGACTTACTTACTTAATTCAGGGAGTAGAGTCCTTCTTGAGAAGCTAAACGTTTCTCAGATAGTCAAGAAATTCCCCGCATTTTATGGAACCCGAAGGTTCATTACCGCATTCACAAATGCACGCCACCTCTCCCTATCTTGAGCCACATCGATCCAGTCCATACCCCTATATCCCACTTCCTGAAGATCCATCTTAATATTATCTTCCCATCTACGTCTGGGTTTCCCTCAGGTTTGTCCACCAATATCCTGTATATGCCTCTCCTCTCTCCCATACCTGCTACATGCCTTGCCTATCTATTTCTTCTCGATCTGAACACCCGTACAATATTGGGCGAAGAGTACAGATAATTAAGTTACTCAATATACATCTTTCTCCACTCCCCTTTTACCTCGTCCCTCTTAGGCCCAAATATCCTACTCAACACCGTATTCTCAAACACTCTCACCCCACGTTCCTCCCTCAATGTGAGTGACAAGTTTCACATCCATACAAAACTACAGGCCAAATTTATAGTTCTGTATACTTTAATCTTTAAATTGTTACGGGAGACAGCCAGAAATTATTACTAAAGAAAGCTCGTTAATTGAATATGAGCCTATTCTCAAAGAATCTTTTAAGAGATGCCACAGTTCGGTCAGTACACTTACCTTCCTGTAACCACGACTCCTGCGCCTGACGAAACTCGTGGAAGATGTTCCCTGTAAATAAAGCACACAAAATGCATGAAGAGCGGCGTCACTGCTAGCAGCAGCCACAACAGACTCAAGTGCACACAGTCCTCAGCTACCAACCCAAAGTTCGGCAACATAGTGAAGAGGATGAGTTAAATAATGAAACAAATCAAGTACGGAAGGATATTCAACAAACATGACTTCCTTCTAGGGTTTACTGAGGTCTCCATACTCGGGGATAAAGCTGTTGGGGCCTGAAGGTGACCATTCGTCGCCATCTAGCGCCAAAGTTAAGAATGAGTGGAGCTATACCTCCATTCCTCATATTTCTTTATGGTTTTGCACAGAAACATCTATACTCGATACGTATAGCGGGAGTAGGCATGAGAGGAATGCGAAGGGTAGGCGTATGTTCAATATTTTTCTGAAAACCTAAACGGAAGGAAACCCGTGAAAAAAAAGGGCGTGGGGTATGGTACAAGCTGCGGCCTTGTGAACGGGAAAATGAACGTGTGAGGAAAGATAAGTAATTTCGCCACTGTCAGATACGCACTGAAGAAGGATTCTGCTGTAGGTAAAACACATGGGAAGGTCATGCTAACGAAGGTCACGAAGCATCCTAATGGATGTCTACAAACATAAACAAGCTTAAAATCTAGAATAACAAACCTCCTCTATTGAATTCATATTTCAATACGACGTACGGAATTGGAAATAAAAGCTATTCGAAAGAAAATCTAGGATAATAACAGGCAATATTCTGAGAAGTGTTGTTGTCCTTGCTTAATGTAAATGTTAACTTGACCAGAATGTGAAAATAAATGGGCAAAATGTCGGCATACTGTTAACATGACCACGATGTGAATGTACCTATATATATTCCAGGCATTGACCTAAATTTTAACACAACATTAACACAAATACAAGGCTCTAAAATTAATGTCAACAACTACTGATGAACAATACGTTTTGCAGCTATGTGAAAACATTTTGTCGATAATCAACTTAGAAACCAAATATCGAATACCTCACTCTTATGTGGCGTAATCAATGTGATTTTGTGCAAAATCTTCGGATATTCTGCATAAAAATGTTTCGTCAATGGCGGAGCTGAGTACGGATTTCAAGAACGCCCTGTATGTGACGAAGAGACAGTGTAACATTTTCACTATATTAGGTTTAGGCCCACATATGAGCTACTCAACTTTAAAACCTGATTTAAAACAATACCTGCACCTAAGGTCTTATGGACATGCATTTATCTGACATATTACCTATTTATAATGGTCTGAAAAAAGGAGATGCTTTATGGCCATTACTTTTAACTTTGCTTCAGAAATGTGTCCCAAGAAGGGTTCAACAAAGGCAGAACAGACTGAAATAGAATGAGACACACCAGCTTCTGCTCAACACTAAAGATGCTGTTTTATAGGACGAGAGCGTAATCACTAATACAGTAAACACAGAAGATCCATTAGTTGCTACTAATGAACTTGGGCTTGACGTAAAGGTCGAGAGAGTTACTTGTATGTGTAAGCGTATGTTAATGTCTTCTCAACACAATTCACCAACAATAATACTGTCGAGATAAAAGGTGCATACGCAATGCTATACCTGAGTAAGTTATGAAAGCATTGGAGGGAGAAGAGTTAGAGCTCCACTCGTTTTTAACCTTGGTACTAGATTAAGGTAAGTGGTAAAATTCGCAACTCAGTCGCTCTACCTCCGGAAAAGACCACCTGTATCCATGGTAGAGAAGACTGATTGGGTCCCAGATCCGGTATGGACATTGTCACCGGAATTCGAATCGAGGACCGTCCAGCCCGTAGCCTCGTCGGTATACCGACTGCTCTACCGCGGCGACTCGTAATGTAAGGGTAACTATGCTAACACGATAATAACTTTTGGAAATGTGGCAAATTTGGAATATTTCAAGGCAAAAATCACAAACCAATATGAGTTCAGCAAGAAATTAACAGCAGATTAAATCCTGCAATATTTCCTACCCCTCACGTTAGCACTTATCATCTTCCTGTCTGCTACCTGAAAATATAAATGACTAAATCATATTAACTATATTTGTGCCTGTTGTTTCGTATATACTTTCTAGGTGTGAAAATTGTTCCCTCTCCTTAAGGTAGAACATACACGTAAATCAGCAGTTCTCAAAAGGTGTGCAGAGGCACCCTTGTGTGTCGCGAGTTCCGTTAGGTGTGCCGCGAGTTCCGCTAGGTGTGCTGCTAGTTCCGCTGGGTACGCTGCAAGTTCTGCTAGGTGTGCCAAAAAGTTTTGGATGTTATGTAATTGTAGATAAAGGAAAATTTGTAAATAATTTGTCTAAAATAAATTTTACTTAAACATAAGCAGTACTAAGCACAATATTCACAAAATGATTATCTCCCCATCCCACTTGGGCGAGCCTCCGACTCTCCCATAGTGTCGCCAACTTAAACAAGTGCGTCTCGATTCCTCGCGGCAAGGAATACAGTGCCGTGAACAAAAACACTTTCGAGAACCATGGACCTTGATTGAGGCTTAGGATATCTAGGTTTATGGAGTATGTCCATCGTCTTGCCGACAGGAAAAATATTTTTGCACTGAACTTCCCCGTTGTGTTTGTTTATTATCAGGCTGCTGGCACACATCACTAACACGACTATTAGCAAAGGATAACAAGGCTACATGTTTCGACCACTCGGTGGCCATCTTCAGACCATTAAATACATTAAATTAAAATTATAGTGAATTTGCAATAAACAGCCGAACTGTATCATATGTGACAATTTTTTTCTTAAATGAGAAGGTAAGAAACATTTCAAATTGTGGACAAAAATAATCATGAGAAATTCGCTCATTATTATTATTAACATTAATTTTATCTATCATCCATCCATCCATCCACCCACCCACCTACCCACCCACCCACCTACCTACCTACCTACCTACCTACCTACCTACCTACCTATCTACCTACCTACCTACCTACCTAACTACCTACCTACCTAAATACCTACCTACCTACCTAAATACCTACATACCTATCTAAATACCTACATACCTACCTACCTAACTAAATACCTACCTAAATACCTACCTACCTACCTACCTACCTACCTACCTACCCACATAACCATCTACCCACCTACCCACCTACCCACCCACCTACCTACCTACCTACCTACCTAAATACCTACCTACCTACCTACCTACCTACCTACCTACCCACCCACCCACCCACCCACCTACCTACATACCTACCTAAATACCTACCTACATACCTACCTACATACCTACCTACCTACCTACCTAAATACCTACATATCTACCTACCTACCTACCTACCTACCTACCTACCCACCTACCTACCTACCTACCTACCTACCTACCTACCTACCTACCTACCTACC
>Ga0123355_10020745_pt1 | contig 10504 bp, 7 predicted proteins | sample TergutEmb28metaG_3_FD_89872 | JGI IMG/M metagenome (GOLD analysis project Ga0123355, IMG submission 89872) | Embiratermes neotenicus P1 segment gut microbial communities from Petit-Saut dam, French Guiana - Emb289 P1 | ecosystem: Host-associated > Arthropoda: Insects > Digestive system > Gut ... | reverse complement strand
CAATACGAATTTGGTAATCAGTAAGTGTGTAACAGCTGTCAAAGTTTCAAACTTCACTGGCCATTATCTCCCAAACCGTTCAACTTTGGATATAGGTGTCTTGGGGTTTTTCGGTATAGTTTAGCATAAGGAACACTCTCCCGAAGTCTGGTCCATTCCTCCTGTTACACCCTGTATACATATATATATATATATATATGTCGCGCAGTGAGCCCTTTAAATAGCCGAACGGCCACTAAAGTGGTCGGGGGGTGGGGATTTAATTCCGGCGTCAAAGGGTTAATGACAAGCGTCAGTCTCCTACACCTGACTGCCATCCTCAGGGAGTCAGAGAATTATTCTTTCAGTAGAATCTCTGACAATCGCACACCGGCGCCGAAACATGTAACAGATTGATAAATGTCATAAGTGGTATTTTATGATTTTTCTTTTGTTTTACTTTATTGAACGAATTTGTTACATGATACAGTGTCCACATGATGCAGTGCTCTGATTTACCGTTGCTTTCCATATTTTTGTTGTGGCACACCAGCCCAAATCGCGCCTAGACCACCTGACTCTTGAGGTCTTTAGATTACACAAAACTAGACACACACACACATACCTACACGTTAGGACTGCCCTGGACATGTGATCAGCCATTGAAGTGGCCGCTACCCAAACAACACAAACCAAGCAAGACAGGCGAAAAATCTTTGCTCTCAGCGGAATTCCAAACCGTGATCCCAGTAAAAGAGCGGCTTCAAAGTTACGCCTTAGACCGCATGGCCACAGAAATTACCTTAAATATGCCACAGAAAACAGCGGCGAAAGCCGTGCGACACTTTATGGGAGTTTGTCTACTTAACCCTTTGACGCCTACGACCCCGATATTGGTCGTACCGCACCGCTAACCTCTAAACGTTTCACTTTATATATTTATTCAACAAATACAGGTACTGAATATTTTAAACATGGTATAAACTCTCCGTTTTTTTCTCTTCAAAATGCAGTTTGTTTCATAATTCTAACATATTTGGTTCCTGTTTTATTCACATTTTATATACAGAGTGTGCTAAAATTAAAAAAAAATAATTCCGGCACCTGAAGGTTAAACTTCCAAACTTGCGTTTTGGCTGGTTATTACTGATGGCGGTTCTTGTCCATATCTCGAAATAAGGGGCCAGTGGATTAAGAACAACGTAGATCCTTAGAGCTTCCGGAATCTGTGAAGTTTACTACAACGAAGTATTCCGTACGCATCAGAACTAAACATGTTGCAGTTCATAAAACCATTTCACAATACTGTCATGAAATAACTTACCGAACATGCAACAGCAATTTGTCGTAACGCAAACAATTCGTCAAACTGAGGTAGACTCCAGTTGGAACGTGATACCGCGTAACACGCGACGTACACCATAGCCAGGCGCATTCCCAGTAACGCAATCTTACACAACACTACATGCTGCCACAACACCCTGTTAATATAAAGGAATTTTATGAATGTTTTTGAAGTGAGTTTGGTAAGGAATAACGTAGCTCCCTGAAGATGATCTAAGGATCGAAATATGTCGGAGCGATTTTAAGTGTTTTAATGTGAAATTTTATGTAAGTGCATTTGTTGGTTGATAATTAAAATGATTCTACGAAATGCACGGTGCAACGATGGGAATAGTAAGTGATAAGTTTTAAATAAATGTATAGGATGCTGCGCCGTGTATAATAAAATAAATTTACAAACCTGTGCATGTTATTGTTAGTTATATTTCTCATTGCGAATCACCGGTATGTAGAGGGTGTTCCAATAATCGTGCAAGATTTAATTTTGTAGTAAATTTTGTAATAAATTTTGTAATAAATTTTGGAATAAATTTTGTAAGAAATGTTGTAATAAATTTTGTAATATATTTTGTAATAAAGTTTGTAATAAATGTTGTAATAAATTTTGTAATAAATTTTGTAATAAATTTTGTAATAAATGTAATAAATTTTGTAATAAAGTTTGTAATAAATTTTGGAATAAATTTTGTAAAAAATATTGTAATAAATTTTGTAATATATTTTGTAATAAAGTTTGTAATAAATGTTGTAATAAATTTTGTAATAAATTTTGTAATATATTTTGTAATCAATTTTGTAATAAATTTTGTAATAAATGTAATAAATTTTGTAATAAATTTTGTAATAAAGTTTGTAATAAATTTTGGAATAAATTTTGTAAAAAATGTTGTAATAAATTTTGTAATAAATTTTGTAATAAAGTTTGTAATAAATTTTATAATAATTTTTCTAATACATTTTTGACCCAAATAACGCGTTTTTCCTTAGTGTGGCGTTCCATGGCTACCAATCGCAAAAATGACAAATAATAGATGTTAAAATTTCAGTACGGCCAACCTAACGGAACGACAATGGTGCTCACTTTAAATGTCGCGCTCCTCTTGGCACACCCTATATATACCAGTCGACACGGCGTAATAGACGTTGAATCTAAAAAAAATTTCAATTGACAATATTTTTCTTATTCTTACTTATTTTATTGTCAACACTCTAAAACGTAAGTCTGTAGCCCATGAAAATCTACCGTCTTCAGTCCACTAACTTATCGGAATTTTCAATAGAAGTGGACACAACAACATCCATCCTTTAATTCGAAACTTACGAACGCTGAAAAACTCAAGCAGGTGGTAGTGGTGGTGTTGGTGGTTGTGAAATAGCTTGTGTTTTTATGTTGTTCTCGGTGTTTTGTTCTCCCGTAGCTTGTCCTCTTTCCTGCATTGGCAATTCTAAACTTATTCATTAGAAACAACAAACTAGCGCCATCTCAGCCTGCAGAGTGGCCAAGGTCTATGGGACGGCACAATTTGGAACTTGCCGCACGCACCTGACGCACCGACTTTCTTGTGCGGTGGACACTTAACAGCAAAGCTGTAGTAGATCTTCAGTTCACGCACCAAGCACGTAACGTAGGAGGCATTCCTTGAGTCTTCATCTCAGGACAGGGACAAATAGCGGGCGTTTGTGAATGCGGTAATGACCCTTCGGTTTACAAAAAACACGAAAAATTTCTTGACTAGATGAAGACCTGTTAGGATCTCAAAAGGACTCTGCTATATGGAGTACGTTAATTTTTGTTTGTTTCTGGCGTGTCAGCCCCCCAGTGGACCAAGGCCTCCTCATTCACGAGGTTTCTAGATCACACACGACACGTCACAGTCGGTATGACTCCTCTGGACTAGTGATCAGCTCGTCTCAGAGACATCTACCTGTAAACACACAACACTCACAACAGACAAACATCCATGCCCCCGGTGGGATTCGAACCCACGATCTCAGCAGGCGAGCGGCCGCAGACCTACGCCTTAGACCGCGCGGCTATTGGGACCGGAAGTTAGTTAATTACATGGACATTATACCGGTAAAACAAACTGTTTTGATACTAACATCTCATGGCTTGTGCCTTTTTGATGTCTAAAGTATTACAGGCTTTCATGATCTGAAGTTGTGTTGGGTTACATACAGGATAGTGTAAAATTTACTTTGGCAGTGCAAACAACTTGTGCAACAGGATAAACGTCAGACAACAAGCGACATTTCCGTCACGGTAAGAAAAGACGTTCAACGAATAAACCCTCAAGCCGAAATTTCACATTCGCACAGCACATTTCTAGTCCAGTTATTCATTTCCTTCTACAAATTCAATTCCCTTTTACTGCGTAGATTGTGAAGAAATAAGAAGAATGAGACGGGCAGGGCATGTAGCACGTATGGCGGAGAGAAAAGTCATAAGTTTTAGTGGGGAAACATGAGGGAAATAACCACTTGGGAGACCCAGGCGTAGATGGGCGGATAATATTAAGATGGATCTTCAGGAAGTAGAATGTGGGGGTATTATTATTATTATTATTATTATTATTATTATTATTATTTACTGCAATTGTGTTTTCACTCTTTGGCAGTAGTCCTTAAACTTGTAACAAATAAGAAAAAATATATATAAATGAAACAATACAAAAACACAGTAAATACAAGTATGGACTGTATCGAGCTGTCTCAGGTTATGGACAGGTGGCGACGCTTGTGAGTGCGGTAATGAACCTTCTGGTTCCATAAAATTTGGGGAATTTCTTGACTAGCTGAGAACCGGCTAGTTTCTCAAGAAGGACTCTGTTCCATGGAGTAAGTAAGTAAGTAAGTAATTAAGTAAATAAGTAAGTGAGTAAGTAAGTAAGTTAAGTAAGTAAGAATTAAGTAAGTAAGTATGCATGATTAGGAAACATAAATAGTTCTTGTGGGAACAATGCGAAAGAGTCTTGCATTCTGCAGCAGGTGTTTCTTGGAGCATGTGGACAAAACCATGCTTTAAAGGGTTGTGCTCTGTGTAGACCTCGTGGAACAGATGGTGAACTGTGATGAAGTAGCTAAAAATATTTTAAAATTCCAGGATGTCTTGGCACGCAGGTTACATGTTGCACTGCACCTGTCAATTCATAAGAAATAAACTATGAAATTACAATTTCTTTTTCTTCCCGAATTCTTTCTCCCCTCTTGCTATGCCTTTCTCTCTCTTTTCCAATCTAATGCCGCATTTTGATATAGAAACATGGGAGAGGGTACTTAAACCACAGTTAATTAACTGACGGAGAAGAAGCGTTTCTAAATGTTTCCTTTCATGTTCATGTGTCAGCGCATTTTTGCGGTTGAATGGTGGTTAAATGAGAGTCGTCTTTATTTTTCTGCTTTCCCGTCTTTCTCCGTTTTCCTCCTCCCATTTTTCGCCTTATAACGTACCTAATAATTTGGCATTTGGCACTGCAATTTTTTTATATTAGTAAAATATAAAGCTGTTCTTTTAATTAAGGAATGGCAATTTTAGGCGACACTTTGCAAATATAAGAGGTGCGGTTGATAAGTAATGCACACAGTGCAATATCTTGAAAAAGAGACCATGTATTTAAACAAACGAAAGTAGGAAGTAAAGTACAATATTTTAGCTACAAATTGACATACTTATTTTTCGACATAGTCGCCTTGTCGTCCAATACATTTTTCCCAACCTAAAACAAGTTTACGCATGCCGTCAATGAAGAATTCAGGAGTTCTTTGGTTGATCCACGACGTCACGGCTTTCTTCACTTCATCATCTGAGGTGAAATGAGTCCCCATGAGATCCCTCTTGAGGTGAGGAAAGAACTGGAAATCGCTTGGCGCCAAGTCAGAGCTGTAGGGCGGATGGGAGAGAACCTCAAACTTCAGCGTCAACTTCCGGCGTCGACATGCGTGGCACCCATCGAGAACAGACTTTTGTGTAGCCAGGTAAACCAATGATATAGCCCACTCTTTCTTTAGACATTCCTAGCCTACCTGCTATCTGCTTCTGGGTGATACGGCGGTCATGCTTGATCAGTTCATCAACCTGTTTTTGATACTTGTCATGTGTCACGGAAACCGGCCATCCACTGCGAGGTTGGTCAACAATATTGGCACGACCTGGTTCACATTCACGAAATTTAATGGCCCAGCGATTTACTGTAGTTCTGTTAACAGTGTTTTTACCATACACAGCCTGTAAACGGTGATGAATTTCAGCCGGCAGTACGTTTTCAGCACTTAAAAATTCAGTCACCGCACGTTGCTTCAATCTCGTTGACACACCACAATAACACGACTTCATGCTAACACGTACTGTTTTAGAACCGGTGTAGAAAAAGGAATGAAACCTTGCACCGCTGTGCAGGAGGGTTGTGGCTAGAAGACCACACTGTACGCGCATCGCTAGATTGCTCCGTTGGCAAAATATTTCACTGTGTGAATTACTTATCAGCCGCCCCTCGTAAATATAATAAAAATATTTCAATATTAGAGTACAGCTCCATTTATACGGACGCAGGTTATCCGGATCGCCAATTACCCGGAAAGGCTTGGCCTTTCCTTGTTTACTGTAGTTACACAACACGTTTCATGGCTTAATTTTTCCCCCACAGTTGTCAAATAGGTATAAGGAATTATGTATTACTGTTAGTGGGCCCGGTAGCTCAGTCTATATAGCGACTGACTACGGACTGGACGGTTCGAGATCCAATCTCGGTGGGAACAAGGTTTTCCGCCCGTCCAGACCGGCCCTGGGGCCCACCCAAACTACTGTACAATGGGAGCCGGGTCTTTTCTGGGGTAGAGGCGGCCGGGGCTTGGGTATGACACCACCCCAATCTAGTGCTGAGGTCCTAGAAAGAGTAAAGCTATACCTCTACTCACCATAGGGGCCTTCGTGGCCTATAAAAAGGGTGAAACCATGTATTATTTTTATACTCGTACGTCAATAAATACGCATTCTAGAACAGCCGTTTGTAGCATTTTCTTGCAGCTTCAAACTATCAGTGTGGCTTATTATCAAAGAATAAACCAATTATCCGGATTTTCTGCATATCCGGGTGGGTGGCCATCCCATTTAACAGGGATAAGTTGAATTCTATTGTATATGATTACATTCAGGAATTTTCTTCGAAGATTTTCTGTGGGGCAATTGAGGAATTCCTAAAAATTAACCGACAAATGATCTAATGTACAACTTATTTCTGTAGCAAGGCGAAACAAGTAATGTGACTCCAGCTGTGTTGATAAAGATAAGTGGCTACTTGTGGGAACTGACATGGGGGATATTGTTAGCACTGACTGTTGAAACATGTAGTGACTAACATGAAACATGTAAAGATGTTAGCACAGGATGCCGAAAGAACTAGTGGCTAACATGAAATATATTAAAATGTTAACACAAGGTGCCGAAACATGTAGTGACTAGCATGAAACATGTAAAGATATTAGCACAGGGTTCCGAAACATGTAGTGACTAACATGAAACATGTTAAGATGTTAGTACAGGTTGGAGACACATGTAGTGACCAACATGAAACATGTAAAGATGTAAGCACAGGTTGCCGAAAGAAGTAGTGGCTAACGTGAAACATGTAAGGATGTTATCACAGGGTGCCGAAAGAAGTAGTGGCTAACATGATATATATTAAAATGTTATCACAGGGTGCCGAAACATGTAGTGACTAACATTAAACACGTAAAGATGTTAGCACTGGTTGCCGAAACATGTAATGACTAACATGAAACACGTAAAGATGTTAGCACAGATTGCTGAAAGAAGTAGCGGTTATCATGAAACATGTAAAGATGTCATCACTGGTTGCCGAAACATGTGGCGACTAACATTAAACACGAGAATATTCCAACAGTGACTGCCGCAGTACGTAATACGTAGAAACAAACATTTACAAATCACTAACAATAAACAGTTGCCAGATAAATAATCCGTTTAAGATTGTTAACGCGTTTAGACAAATAGACTTGGAGAGGCGTTTCGCTTAAAATAGGACTTTTGGTATAGTCCACTACCTTCTTAAATTACCGGCGAAATTAAAGGCAGTAAACTGTAATAGTCTAGACACCTAAAGTCAATGTTGCAAATCACAATAACTCTCCAGTCACCAGGAAGCGATAAACTACAACTCCAGGAGTCTGTCAGCGGAATGAATGTTTCTGTTTTAAGACCCATTTATGGCATGCGTGCTGTCACATCCATCTTCGAGACGCCCCATCAGAGCAATTGAAATGTCGATAGTCGACATCTTGACAAATCGCCTGGTTCTGTTGATATACTGGAGCTGGAATGTTTGGAGAAGGGGGGAACACCTCACAGCGTCACGATTAATGAGCCAAGACGTTGCGGCACTAAAGTAATGTAGGATTAGAGGCCTGTACTAAGTAGCTGATGGATCAGACATCCACCAGGTATATTGGATTTCAGTTTCGTACGACTTACGAGGAAAGTGGACGTTCCCTCTACAGCAACAAACACGTCTACTTTTATTTCCGTGAGATACCAGCCCAAGTTCCTCAAATGTTCTCATAATATTTTGCGGAATATTACGTTAGATGCAGTTTATCCGTTGAGGTAATTTGATAATACGAGTTTTTAAGACGCGGTCCTAAAACTGCGAAAAGCTGCTATTAGCTTCGTCCTGTCTGTCCGTCCGTCCCTCATTCCGCATGGAACAACTCGGTTTCCACTGGACGGATTTTCATTAAATTTGGTATTTGAATATTTTTCGAAAAAAAAAAACTGTAGAGAAAATAGGGATTTCGTTAAAATTTGACAGTAATAAGGGGTACTTTACATGAAAATCAATAAACATTTTCGATCATATCTGGCTCCGTTTTTCTTAGAATGCGAAATGTTTCAGAAAAAAAAAATGTGGGGGAAATAAAAACAGGCATTTTGTGTTCTGTGAATTTTTTTGTCGAAAATTGTGCCCTTATTGAGATAATGTGGAAACATTTTGTACAACCGGGCAGGTCACAGATGACAATATGGTGGACGCGCATTGCATGCCGTATAACACACACAGACACACACACTCACACTCACACACACACACTCACACACACTCACACACACACACCACACACACAGACACACACACTCACTCACAATATGCAAGTCTTTTTGCCGTCCCACTGTAACAATGGTTGCAAGAACGCGCCCCATTGTTACATTTATACGCACATTGACTGTCGTGTTGCAGCTGAATATATCGTTATATAAATATTTTAATCACTTTAATTATCAACCAACAAATGCACTTACATAAAATTTCACATTAAGACACTTAAAATCGCTCCGACATGTTTCGATCCTAAGATCATCCTTAGGGAGATAAGTTGTTCTTTGCTAACGTCGTTTTAAAATCATTCACAAAATAATTCCTTTATATTAATAGGAAGTTGTGGCAGCATGTCGTGCGTAGTGTGTCACTACCTAACACACGACGCACACCATAGCCAAGTGCATTCTCAACAACGTACTATTACACAACACGACATACTGCCACAGCACCCTCTTAATATAAAGGAATTATTTTGTGAATTTCTTGTTTTTAAGCTTCCGCTCTATTCTAAACGTAATTTGTTCCTTTCGGGTAATTCCCCGGCGTCTGAGTTATAATTGCAATTAGAACTCAGACGCCGGGGAATTACCCAAAAAGGAATAAATTATATTTTGTGAATGTTTTTAAAATGACTTTAGCAAGGAGCAACGTAGCTCCCTGAGGATGATCTTAGGATCGAAACATGTTGGAGCGATTTTAAGTGTTTTAGTATGTTATTTTATGTAAGTGCATTTGTTGGTGATAAAGTGATTCTACGAAATGCACGGTGCAACAAGGATGATAAAATGTTTTAATGTTCACTGATAGGTTACTCTACTCATTTCGCAGTCAGAATAGCGCGGTCGGTATTGCGACTAAACTGTGGACTGGCATAAATATTATAGTGGCTCAAATACTCCAGGTAGGGATAAGAGATTTCTCCTTTCTTCGGAGGACCCAAGCCGGTACCTGGCGGTCACAGAACAGAACACAACACAACCCAAAACTCAAGAGCTAAAGGAAGCTATTTTTCAGGGAGTAATGCGACCATGTTGCGAAGCTAACCTCTTCTTCTTCTTCTTCTTCTTCTTCTTCTTCTTCTTCTTCTTCTTCTTCTTCTTCTTCCTGTTCTTCTTCTTCTTCGTCTCCTTCTTCGTCTTCTTCTTCTTCTTCTTCTTCTTCTTCTTCTTCTTCTTCTATTGGCATTACAGCCGACTGTGGGCTTTGGCCTGTAGAAAAATGTCCTTCCATTTTTTCCTATCTGCCACTAACTCTCTCCATCTTCTCACTTCCAGCACTTGAAGACCTCTTTCTACTTCCTCTTTCCACCTTTTTTTGGGTCTTCCCCTTCTTCTCGTCGTTTCTAGTTCTTGAGGGAAGACCTTTTTGGGCATCCTATCCTCCTCCATTCTCTATACGTGACCTAACCAGCCTATCTTTGCCCTTTTATCCATTTTACTATATTTTCTCCTTTGTTCATCTCTTCTATTTCTCGATTCTTCCGAATTTTCCATTCCCGTTTTCATATTTAGGACCATATATTCGTCTAAATATTTTATTTCTGAAGCTAACCTCTCCCTCATATACTTACTCCATGGTGCAGAGTCCTTCTTCAGAAGCTAACCGGTTTGCAGCTAGTCAGGAAATTCTCCGCATATCACAGAACCCGAAGGTTCATTTCCACACTCACAAGCGTCCCCCAACTGTCTCTATCCTGGGCCAGCCCAATCCAGTCCATATACCCACATCCCACCTCCTGGAGATCCATCCTAATATTATCCGCCCATCTACGCCTAGGTCTCCCCTGTGGTCTCCTTCCCTCCGGTTTCCCCACCAAGACTCTATATTTACCCCTCTCCTCACCCATACGCGCCACATGTCCAGCCCAACTCATTCTTCCCGATTTTATCACCCGCACAATATTGGGTGAGCAGTACAAATCATTTAGCTCTTCGTTACGCAGTCTCCTCCATTCCCCCGTTACCTCTTCCCTCCTAGATACAAATATTCTCCTCAACACCATTTTCTCAAACACCCTCAGCTTCCTTTCCTATATATATATATATATATATATATATATATATATATAT
>Ga0123355_10020744_pt1 | contig 10504 bp, 8 predicted proteins | sample TergutEmb28metaG_3_FD_89872 | JGI IMG/M metagenome (GOLD analysis project Ga0123355, IMG submission 89872) | Embiratermes neotenicus P1 segment gut microbial communities from Petit-Saut dam, French Guiana - Emb289 P1 | ecosystem: Host-associated > Arthropoda: Insects > Digestive system > Gut ... | reverse complement strand
TGTGAGTGCGGTAATGAACCTTCGGGTTCCGTGAAATGCGGGGAATTTCCTGACTAGCTGCAAACCAGTTAGCTTCTCAAGAAGGACTCTGCACCATGGAGTAAGTAAGTAAGTAAGGAGTACATCTCGACACTCACAGCACTGCTTCATATATTCTCCACTCGTGAGGTTACGGATATTACGTACACCCCATTTCTAGATGTAAGAAAGGAATAATTCACCATAACGTTATAGTACTGTCTGAAGGGAAGATGAGATATACTGCGCACTGGCTTGAATTTTAACCTCGCCCGCTAGCTAATGTTCACACATCGCCCTACTGATTAATAAAACTACCCATCGGAACAAGTGTACACGAATATATTCAGATAAACCGCAATATTTTACATTATGTTATAATCACGTGTGGAATTCGTTACGACACAGCTGCTGTTCATGTAACTGACCCTTAACTCCGAGTACGCTGTTTGAAAATTAATGGTTATGATACCAGTCATTGTGCACTATAAAATATTGATACAATTAAACAAATTTCAATTCTTCTTGTCTTTACGTATTAAGAAATTTATTACCTGAACTGCCTCAGTCTTCTCTCCCGTGTGACCTTGCCCTTCCTCTAAATCTTTATCTAGTTAGACACTTTCGACTGAATGTCTCTACCCTGTTAAGCTGCATTACGTCTGTCTCTTCAGTTACAACACTGTTCGCACTTCTTGTTTCACCTATTTCACATTTGATTTCTGCAGACATCTCACAACAAATCTTCCCCGTGTTTATAAGACACGCGTAGATAACCCAAAAGCACAAGGTAGTGAACCAAAGCTTTACAGTAAGTACAGAATCTTTTTCTCTTTACCACTACGGCCTCCAGATCGACTATGGGACCCACAACAAGCATGGGGGGGGGGGGGGTATTTTCCCCTGGGGCAAGGGGGCGGGGTGTGGGGGGGAGGGGGAAAAATTTTCCTTTCGCGGCGTTTTTTTTTCCCCTCCCCCCCCCCGCCCCCCAAGCGAGGAGGGGGACCCAAAACAGAGGGGGGGGGGGGGGGGGAATTTCCTCTAGGGTCAAGCGACTGGGATTTGAAGGGCAGCAGCAAAATCTATCCTGTCCGGCAGTTAACTTTACCTCTGTTAACGCGGTGGTCAAGAGGCAAGCTTGTAAGCACAGAGCAAGCAGCTCCAACCGTTTTCTCTGCATTTCAAAAACACAGTCGTATAACTCGCAGGATGCGTCATGTGTTCTTCAACAATGCAGGAAAGCGGTGCATCAGATAACTCTAACAAAGTAATTCATAACATCGAGAGAGAGATTATTAGAAGTATAATCGAGTGTTTCGATGAAGAACAGTGTAAATATTTTCTAAAAACTTATGAAGTTGCCTGACCATTCGGACGTGAACTAAGCAGTGGCCGGACACAAGCTGTGTGTGCAGTTGAGGGACTCGGGTATCGTGACTTCTGGACACAACAGTACTAAGGCCGGAGTTAAAGAAGCGCAAAGCTATTTCCCCATTCCCTTAGGCCTCTTTATGGTGGAGTGTAGGGCACGCGTGCCCAAAATGGCATGTCGAAACTTTTCCTTGGTACGCGGCATTCACTGCTATAACAACTGTTGGTTTATTTTTTTTTACCCAACCAGCGTCTGTGTACACACACACACACACACACACACACACATATATATATATATACACACACACACACACACGCATATCTGACCGCAGACAGACTGTATACGAATTACCTTTGCTACCAAATAATACCGCGAGGGGAACATTTTTACACAAATCGGTGCGTTGCGAAGTGTTGACTGGATATTTATTACTGGGGCGCCGGCCTGGCGGTGACTGGACGATTGAATACGTGATATTAGACACAACGTTTTATAATCTTCTTTTCCAAGAGGAAGTGGTAGCAGCCCCAGTTACAGCAACATTAAGGAGGCATTTATTAGAAATACAATTATTATGCTATGCATTAATTATATAATTATAATATTTAGTAATAATAATGCAGTAGTTAATAATAATTTATGGAATACTCCAGGACCTTATTGTGTTCTTCAAAATTCCCATGGGCACGCAGAGAATTTCTTTGAAATTCATTGAAAATTTGGACACGCGCCCTCACAAAGATTCGCCAGTCCTAGTGAAGTGCTCACATAACCGCAAGAAACAAAGTCAAGTATGTTCATTTATATTTGCCAGCTTGAAAACCTAGATATATCGCAATTACAGTAATTTGTACAGTTATATGTTCTATTTCCTTCATCTTATTTAGTTAGATATACTTTACATCAAAACATGATCTAAAAAATGCGGGATCCGTGGAGTTCATGGCGGCGACTACACAGCGTAAATCTGACGTCCTGTAGTTTGGTAGCAAGCAGGGTTTCCATAAAAGTACTACCTTCCCCTTAGTCCTTCCGAAATATTGTACCTTTCTACCACACAACACGGCGTCACATTCCAAAAGACTTTAATCTCTTAACATAAAAGCTACAGACTTTACATTTTTCTACTTAAAAATAATTTTTAGTAACGAGAACATATCAAATCACTAGGTCTTCCAGTTACATGCATTTCAGCAGGAAGGAGTGAATTGATAGTTCAAGAAACTACATAATGAGATGAACGAAATGTTGTAACGAGCCATATCTGGCCCACGGCCTCCAGATACTCACAGCTGCCATAGAGGTGAAAGTTGTGTACGTCGCACTTTTTTGTAGAAATGCTGTGACAGTGTTGTAACTTGAGACATGTATATGTTAGATGAACACAGTGTTACAGCGTTGTGATTTTTCTATCTTCTAACAAAGAGAAGAAACCTCCTTGCCATGGAATACGATTGTTTTAATTAAAGATACCAAAATGTAAAATGACACAAAATTAAAGTAGGAAAAATAAAGTATAATAAAGTAAAGTAAAATTTACCCTATAACGTGCCATGAAGGACCAGACGGGGAGTAGAGATAAAGCTCTACTCTTTCTTTAACCTCCACGCTAGATGGGGTGGGTATCTGCACTACGCCCCGGCAACTTTAACCCCGGGAAAGAGATCCGGTACCCATTCTATATGAGGCTGAGTGAGCCTCAAGGAAGACCTGGACAGGTGAGGCAAACTTTGTCCACACCGGGATTCGATTCACGGACCATCCAGCCAGTAATGAGTCTGTATACCGACAACGCTATCCCGGCACACAAAGAAGGAAAAATAGTCAAAGAATTTAAAATATATTTGTGTAATACCTATATTTCTTAACGTACTCACTCTAATGGCTGAGCTTTCCTGGTACATCGTGTCGGTACAGAAGCGTGTTAAGGTACAAAGAGTTCTTTTTGTTGTCTACTGTCCGTCCGCCAGTGGATGGCAGCGCAGGTACTGTAACCTCCTTTCAAAATGCAGCTTGAAAGCACTTACCAAACAAGCAGTCTACCTAATGTAGAGCAGTTCCATCCTAACTTTCTGTTGAAAACAAATTAGAGAGAAGCAAATATGTGACTTGAGCAGAGGCAATAATTCAAACGTCCCTCTCTTCATGTGTTCTTTACTTTTTGACTTAAAATTAAATGTAACCTAGCCTATTTCCTTTCAGAGGCGTAGCCCCCAACTTGAAAGATCGAAGGTGTTAAAATGAGCTTCCTGGTCAGGGCTATCACAAGGTGGCAACAAGAGTAAGGAACAAGAAGTTCAGTTACGACCAGTAGGGAAATAACGAAGAAACTCGGAAAATAACTTGCTCTAGTCTCACAGCCTTCACTACGCATCAGAAAACATTTCGTCCATTGAAATCAATTAAATGATAATTATATGAATTTATAACTACGTCATGTAACACGTGTTCATGTACCGTAAGCTTAAATAAATCGTGCATTCACGTGTCACTATGAAATTTCAGTTGTTTCCACAGTCACGTTCAAGACGTATGTGTGAAAATAAAGGTAATTATTTTAAACTCTTAAGTGGTCATCACGGTGAATGACCACTCGTGACTCGCCATGCTCCAATTTACAATGGAATTCTAAAAAATAAGGTAACAAGCAGTCTGATGCCGATAAATGTACTCTGACTCCGACGTATACAGTGCATGCCACATGGCTAACAGATGGTATACATCAGACCGCCACATAATAACAGTTGACGTTCCAGCAGTTTGCCCGACCGAGTCACCATCGCTTTCGTCTGGTCGTAGGAAAAAAGCCGGTGTAAATTATCAGTATTCAGGAGGTCACAGATTGCTTCACGTCGGCTTCTGTTGCCAATTGCTTGCCAGTTACGTGCTTGTTAATGAGCCCACAAAGATGGAATTCATGAACACAGATCGGGGCTATAGAGACGGTGATCCATGCTCTTGCAATCGTCCTGCCCTAAGCGGTCAGTCAAGAGTTCGATTGGCAGTATGGAACCTGGATCTTTCATGCAAAATGACGATGTTCGGACGTAAGAATCTAGGCCTTTGGCAACGAATTGTATGCCGTATGCTGTCAATTGTTCCACAACAACAACGCTTAGCATTCACCCTCCACCACGGTCAAGGAAATCCACTGGAAGCATACCTCTAAGGTCCCAAAATGCAGTTGCCATAATCTTCCTTCCTGGTGGCCTTACGTTGAATTCCATTGCCGGGGGAGATAATTAGGAGTTTCGACGTCGTGGATGCCGTTTTTCTCATCGGGAGTCTTGTAATTGGCGCATTTATTATCCCCTGCAACAATGAACTGCAGAAAATGCCGTCCTTGACTGACGTAACTTGTCATACGACACAACTCCATACGAAGAACTTTGTAATCCTCCCTAAAGGGTCCTTGCACACAGCGTCCACACACTTCTCTGTAAAATATTTGGTTGTGAGCAATTCTGTGAGATACGTCTACTTCTCCGGTGATATCAATTTAACTTCTTAACCCTTTGACGCCTAACGACCCCTATAGTGGTCGTACCACACCGCTAACCTCTAAACTTAACATTTTATATATTTATTCAACAAATATAGGTACTGAATATTTTAAACATGGTATATACTTTCCGTTTTTATTTTCTCTTCAAAATGTAGTTTGTTTCATAATTCTAACGTATTTGGTTCCTGTTTTATTCGCATTTTATATATAGGGTGTGCTAAAATTTAAAAAATAATTCCGGCGCCAAAAGGTTAAGGACGCAACGTTAACTGTTTTATTTGAAGATCTAGTTCTTATCTCGTAGTAAACACTCTCATCTTGGTTATAAAAACCAGTCTTTTAACGCTGTATACGTTAAAGTCACTGTCTGTCCCCAGATCCTTATAAAACACTAAGTAAGGTGTATGGGCAGAATGTAGAATATTTTAATGAAACACCTGGTGGTTCACAAAGTAACCGCTAGGCTTTAAAACGTTGATGCAGCTTTCCGCTGTGATAACAGCATCGGCACAACACACCATGTCATCTGCATTGGACAAGCTTTGGCTTCTAGGTCGCTGCTTGTGGTCAACATCTATCCCGCCGCAATCGGAGGCACTGCAATATATCAACACTTTTCCCCGTGACAGCAAGATATTTCTCATATAAAAAGCCAATCACTTTGCATAATTCGAGATTTTACCAAGTTCCCGGTAGGCTTGTCGACTTTAAACTATTCGTCCAGCGATACGATAAGTATGTATGGCAATACAAACCATCTACACGTGTCAGTTATACACAGAAATCCGCGATAGGACTTTGCTGCTCCATGTGAGACATGTTGTTATCTTATCTGTTTTGAAAATTCCTTGTATTTCATTACCAACCCTACAATGGGTATATTATTAATTTGCGACTAGTGAGAAAGGTCCATTGAAATTAAAAAGGGATGATTTTAATTTTTCTTAATCTCACGCCTAAGGCTTCCATTCGTCTATCAAAATTAGTAAGAAACCCATCCTTTCTGCCTCTGATATGTGTAATTAAAAAGTGACCTAGGTTACATTACGCTTCTGAAGACCCATTTCGTAAGAGACAAATGTTATATGCGTAATAACTTGCAAACTACACGACATAACACAATGCCATATATCAGCAAACTGCAGAAAAAGAGACCATGCTAAGATCACAATTTCGTCTGCCTGGACAGAAGTTCGGGTTGTGGCAAAGGAAGAGCGTCCAGAATGGTTGTGTTCCCCCTCACCTCCAGCTACAACCACTAGACCTTCTGCCCAAGGAGAGATATCAATTGAAAAGTAACTTATACCTGATTTTCCTGTCTGTCTGTTAGAGAGGTACTGAATGGCTGGTGCTTAACCTCCAAATCCCTTATAAGGAGTAATCTCAGTAAGTACTAAACCCATCACAGAGCTCACTCCTGAACCAGTCTCAACGAACACAATTCCTTGCAAACTTTCTCCACAATTTCCTTGTTGCCTACAAAATTATGCCCCAAGCTCATTTACCTGCCACGTTTCCAATTCTATTCTGTTTCCTCAATGAAAATAGTGTACGAACCTCGTAGTTGTCCCATCGCGTCTGCAGTCGAGATTATCTTAAACTGTTAGTGCATCCTCAGAATTTGAAAACTATCCTCTGCCCGACTGCTTCGCTGACACTAAATTTTCTCCTGCACATCCAAGGTGTAAACGTCTAAAGTAAATATTTATGCCCTTAGCCTGCTAGTACAGGTGGAGATAGTTTTTCGGCTGATACAATTTCACAATCGGATAGAGCATGCAAACCCACGCTTGCAGTTTTGTGGAAGGTAGCCCGTCGGATAGCACTTAACCTGTAATTTTTGCTAGTCACAAGTCCAATGAGAGCAAACATCTTCCTAGATTTCAGATTCCCCTCTTTTATTCTCTTTATAAAATTTATTCATTTTGACCAAATATACGAGTTTGTATGTACAAATTCATATTTTATTAAAATCAGAGTGAAATTTTTTCAACATATTTTTTGTTTTTGTTTTTTTTTAATTATATCTTCATGCTTCATTTCAGTTCTGGCGTGGAGTGTCACTAACTATTCATTTGACACTCACTTATGGAAGCGTAACAACTACATATGTTGCGGAGAAAATATACATGCCTAGTCACAGCAGAGAGGACCATGGCAGTGTAAAAATTGCATTTTATTTCATTGGAGCTACAGCCCAAAACGGACCTAGGTCACTTCATTGTTGAGGTTTCTAGATCACACAAACGTTCGGAATACTCTCGACGAGTGATAATCACCACGCAGAGGCCGCTATCTATACAACACACAACGTACGACAAACACAAGAGAATAATATTCATAGATTCAGCGGAATTCGAACTCGCGATCCCAGAAATCAAGCAACTTCAGACTTACGCGTTTTACCGCACAGCCACTAAAAATGTTTCGAGTCGAGTAAATGTCAGTGACAATTGACAGAAGGTAATAATGTTGGTACAGATTTTACACTTGGTTTGGAGAAAATCGTGTAACTCCGTTTGATGCTGTGTTAGGTTTGTAATTTAAAAATCGTTCTTATAAGCCAAGCAGAAAGACAAATACACGTGCAAGCAAATGCCTGTAATAATTCCCCTACATAGATTGTCAATACCACTGTCTCTTCCAGCAGAATAAGCTCAGGAAATGAATTACTGTCGGTAGATAGGAATTTGGTTCAGGCTGTATTCTTAATTAATGAAAGGATCGGGAACGCCTTCCTGCTCCCTTCCTCTTTCACCTGTCACCTTTTCCATACTCGGCCTGACGCGAGGGTTTTCTAACGCACTACTTAACCGCCATCTTCCCCTTCATCACATGCTCACGTGGAATCTATGTCAGAGCTTAGAGATTCGGCAACAGTCACAGAACCAAGACTGCTTAGACAACGGCTGTTCTGCTGTTCCACATGATCTGTCACAATGCAACATTTACTGTTGTGTGTCCTGCATTAAGAACATACTTCATGTGTTATGGGACGTTACACGAAATAGCGCCACCCTTGAATAGTTAAATATATAGTGCATATGTACGGACATTCCAGAGGAATCTGTTACCTCCTACGACAGGGCAGATAAATGTAGACAAATTGAATATTGTACATCTTCCGTGAGGGAGCCGGGATAGAGCAGTCGGTATAGCCACTCGCTACGAGCTAGACGGTCCAGGGATCGAATTCCAGTGTGGGAGAGTTTTTCCGCACCCGTCCAGACCAGCTCTGAGGTCCATCCAGCTTTATATACAAAGGGTAGGGAGTCTTTCTCGGGGTTAAAACGGTTGGAACGTGGCGTCGACCACCCACCCTACCTAGCGCCGAGGTTAAAGAAAGAGTAGAGCTATACCTATATTCCCCTCTGGACCTTCGTATCCTGTTCTAGAATAAATTTTACCTATACCTTATATCTTCCGTGCAATTCATACACAGCAACAAGTTTGTCACCAATAAATTACACTAATTCCTGAATGCAGAAGCACTCCCACATGCTTCGGCCACAGTCCACAACTATCTTCTCGGAATAGGAATAATTAAAGACTTACACAGCGTTACATATGCAGCGCTATAATGCTCAAAGTATTCATGTCCTGAAGATGGCTTTGGAAAGTGGCCGAAATATGCGGGAATTCTATTACATTTAGGAAGTAGTGCAATTGGCGATAAACTTATTTCTGAAGACCAGTTTAGTCCTTCTAAGCCAAGGTTTCTTAACTTTTTTGTCATGAGCCCTTTGGAGACTCAGGTGATATGTACGGACCTCTTCTCAGAAAAATATAATTAAATGCATAGAATTATATATATATATATATATACATGTAAAAAGACAATTACTCTCAAATACGTTTTTCAAAATGTTAAAAAATAGAAAATATATAATATGGTAATGCATGTGCTTCTTTATTAATCCACTAAATCAATTACAAGACAATAAATGAATTTAAAGTATAGTCAAGTTGAAATTAAATGTTATTTTCTAAAATACATTGCAGCGTGAAGGCAAATGTATTCACGTTTCCCTTTCTTAGGCTGTAACAATTTTAGATAATGAGACTTACTAAAGTTAACAGACTTTGTCTTAGTGGCCATAATTTACTCTGTTGGCTACGTCCATTATTGAATGAAAAACCAAATCGGAGTTAGAAGTAAGTGAAAATAAATCTGTAATTTTTTCACCATCCAACTTCACGGACCCACAGAAATCTATCCAGGGACCCCTTGCGGGTTAAGAACGGCTGTTCTAAACTGATGAAGAAGGCAGTAGATTCTTCTGAAACCTTGGCGCATACCTATCTGGCTACAAGTTCGCATTATTTCTATAGTCACCACCGTGTATAAATGCTAAGTGGTGATTTTATTGTTGATACAAGTTCAAAATACGTGTTATTGCAGGATTTTATGTTTGTCTTCCTTTTTTTAAACCCCTACTGTTGGAATTCAAATGGTGTCTTACTGTGGTGGGCGGTCTAACAGTAGCTAGCTTCTGGGGTTGTAATGTGGTGAAACAAAGAATTGCATCTCTGGGAAACAGACAGATACAAGGGATGTTTCCTGCTTTCGCTTGTTATATTCCTGATACCACGAGCTGTTACAAACATGATGGCTTGTTTGCGTGCAATGGAATGCCTCCACGGTTACCCTGTTCTGACATTTTAACATTAGATTTATGGCGTGCTCCAATTAACATCACGATGAATAATTTTAAAATACAACGAACAACTTTCTTCAACCTAAATCCGTTTTATTTCTAGGTTCACTAAATTTAAGAGTATAAATTTACAATTTAATTCCGTTCTCTACACTTATGTTAATTTTAGCCTAAATAAAGCCAGATTTGTGGTCCCTGTGGTAGGTCAAAGGACATGATAGGGTCACAGGCTCTCGCATTTGTATTTGGGCGGTCCCGAATTCGTATTTTTGCCATCTTGTCTTGAGGCATTGAGACATAAAGATACGACGAGGAACATGTTCCTGCAGTGGTTCACAATGCCGTGATGATTGCGTCCCTGTCAACCACGGCATGGCGCGTCCTCAGGTGCGGATGGAGGAACGGCCTTCAGCATGGAGGATAGCTGCGAATACATTGAATAAGCAGTCGCGGACAGCCGACAAGGAGTGGTCCTCCAGCTTAGGGGTTGGACGAGGTGCTAACATGTAAGTATTGGTTCCCAAAGTGTGCTACTGGGATCCCTAGGGATCTGCTACCAGTTGCCGGGCAATCCGTGGCTGTATTTTTTAAGGAACCCGTGGCTACAGTTTTGAAACGGCCATTTTGAAATTTATTTTTTTTTTAAATTAAAGGAGATGGGCTGGGCACGTGGCGCGTATGGGTGAGGAGAGAGGAGTGTATAGGGTCTTGATGGGGAAACCGGAGGGAAGGAGACGCTGGGGAGACCTTGGCGTAGATGGGTGGATATTATTAGGGTGGATCTCTAGGAGGAAGTGCGATGTGGGTATATGGACTGGATTGGGCTGACCCAGGATAGAGACAGGTGGCGGACGCTTGTGAGTGCGGTAATGAATTTTCGGGTTCCGTGAAATGCGGGGAATTTCTTGACTAGCTGCAAACCAGTTAGCTTCTCAAGAAGGACTCTGC
>Ga0123355_10020743_pt1 | contig 10504 bp, 11 predicted proteins | sample TergutEmb28metaG_3_FD_89872 | JGI IMG/M metagenome (GOLD analysis project Ga0123355, IMG submission 89872) | Embiratermes neotenicus P1 segment gut microbial communities from Petit-Saut dam, French Guiana - Emb289 P1 | ecosystem: Host-associated > Arthropoda: Insects > Digestive system > Gut ... | reverse complement strand
TGATCCCGTTACAGGCCCGGTGTGGCCCAGAGGGTGGGTAGAGGTATAGCTCTACTCTTCCATGACCGCGGCACTAGAAGGAGGTGAGTGGTCAGCAGCACGCCCCGGCCGCACTTTACCCCCAGGAAAACTCCGGTACCCATTTTACAGGAGGCAAGGTGGGCCCCAGGGCCGGTCTGGACAGTCGGAAAATCTCATCCACACTGGGATTCGATCCCGGACCGTCCAGCCCATAGTCAGTCGCTACACCGACTGAGCTACCGGGCCCACCATTTCTTAAATATATAAGAAACGTTTGCGGATTTCTTAGAAAACGTAGCACGTTTTGAGTTTTCTTTGTCATATTCGTGCTCAGCGCCTCGAAATTAATAAGAAATGGTTACTGTTACATCAGATGCATAACTTCAGTAAACATTTGTTGTCCAGTGTTATCAGCAATGCTTAATTTAACGTGTTTTCTTTTATTTACACAACCGTGTTTATTTACGGATCATTTAACGACCTTGTAGTGTTCGAATCTTCTGGGATGTTAAACAACATCTACTGGAAAGCAGTTACCTACGTTGCGGAAGCGTGTAATGCTGCCATCTTCAGGGTCAAACAATAAAAGTTGAACTGTTTGCACTGCTTGATGCTGATAAATAATAGACTGAAAAAAAGAGGTGTGAAAGATAGCGAAAGTTGAGGACTGCACCGAGATTTACCTGGGTGAACTGAGGAGAACCACTAAAGGACTTTAGTGTGACAGATCTTAGTGCAGAAATCTGAACATGGGGCTTCCAGAGTATGAAGCAGGAAGGCTGCAAACTTAACTTCTTGCGACTTTCCTTCGATGAACTGATAAGATAAGGAATAAACATGTGCTTCTTGTGCTTAAGGTAAACATATACTGAGGACGGATTCCTTTAACGTTGAGGTTGGACATCCAAGTACAAAAGAAGAGGAAGGCGGAAAAGAAGCTACAGAAGAAATGTAGAGGAGAAAGCTGGAACGGTGGGAAGAACTTGGAGAGAGGTCAAGGCCGTAGCAGGGAACATGCCTGCTGGTTATGTTTATTGGAGGCCCTGTGCTCCGATAAGGAGAAACAGGGACTGACAAAACTCGAAAAGGGAGGCACTACATATAGTCTAAAAACATTGATAAGAAATTCTTCGAGAACCACGTCCTGAATGTTCTGCCGTATTTGTGGATCTTTAACGTCCTTATCAATAAGTTGGATTAAATAGTATAGAATGGAAGAGTGGTTAATGAGTAATGAATGGGATAAGATATGGAAGGAAGCAGTTGTATTGCAGCTTGGATACCATTCTGTCATTGACCTCACGGGCGGAGGAAAAACATGAAATTCTCAGTCACATTAGTAGATGTCCTGACCAAAATTTGAGAACGACCATCCTAAATACAATTCATGAACGTTACAGCTTTTGGACCTACACAACTGAAACTAAGAATATTTTAACAGGCAGGAGGTTGAAACTTAAATATAAACCAGAGCGGAAATGTAAGGTTTGGGTTGTTAAATTGCAGTTTACTTTAAGAGTTCTTCTTTAACCAGCTGTACACGGGTTGTTCAGCATTGAACGGTAGGCTGGTTATTTTTGTTGTGCACCAAAAAGCATGTATAGTAATATTATCCAATTATTTGCTTCCACAATATAGGAAAACGATACCTCCGGGAGGAACTTTAAACCCGGGATCTCTCAAATCTCAAACACTAATATTACACTGTTAACTCTGGCGTTAACATGTCAGTTGGAATGAAATGTTCCACGATAACGCTTAATCCTACTGTAAACTGATAATGTGGCTTCTAAGCTGTGCGTCAACTGAGGCCTAGGTCTGTGAATTTCCCAAGACGATGATATAAGGTGTGTAATATGTTATTTACTTATGATGAGTAATTTTACTAACAACAGCCTCTAATCTATAGGTCACATGTACCATGTCCCACACAAGTAATATTTTGCTTCCGGGGCTTTTTATTTTCTTTTAAGACGGATTTGACGAAATACTTATAACTCTGCAACCCACTAATCCTCTTAATACCGGTATTGAACTTGAAATTTTTGAAGTAGCGAACGTTTGAATTGCTGTGGCCTTTATTTTGACGCCAAAAGTTCGGAGAAACATGTGTACTCACTTGCCCACTTGCACCTATCCATGACATAGAGTACCACAATTGATTTAAAGCCCTCGTCCCTTAACCTTGCACCAGATATGCTGAGTGTAGATAAGCACATCACTAATTAGTTACAACAGACACACATAAAGCACTAAATATGGTACATACCACATAGATGCTGTCTAACCAGGCGGTCTAATCCGAACTGAGTTGTCGTCGTAAGCAGGAACACACAAGGACTTTAAACCCCAGCAGAACGAGCGTAATAACATAATTGTGACGAGTGGTCTGTCATGCATTACGGAAGGGCGACATCAGAGGTCTTAATATTTCTGTGTTAGTAGGAGCTGTTTGTTTCGACGTTGACGAATTATACCACAGAGTTACTACACACATTCTTGTTCTTGGGGTTACTCAGATGGGAAATACTGTAGGAGTACACACGGATGTATGGGTCGGAATGGGTTCGATACACAGCGGAGGCAAGATAAGCCTATTTTCTTTTCTTCGTAACGGTCATGGGCCCATCCAGCCTCCAGTAAAGTGTATATCGTGACTTTCCAAGAGGGGATAAAGGGCTAAGGCTCATCGTCCGCCGCCTTCCAGAGCCAAGGTTGAACTATACACCTCTACCTCACCTCTGTGCCAGCATTGGCATGTAACGTTGTGACATTACATGTTTTATTATTTGGGACTGTAAATATACACCTAGATCTTGTTGCACAATTTTTTTGGCATGAGAATAAAAAGCAACATGAAATCGTGTTTTTTTTTTAAATTTGGATAAATGTGATGTAATAAATTCTCTACTCCTCACCAAGCATTATTCGGGTGATAAAATCCAGAAGAATGAGATGTAAGGGGCAGGTGGCTAACATGGGCGACAGGAGAGGTGAATACAGGGTTTTGGTGAGGAAATCTGATCGAAGGAGACCACTTGGAAGACTTGGGCGTTGATGGGAGGATAATATTGAAATGGGTATTCAAGAAGTGGAATGGGGTAGCATGGACTGGATTGATCTGCCCGAGGACAGGGGCAAGTGACGGGCGTTTGTGATTGCGATTATGAATCTTCGGGTTCCATAAAATGCAGGAAATTTCTTGACTGGCTGAGTAAGTGTTAGCTTCTCAGGAAGGATTCTGCTCCATGGCGTTAGCGATGTAAATACTTTTATTATGACTCTCAGTATATTGTTGGTTATATGAACCATATACTTTAACACTTAAAATCTACATTTTTCGCCATATTGCATTTCTAAGTGTTTATTATTAAATTCCGCATGTTTATTTTTATTCAGTGAAGCTGTTAGTGACTAAGTCTAAATGATATAATACGCAGGGATCATAGGCAATAATAAAACGGAAGGCTATGAGAGGATCCGAACATGGTCTAATTTAAGGCGTCCCAGAAGTCGCCAGGAGATGTCAAGCAAAGCCATGTAAATCCTGTCAGGATAGCCGGTGTCATCCTAAATATTTAAAAATAAATATAATTTTGTTTTAGGTGGGAGATGTTGCGCAGACTTGGTCAGAAAAGGCAATCAGACAGGTGTTTAAAAACAGGGCCTAAGTATGCCTAACATGTCGGTGTGAACTTAGTATCGTACATAACGCTCGTCACATTATATTAAAATCGTACATAACGCTCGTCACATTATGTTAATATCTACATAACGCTCGTCATATTATATTAACCATTTGACGCCTAACGACCACTATAGTGGTATTACCGCACCCCTAAACTCTAAACGTTGTATTTCATATATTTATTCAACAAATATAGGTACCGAATATTTTAAACACGGTATATACTCTCCTTTATTCTCTTCAAAATGCAGTTTGTTTCATACGTAATTCTAACATATTTGGTTCCTGTTTTATTCACATTTTATATATAGGGTGTGCTAAAATTTAAAAAATAATTCCGGCGCCAAAAAGTTAATATCGTACATAACGCTATTCACATTATATTAATATCGTACATAACGCTCGTCACATTCAGTGACATGGTTCATTGAAACCAGCTTGAGCTGGTATACTGGAAACAAAAACGACGCAACAGCAATACAAACTGCTGACTTCGCCGAACCCAAGACATTAGCGAAATAGATGTCATCGCGCACCGTACGCCAAGTACACCTCATTATCATCATAGCTATAGTGTTGTTAAGTGATTTCATATGTTTTTTTTTTACTAATAACCACCCTACCAAACTATACACACATGCCTGAAGAACTTATTGGCGTTTTGAAAAGTGCATCTGTGAGTTTTAAATTATGTTCACAGAACAGAATGTTATCAGTGCTTTTAGTCATTCCGATGACGCTTATATTAAATTACCATTACGATGCGATTAGAAGGAAGAGTAAAGACTGATTTCCCTGAAGATGGCATCAGTGGATGCCATAACGCGTCGGAGAGAAAATTAGTATATGGTAGTGTGCAATATAGTGCATAGAAGTTGCTTTTAATAAACAGCGTTATGTCGGTGTGAGTCTCAGAAAAAATGGACGCAGAAATTCCACTTACACTCACAGCACACCACATATAAAACATAGAATCTTGTAGTGGCACTTTGTGTATTGATATGCTATTTGCTGCAGACAAGTATGTTATCCTGGGCTTTCACGTATTCACTGAGATGAAACTGCGTTTCACCGTTAAACAAAAAAAGTGTGGGTTTTATTTCTCCTTAATTCACCACGTAAGGGTAGTACCATATAAATTTTATTCACGATTTGTGTAGCAGATTTTGTGAACCAAATTTATCTCACATGGATGCAGATGCAAGTTTTATTGCCTGTGTCCCATAACGCGCATGTGAGCAGCCTGGTGAATGGGTTGCCTTTTATATGAAGACAGATCTGACATGAGGTGAAAAAAATATTGTTCAGAAAATAATCTATATATTCATGTGAAAGTACGTAATTTCGTGTGCAATAAATGAATATCGGGCCAATGACGAATGTAATAAAAAAAAGTCAGCTTTCCATCAACAACCCCCCACAACATACGATCTGGAACTCCTAAATGTTACCAAGAAACTCCTAAGGGTATGCGTACAGTGCAGGCAGATTCAGATTCCGACTCCGATGCCGAAATTCGGCGCCTATCTCCCCGCCGCTTGCCGGCAGCTTGGGATCGTAGGATGGAGGCCGATTATCGGCGCTGGCTGCAGACCAGTCGCAATAATGGAACTGACAAGTGAAGACGCTGCTCTTCTTCTTATTGTTTCAGAAAACGTTCACTTAAAATTGAAGAGAGAGAAGCGGGGTTCATGAAATTAATCAGTCAAGAGGACAGTATGGTGAATATCACCACCTTTTTCCTCAACTGAAAGCAGATGGGGAACGGTTTTTTTTTTCAATATTTTAGAATGGATATTGAAACGTTCACCTACATTTTGGGGAAGACTGAACACCGCTTGATCAAGATTTGGTGTAACCTTCATCAACAGAAGATTCTTCCAGAAGAACGCCTTGTAATAACCCTGAGGTAAGATCATTATTATTATCTACGTATTTTTAAGAAGACAGTGTTTATCGTCTCCCTCTCTATCTATCTCTTTCTAAGTCATAAGAAATCTTCACGAAAGAAGGGATGTAATCGATGTATACAACAAAAAATACTGTTTAAGAATATTAATATTTTATTAGATAAACTTGGTGTTTGAGGAAGAAATAAGGCATACAGAAGACTTTGGAATTCATTGGGTATTGGTGGGGTTTGAATGAGCACCAGACGGGTGGCATTTGGAGGTAAATCTAGTAGTTCTGGTAGGTATCCTAAGGCATAGCAGGCGGCGAGGCAACTCCTTCTGATGATACACTATTCAAAGTAGATGATGCTGTAGGCGGCGGCGACGACGACGACGATGACGACAGTGAAAATGGGCAGTGCTGGAATGTTGAAGAAGCTGGAGAATAAGCAAACTCGTCAACAACTTATTGGATGCGGTTTCTGAGACGTAATTTCATATTGGCTGGTATGTTGTTGACGTGGGGTAAAAGGCTGCGGGTAAACAACAAATCTACATTTTCAGGCTGGTGATTTTCCATAGCTTCTTCCAAAAATTTTGCTTTTTGCTTCTCAATTGCAATAGTAGTTTCACTGGTCCGAGGGTTTACTCCATTCCGCTTTCTCTTCCGTGCATTTTCTTGTACTAATGACCTCTCTCGACTGTTGACCTTTCCATTGTCTTGATTTCCGTCATGTGTGCCATACTGCGTATATATGAGGTCCTCATTGTCATTCTCATTGAAAGCTACAGAGTCACCACGATCGGCATTGTCACCCGACTCACCACGTTGTACGCTATCAACAGTTTTGTAATTTGATGGGATTGGATTACACTGGAGCACTTTTGTCCCATTTTAAGTTGCTTGACGAGGCTAGAGGTTTCATTGTGTCTTTTAAAAATGTTAAGACCTATAATGAGGCCATTTCGGTTCATAGAATTCGCCTCCAGGATCACCTGAACTTGGTGGCTTAATCTTCCCAAATTCGACACTAAACTGATCCCTCAAGTACTTCCATTTCTTGCGTAGCACTGCGTCTGAAAGAATAAGAAAAAATCTTACATTTTACTGCACTAAGGAGAGATACAAAATAAACAAATTATGTTAAATTGTTGAATGTCTAAGTATTCTTTTTCAGCAGGCATAAAAACACTTGTAATAATTATTAATTTTAAATTACTGTTGTGAGATGTGGAATTGAATACTTTTGTTATATTAAGTTTTTATGATTTGTAAAATTGAGTACGTAGTTATTCGTTTGTTTCAGATATCTCTCACTGGAATGTCATTCCGGGCTTTGGCATTCAGTTTTCGGATGGGAGATACCGCATTCCGAAGGATAGTCAAAGAAACAGTTGAAATACTTTGGGAAGAATTACATCGACTACACATGCCATTATCTACCACAGAATGTCTAAAAAGCAATGCAAAACAGTTTGAAAATATCTGGAACTTTCCTCATGTCGTTGGTTGTTTGGATGGCAAGCATATTCGTATAGTTTGTCTTACTGACTCTGGTGCAATGTTCTTCAACTACAAAAGGTATTTTTCTGTTGTTCTTCAAGGCTAGTGGATGCCAACTCTAAGTTCATTACTGTTGACATGGGGGTTTCGGGAAACAAAGCGATGGGGGCACGTTTTTGGTCTCAGACTTGTTCAGTTTCATCGATGGAAAAAGAATAATTTTTCCAGAACCTGACTTTCTCCCTCACAGCAATGTGATAACTCCGTACGTAATGTTAGGAGGTGATGCTTACACTTTGCTTCCCTACTTGATGAAACCGTACGAACGTAACTCATTAACTGACAGAAGACGCAGTTTCAACGAGCGCTTGTCTACAGAAAGAAAACCCGTGGAATGTGCTTTTGGAATTTTGTATTCTAAATGACGCATTATTTCGAAATCAATAGAGACGGAGGTTGGACTATGTGACAAGATTGTGAAATGCATTTGCGTTTTGCATAATACTATAATAGAAAAAGAGGGGGTTGAGAGACATCTCACTGACGTTGCGGTTCAAAGTAAATCTGTAGCTTGGGAACGACGAGGGAGGCTTCCCACTGAAGCCAAAAACATTAGAGACCTGTTTTCTCTGTGTATGGAAGAATATCCCTTACGATATAATTAAAAAATAAAGAAAAGTATTTCTGTTGCGATTAATTGAACTAAACACAATATAATGATTGAATAACTTTGAATAACAATAAGTTTTAAATAAAGACTTTTATAAAGAAAAAAAAAAACAGTCTTTACTTACCTGGAACTTCCATTTCTCCCAAAATTTCTCGCCAGTAATTATCCACAACGGCCCGATTTGTGTAGACTTTCAGTCTTTTATCCCAAATTGCAGGTCTGAGAAACTCTTTACTGATTAGAGTATCAGTATCCATTGTTATTAAAGTAAATATGTAAGTTTAAAAAGCAAATACGTGTACATAGAAGACGATATGGTCACTGCGTGCCGATGTCCGACTGAATACGAAACAGGAATGAGGAAATCATTCCGGTAAACCGTCTGACTCCGACTATCTGCTTCGACCCTCCGGAGCCTGCCACCACTATACGCACCTGCACTGTTAAACAAAGGACATTCCATTGCGCCGACTCACGGAATCGGAGTCGGAATCTGGATCTGCCTGCACTGTACGAGTACCCTACTAACACTACACAATTCGTCTGTGACGCTAAACATACTAGTTTCCCAGCGTTGTTACTAGGGGCGCCACGTTATTTAGAAGCACATACATAGGATTTTCTTGGCTGCAAAATATGTAGCTTCTATCAATGATTAAAAAGTGCGCTTCTATTGGTTTTCACTTTTCCAACCTCTTCAGGTGCAACGTTATTGAGAAATTTGTTCCTCTTCTCGTGCACCGTTGGTATTTGATGCACGACGGAATTACAACAGTAATCCATGGGACTAATCATTTGTAATCACGGATGAGGTACGGAAGCGTCAACGCCCATCGTAGCAAACTCGTGTATCAGTAGGATTTCTTTTTCAAAAATTCTAAAAATATGAAGGGTAAGGCAAGTGAAGAAACAGCTACTGAAGACGCCGTAAGCACCACAACAGCGGCCGGTCATGAAAGTGACCTGACATTGACTGATCGTTTGAACAAGAAGCTTTTGTCTTCTTTGTTAGAAAGGATGAACTCTGGAACACAGTTCGATCGGTTTGTAACTCAAAATGAAACGGTGACTACGACGAATGAAGATGACTTTTCACCGTAGTTTGTTTTCGGTGTGGGTATGAACATTTTAGGTTATGTTGTGCAGGTGACAACGAATGCAGTGAGATCAATGATAAGAACGTCCTGACATCTGGCGGTATGTCCTTATGTGGTGGAACTTCGGCGGGAAGTAACTGAGTTTTATACGGAGAGATTTAGTTATATATTCATAGCTGATTACAGTTTTTGTGTAGTAAACCCACGTCAGGTGTGTGTTACGTATTACATTAGCATATCGTGTGTATGTTGGTAAGGAGTGAGTCTTTGTGTATGTAGAAACACTTAACGATGCTATATGATCTGTGACATAGCATTTCCTAACAAAACTTCAGTGTCTGTTTTTATTCAAGAGTGTTTATTATGTCGAGGTTAAATCAGGTAGCGGGAATTATAGCGAATGCATTTTTATTGTTGCTGTTCGATATTGGAGGATGTTTTAGGATTTGTGTTATCTGTTAGGAAGAGTAAGAGGAGCACATGTACATTGTCGAAAATAATAGCCATAGTATAATTCGACATGCTGAAGACTATCAGATGTGGTTTATGCATGTCTGTAACGTTTGGCTTGTTTTCTCCTTGTGTGGAGTGAAGAAACAAAATATATGCTTGGCTGTTCAAATTATATGTTCTACATGGCAAAGTAATGGAATTTGCACAATTATTATGAAATAAAGTATTTGTGAAATCTGTAACTTTATTATGCTCTCAAGTTTAATTAATTCATGTGGCGTTCAAACTGAACAGTGTTCATCCATTCTGTAAGCATTCAAGTTCTGTCCATCAGTTTCCTGTTTGGACATTAAGTTGCGCAGGAGAGCAAAATGTAACAGGCTGTATTGTATGTGGTTCAGTTGTCAGAAATTTTTGTCACATTTTGCTGCAGAAACCATGCATTTTTGTATATCCTGCTCCTTTTCCTTATTGTCAAAATTCCCTTTATAATAATTTATTGACAGTAATGTGGCTGTGTATTTGAATAACTAGCATTTTGTCTCATAATGTCATCTTCACCAAAACTGTGGAAAATTTGTTTTTTATTTACCCATACTATACCCAACACAAATTTAATGAAATATATATGTCACTGCTTTTATATTAGATGGAGAAATATGAAAGTACATTTAGATCCACGAACAATGTTTGTTTTAAGTTCACAGGTGCTGTTGCAGATATGTGTTCGTAGTTTAACTGCAGCAGACTATTGATCCAAGGAGAGATAAAAGTAACTGTTCATGGTATTGTAAATTTTTGTGCATTTATATACTAAATTTATATTCTGTTGTTTCACATGTAGTTGGAAGAAGGGAATTAATTTTTCCATTAGATTATTTTGGCATCTGCATTTTGTACAGTTTGTCATATGCACAATTATTGTACTATACATTAAAATACATGTACCTACCACATTCATTCATTCATTCATTTATTTTCACTCTGTAAATCCTTACAAGGTCAAGTTAGCCCCTAGGATATAGAGCTTGTCACAAGAGATATTTTAGCAATTGCATATACATGAGGTGTACCACAGTAATAATACTAAGATACAGATCAACTTAAGAGCTAGGTATTACTGCATTTGTCATAACATATTAAAATATAGTGAAACCTCTTATTATTGAGAAGAATACT
>Ga0123355_10020742_pt1 | contig 10505 bp, 4 predicted proteins | sample TergutEmb28metaG_3_FD_89872 | JGI IMG/M metagenome (GOLD analysis project Ga0123355, IMG submission 89872) | Embiratermes neotenicus P1 segment gut microbial communities from Petit-Saut dam, French Guiana - Emb289 P1 | ecosystem: Host-associated > Arthropoda: Insects > Digestive system > Gut ... | reverse complement strand
TATTTTACGTGCCTTATACTGATTCCATCTAAAATCATAGACTGCTCTCCCTCGCTCATCCAAATCGCCCTGCGATTTGGGCTCGGTCGGCACTCTATGTTTTAGATTGGAATCAGTATTAGGCGACCACAGGTCGCCCCTACATGGTTGTGAGCCCGCCGAAAATATCACGTTCAATTGTAACTGTAGGGGCGACCTGTGGTCGCCCGTTGCCGCCTAAACGCGGTCGCCCCACTTGCGTGCAACAATAAGGTCAAAAAATCGCCGTGCTGTCACCCTGGACATACACGCTGTCATACTGGACATCCATACTGTCATCCTGAACGTTCATTCTGTCATCCTGAGCGGAGCGAAGGATCTCGCATTTGGCAAAGAACAAGATCCTTCGTTTCACTCAGGATGACAGAATGACAGTATGACAGGACTGAATCTAATTAGATGATTATCAAATTAGATTAATATGCGTAATGCTGTCTGCAAGACAGCCGACCATGCTCAAAAATCTTTTGGAACTAACATTGCTGTTTCTGCGTTGTATAGATATAGCAAAGCAAACGTCTTTCAAAATCGCAAAGGAGATAAAATTATGAAGAATCGATTCAAGAAAATTTCTGTAGCTATATTGCTTGCAGCGGTGATTGTGATTGCTGTGCCGCTTGCGCTATGGCTCATCAACACGTCAGACAGCGGCACGGCATCGCCAATGCCGCCTATCACAATGGACATGACGCAAATGCCGCTGTACGTTGAGGGCGACACAACAGGCATTGTGCCTTTGGGCTGGCAGGCCATTTTCGAGGTGCCGCGGAATGGTTTTGTGCTGATGCCGCAGGCATTTGGTCAAACAGGCGTGAACATCGATAGTGCTTTTGTGCTGACGCCACCGCCTGACACGCCTGACGGCTTTTCGCCCACAATTTCTATAGACGGTCAGCCATTGCCCGCGGTAATGCCATTGGATGACGGCACGTTTCTTGTTGTTCCCGCAATGCCGCTTTTGCACAACAATTTGCACACATTCAGGCTGGCGATGCAAAACGGCGACATCACATGGGCATTTCAGACAGCCGTGCGCTTTGCTGTTGTCTCCACTTTGCCCGCTCATCAGGCCGTTAATGTGCCTGTCAATACAGGCATAGAAATTGATTTTAGTGTGTCGGGTCATACAGACATTCGCGAATTTTTCAGCATTTCGCCCGCTGTAGAGGGGCGTTTTATCCAGCGCGGCACGCTGACAGTCTTTATGCCGACAAATCCGCTGGCGGCCGGGCAGGTCTATACAGTCACAATCTCAGCAGGGATTGGTCTGCCGTATTCTGACGAAGTATTAACAGACGATATTGTGTTTGCCTTTGAAACCGCAAACGAAGGTGTCGCACAGCAAAATCATAATCGTGACAGCATCCAATTTGGCACAAATTACGTCGAATTTCCGTCTTTCGAGCCTCCAAGTATCAGTTTTTGGCTGTCATATCGCAATTCGCGTCCCGCTGTCACTTTTGACATGCTGCGCTTTGATGATGACGAGCGTGCAATTGCTGCTGTAGAAAGCCTGACAAACAACCACTTTTGGGCATGGTGGAGCTGGCAAAACAGGCATGTTGATACAACAGGCCTTGCCCATGTGACAAGCCATACCATAACACAGCCGACCAATTCGCAATGGGGCTGGATGGAGAGTCTGACTTTGCCCGATGCCTTGCCGCCCGGGTTTTATATCGTTAATGCCAGCATTGGCGGCGAATTAAATGACCAAGTCGTTATCCAAATCACAGACATTGCCGTACACACCTTTGCGGACAATGAAATGACCATTTTGTGGGTAAACGACATGATAACAGGACAACCCGCACAAAACGCACGTGTTGCGGGCGGCGGCATTGCCAATACAAACTACAACGGCATTGCAATCCTTGACAGCGGCATGAGTGACAATGTCCTTGTCGTCACCACAGCTGACGGGCGGCGTTGTGTGATTTTCACGCCAAGTCATCTGACAACGCAGCACTTTTGGCGCGGCTTTACCCCTATGGGTACGCATAATGCCGACTACTGGAGCGTTTTGCGGCTAGACCGCACGTTGTATCAGCGTAGTGACGTGCTATATTTCTGGGGCTTTGCACAAAGCCGCAATAATCCCGCACAAAACGCCGTCAACCACGTTACAGTCACCATTACAGATGCCTGGCATTGGAATCCCTTTATGGGCGGCGGCAATACAATATATCGCGCGGCCGTACCTGTGCAAAACGGCGCGTATAACGGCAGTATCAATCTGCCGCATCTTGACCCCGGTTTTTACAATCTCATCATACAGCACGGCGATGTGATTCTTGGCACGGCGTTCTTTGATGTGCGTGATTACGTCACGCCGCCTTACAGACTAAGTGTTACAGCAGACCGCGCCGCCGCTTTTGTCGGCGAATCCATTGTTTTTACAACACGCACAGAATTTTTTGAGGGGACACCCGTGCCTGACCTATCATTCCGATACGGCATATGGGGCTGGCAGACCGCGCATAGTGTATGGGGACAACATGGCCAAACAGGCCTTGATGGAGAGTTTTCACGCACAATACAGCGCATTGCCGCCGAAACGGATGCACAAGGTGAAGGCAGCCTTACATTTAGCGCGGAAGCACAATTGCCTGAAATTGGCGATACCTTTGCCAGCGCGAATGTGCGTGTTTTCGTCAACGACATTGACGTAGACGTGCGTGCCAGCCGCGAAGGTGCTGATGCAACCCTAACAATCAACGTAAACACAATAACCCTGGACAGAATCAACAACGGCACAGCAGATGGCTGGAGCGACTTTTTAGATGAGCCCGTTGCAGGGCAGACGCTGCAAGTCAGCGTTACACGGGTATACTGGGTGCCTGTACGAATCGGCGAGCGATATTGTTTTATAGAGCGTATTGTCGTGCCGCGCTACCGCTACGACCGCCGTGAAGAAGTGATTGAAACATTCAATTTGACGACAGGCGCAGATGGCACTGCCGACCGCAATTTTACTGTGCCAAACCGCCCGCAGGAGAGCTATTTTGTCCGTGTGACAACCAACGACGGCAATGGCAGGCAAATTCGCCATGATGCCTTTGTAGGGCGAGACTGGTGGAACTTCTGGTCTATGTCCGAAAGCGGCGAGCCGTTTTTATACACGGGCCTTGCGTGGGATGATGGCGTAGACATTGGTGATACTGTCAACCTCGAAATCCGTAGCGGCAATGACGCAATAGAGCGCGGCGGCTTCTTGTTTGTGATTGCCTCCAACGGCATTATACAGCATTTTGTCGGCACAAATTCTGTCAGCTTTAATTTTGAAGAGCGGCATCTGCCTAATGCCACCGTATACGCCGTATATTTCAACGGCCATACGTATCACACCGGCTGGAACATGCGCCAAAACCTGCGTTTTAACAGCGCGTCGCGGGAGATGACGCTGGACATCACAACCGACCGCAATTCATACAGACCGGGTGATATTGTTAATGTGACTGTACGCGCAACGGATAGGCAGGGCAACCCAATGGCGGCTATTGTCAACATTGCCGCTGTGGATGAGGCTTTGCTTGCTCTGCAAGGATTCGACCCCAATACGGACATCCTTAGCAACCTTTACAGAAATGTGCCGTCAGGTGTGCTTGTTAACATATCCACTCATCAGACCTTTGTCAGCGCAGGCGGCCTTGACATTGATGATGTTGAGGAAATGCGCGATATGTTAGGGCTTACCACCTCGCAGAGCTTGGCCGCTGATGCCTTTAGCGTTAATGCTAATGCTATGCCATACGCGACAAGAGGGGCTGCGATGGAAGTCGCAATGGACGCCAGTTATGGCGGCGGTAACGGCGGCAATGTTCGCGACAATTTCCTTGACACAGCCGTATTTGCCATGCTGCACACGGACGCTAACGGCGTTGCGACATTCAGCTTCCGATTGCCACATAACATCACGTCATGGCGGCTTTCGGCATCAGGCATCAACAGCAATTTGTATGCGGGCAACAGTACATCGGATGTGATTGTCACATTGCCCATGTTTGTGCATTATTCGCTTAACAGCGTGTTTTTGACAGGCGACAACCCAACTATTGGCGTAAATGCCTATGGCACAGCACTTTCGCATGGTGACCGCATTGTCTTTGAAGTGTGGGACGAAGCAAACCCAACCGACATTTTGCGGGCAGAGGGTTATGCCTTTGCGCGTGTGAATATCCCGCTGTGGGATAACATTACCGCCGCAGAAGGCGGCCGCTCTATCATCATACGTGCATCCGCAAACGGCATGACCGACGCTGTGCGGCACGACTTTTATGTGATTGCGTCCCATCGCACAATTGATGTGCCTGTGTTTTATGACGTTGCGGTCGGCACGACATTTGCATCAGGCGGCCCGGGACTGACGCAAATCACCTTTACAGACCAAGGACGCGGGCAGTTCTTAAACGAATTGCTTGGAATGCGCTGGAGCGGCCGTGGCTCGCGCCTTGAAGGTTATGTGATGCGCCGCGAGGCAAACAGGCTGTTGGGGCTGTATTTCCCTGATATTGCGCTGTTTAACAGCGGCGACAGCTTCAATCCCGCAATTTTTCAGCAAACAGACGGCGGCATTGCAATAGTGCCGCATGGCGCAAGCAATTTGGGCGCGACTGTGCGGATGATGCCGTTTGTCGTGGACGAAATCAATACACACACGTTGGCGAATTATTTATACAACGTTTTGCATAATCAAAACCAACTCAGCAGAGCAAGAGCATTGTACGGCCTTGCTATGCTGGGCGAGCCTGTGTTGTTGTATCTACATGCCTATGCCGCCGCAGAAAACCTGTCTGTGCAGGACATGGCATACATCGCCCTTGGATTTGCGGCATTGGGCGAAACACACACCGCCGCCGCGCTGTATGCCCAACACATTCAGCCGTATATTCAGCGCATAGCACCCTATTATCGTATTGAGATGGGCAACCGCACACAAACGCTGGAAACAACGTCGGTTGCGGCATTGCTGGCATCACAGCTGCAAATGCCGGAGCGTATTGGTCTGCATCAATATACTGTGCGGCATCACAACATGGAGTGGCTGATTGGGATGCACAGACTGTCATTTATTGTCAACGAGATAGCAAATGTCGAGCAGGCTGACGCCGACGTGACCTATACGCTATTTGGCGAAGAAATAACGCAGGATCTGTCAGGCGGCCGCAGTTTCACCCTGCGAATTCCCGCGCAAAATCTGGCCGGCTTCAGCATCACGGGCGTTACAGGCGATGTGGGTGCTGTATCCATACATCGTGTGCCGCTGGAGGATATAGAGCCTATTGAGGCGGGTATTACATTAGAGCGCCGCTTCTTCCGCGCAGGTGAGGCCACGCCAAGAACTGCCTTTAATCAAGGCGACCTGGTGCGTGTAGAAATCCGCATTGATTATTCCCGCAATGCCTCTTCGGGTTCATACAAAATCACGGACTTTTTGCCTGCGGGACTGGTGCTTGCGCCAAATTCCACCCGCTTTGCAGACCGCGACATAACCCCCGGTCAATGGCGTTTTGCCACCGCCGAAGGGCAGCGCGTGATGTTTTTTGACCACAACAGCAGCTTCAATCGCACACGGGTTTATTATTACTACGCCCGCGTGATAAATCCCGGCACATTCCGCGCCCAAGGGCTGATTGTGCAAAGCATGGCGGCGCGGGAATATATGGTGATTGGTGAGGATGATGTAATTACGATTTTGCCGTAACTGCATTGTCTATTACTTATGATTGACTGACACAATAGCTTTCTGCATCTGTGTAATCACGTGAACATGGTTACACAGATGCAGTCTGTATTTCAATGGAGGGGGTTGACGAAAATAATGTTCAATTTCAAGAAAATATTATGCGGACTTTTTATTGCATTTCTGGCTATGATTCTTGCGGGATGCGCAGTAATGCGTAATGATACGCAGTCTGATTCTGATGCAAACGAGAATACAATTCTTGCTGAGTACCCAGCAACACCTGACGCTGATTATCCGCCACCGACAGAACAACTTAGCGCCGCAGAGATGTTCGGCACAGATGTTCTCGAAAACGAAGTTTTCATCGCAATTGCTGTGTTTCATATCGGGTTTACGTACGTTGAGCGGATGCCGCTGCCCAAGGAATGGGATGTGCAGTCAATTGTCTCTGCCGAGGTGGTTTTTGTCGGCGATTATGACCAGATGCGGCAATGGCATTTGGAAAGTGAGGGGGATTTGAATAGCACAATCCCGCTATATCATCACTCGCCGCTACAAGGCACACTATCCGCGCAAATGGTTATCGAGTTTCGTGATTTCTATCATAACATCATCGGACGAATGTTCAGGCCTGCCTTTGCAGGCAACACAGCCGATGATTTCCACGTGATTTTTTTTAGCACGGATTATGAAGAATATGTACGCTGGGAAGCCGCTAGATCTTAAATCAGCCATCATCAACCCCACCACAATAAGACTAATAATTTTGCTCTATCAATAAAGGCGGCTACCAATATTATGGCAGCCGCCTTTGTCGAGCCCGGATTTTACATCCCTTCCTATATCACAACTTAAAAAACGAAACCAATTGCCGCAAAACATCTGCCTGCGAGTTCAATTCCTCTGATGCTGCCGCCGTTTGCTCTGATACAGCCGAATTACTTTGTGTTACTTTTGAAATCTGGCTTAGTCCTTCACTGATTTGTGCTATTGCCTCTGCTTGTTCTTTTGAAGCTACAGATATATTACTTATAAGTGCTGATACTTCACCGGCGTTTTTCACAATCATGTCTAATGACTGTGATGTAGCTTCCGCGATATTTGATCCACTTTCAACGCGACTAATTGATGTTTCAATCAGACCTGTTGTATCTGTTGCGGATTCTTGACTGCGTCCTGCAAGGTTACGTACTTCGTCAGCAACAACACTAAAGCCTTTGCCGTGTTCACCTGCGCGTGCTGCTTCTACAGAGGCATTAAGGGCAAGCAGATTTGTTTGGAATGCAATATCAGAAATTGTTTTGATAATCTTAGAAATCTCGCCGGAAGATTCTTTGATTTGTGACATTGCAGTTACCATTTCTTTCATAGATTCATTGCCTTCTTGTGCATCAATTGTGGATTTATTGGAGATTTCGCTTGCTTCTATTGCGCTGTCGGCGTTTTGGCGGGTTTGTTGGTTGATTATGTCAATTGACGCATTAAGTTCTTCAACAGAGCTGGCTTGCTCCTGCGCGCCATTTGCCAATTCTTGCGCGCTGATGGAGATTTGCTTTGCACCCGACAAAACTTGGTCGGAGGCAGAGGAGATTTCTGTCATGGTTCTGTGTAGAGTTTGGGAAAGGTCGTTAAGTGATTTTTCTATAGGTGCAAAATCACCCACAAAACCGTGCTCCAGCTCTGTGGTCAAATCACCACTTGAAATGGCCGCCAAGTCATCTCCGATATGCTTGATGTATGAAGATAGTGCCACAAGGGTTGAATCAAAAGCGGCAACTATTTCTCTAAACGTACCACTATAACTTTCGGGACTTGTCGCATAACCTGCTGCGGCGATTTTTGCATCAATATCATTCAGATTCAAATTGCCTTCTTTCATAGCAAGAATGGCTAATTCTATAACCCTAATCGGCTTTTCAACTTCTGTTACAATGCTGTTAAGCCCTATCATAACTTCGCGCCAGTCGCCGTTATAGTTTTCTGTGCTTATTTGAAATTTCAAATCGCCTTTAACAGCCGCCGCGTCAATCAATGCCCCTATTTCAGAGCTTACTGCTTTTAGGTTGACGGTCAGTTTGTTTACGGCGTTTGGCACTGCAATCCAATCGCCCACCCAAACTTCTTCGTTCATTGTCTTTTCAAAATCGCCTTCGCTGATGTGGCCCAGTACATCAGCCACATCAAGGATGTCTACAGTAACTGCGGCAATTAAGTTATTAACCAGCCCGATCATTTCGCCATATGAATTTTGATATTTGGATTCGTCGATAGCATAGTGGATATTACCGACTTTAATGTACTCGTGATGCACTTTGACAAGGTCTTCTGTCATTTCTTTAATAATATCAACAAGATCATAAACATCTCTTGTCAGCCCGCCAACCTCATCCTTTGAAAGACTGGCTCTGTCGGCATTCACGTTCAGCCTGCCTTTGGATACATCAGAAACAAGCGAAACCAGCTTTTTGATAGGCTTAACAATGCTGCCCGAAATTAAATAAATCACCGTAAGTGCAATGGCCAGACCGATGACGCCAATCACCACCACCATTGTTATAACAGTCGTGCGCTGTGCGTTGATTCCGGCCATAGGATATGCCATGAAAACAACACCCAAGGCATCGCCGTAAGAATCGTAAAACGGGATATATGTTGCGATATATTCAATGCCAAACACAGTCACATATCCCGTATACTTCTGGCGTTGCTGGAAAACAGTACGCAAAATATAGGGGTCTGTCATGACGGTGCCAACCACGCTGTTGCCTTGCTCGTCAAAAAGTGTGCTGGAAATCCGATAATGCCTGCCGTTTGTTTCGTGGAAGATCGTGAATTCGGCATCGTATCGGTTTTGCAGATTTTCAATTGCTTTTGGCGTATCCAGTGCGTAACCAACCACAGCAACACCGATGATTTCGCCTTCATGGAACAAAGGGACGCTGGCGCGGATGGGAACCCGGCGCAAGCCGACAGGGCTGTATGCCACACTGATTCTGCCATTAAGTGCATCCAAAAGGCTGGCGGTAGCAAAAGCATCGCCAAAGCGGTCAGGCTCGTCTGTACGCGCAAGTACGATAGTGTCCGCACCTGCTACAGTAATATACGTGACTCCGTGATATGCAGCCACCTCGTTACTCACGCGCAGGATTTCTTGTGTGTCTCCTGTCAGCACAGCATTGATGAGGCGTTGGTCATAGCTTACTTGCAAACCAACGTCGATTACTTGACGTCTGATGTCGTTAGTAAAATCGCGCATTGTGTTTGCGGCACTATCAATGCGCTGATGGATGAGGTCTTGCGCGAAGTTGCTGTACTGCACGATTGTGAAAACCAAGGTGACAACCAAAAGCACCACAATCAGCACCCCGGTTGGCAGAATGATTTTGTTTCTGACTTTTAGGTTTTTCATCTGAATTCTCCTCTTTGTGGTTTCTGATTGAATTTAGATTGTGCATTAATATGCCTTGCTACCCTCAACAACGAAACATATTATATCATACATTTTACCAAAAATCAACAAAAAAAGTCAATAACTTCTGGGTAGTGCGTGGAGTACACCATCCCGCTTAAAATCTTGGATTAGCTTCGTGCTAAAACATGCCGCCGGCATGTTTTACGAAACAGCCCCCCTTGGCTGTTTCGCCGCACTCGCTAATCCAAGTATTAAGCTGGGATGCAGTAGGAGTGGTGCATTTACGAACTACAATTAATGCTATGCTGTCATCCTGAGCAAAGCGAAGGATCTTGCATTTGGCTGGGACACCGGAGAATAGTTATATATGGGTGCTTGTGTTTCTGTTTGCGAGAATTGCTTGTGCTTGTTTTTGCTTTAACGGTTAATTGGCGTCTGCATATGATTGAAAAGCCGGGAAAGTCCGCTAACATCAAGGGTGTGACAGATTATAACGAGGGTGATAATGTTTCTTATATGTCATCCTCTGTCCCGCTCATTTAAAGCCGGCAAACATCAGTGTTTGCCGGCTTTTTACCTTTTCCGAAACCAATCGCCTCAGCAGGCATTTTGCCACGGTTATGACAACAAACTGCCTAAAACATTTAGGAAAATACATCCATGTTTTAGGCAGTCCATGATTTTATTTTGGCTATCTATGCCAAGTTATTATCGCCATCGCTGGCTCTCAGTGCCTCCTCTATGGCTCTGACTGCTCTGCGGTCATTGTAGATGTCTGCATGAGCAAGGGACACTAGGGTGCTTACTGCACCAATGGGGGACTCGGCAGGGCTGTTGCCGCCACCCGACCTAACACCTATAATCTCAATACCCCTCGCCACATCATCCCAGTCAACCACCGCCCCAAAAAACTCACTAACAAACCTCAGCGGCACCATGGTTCTGTCGTCCACAAGCTGGGCGGGTACATCCATACCCAGTGCCGCCAGCTGCGGTGTTATCTGACCTATAGGGATGTCCAGGGTCTGCCCGTTCATTGTGATAAACACAGTCAGCGGCGCAGATGCTGTTGCGTTTGTCCAGTCTATGTCTGCTCCTAATGCCGTGGTGATAAAACGAATTGGAATTAATGTGCGGTCATTTTGGATAATAGGCAGCACATCCATTGTCTGTTGCGGTGCATTGCCCGCAAGGTCTGTGATGATTGGTGAAGTTAGGTTCAGGTTCAATCTCACAAGGTTTTGCACATACGCAATTGTAAACGCGCCTGTTTGGTTGGTTTGCAGTCTAAACTCGTCTGCTCTAACGTCAAAACCGCCGCCCATGATTTGTCCGACTGCTGACCCAACTGTCGGGTCAACTGTTGTA